>OGXZ01002042.1_pt1 | contig 10748 bp, 9 predicted proteins | sample 1576431 | NCBI WGS metagenome assembly OGXZ01 (sample SAMEA3541590, study PRJEB24748) | human gut metagenome | biome: human gut; feature: human-associated habitat; material: faeces | place: China | collected 2012
TGTTGAACGAGTCGGAAGAATCTCTTTCCTTCCTGACGGGCCTGAACGCGGTCATTCAGGATGTCAAGACGCTCTACAAGCAGCGCATCGCCCAACTCAACAGTGGCAAGGAGGAAACTTCGAAACCGGAGGGAGAAGGCGATGATAAGGGCGATGGCAATCTGGAGTTCGTCCCGGTAGAATAACATCGGGTTTCAACCTGGTTCCGATGCCTCATGGGATAGGCACGGATTTCACGGAAAACACGGTTTTAAATAAATATTGCGTGCCTGAAATTGATAATGGGGGAATTGGCCCCATCGCCCTGACGGGCCTTATCGGAAAGATTGGTAGAGGCGTAGCGTGCTGCGCCTCACGGCAGGCGTGATAGGGAATGAATAACGGAGCGTCGGGTTTTAACCCGACGCGGCTCGTATTTCCAACATCGCCATCACGCGGCACGCCACAGGAGACGCGGCACGCCACGTCTCTACATATATATAATGATATGAATATACAAACAACAAAACAACAAGAATATATGAGGAAAATCTTTACTTTATTGATCCTGATTCTGCTGCTGCCCGTCACGGCGCTGGCGGCGGGAGGTGCGCCTAGTCAGCTTTATGTTGGAAATCAGCAGGTTATCAGTGGCAATGATATCACCTACTGGACCACGGATGCGAGTGGGGGGCTGGGTTCAGCCTCAGGCGACAATTGGAATGTCAAATACGACCCAAGCACCGCCACCCTGACCTTAAGCGGCGCGACGATTCAGGGAGGTAGTGATGTAGCCTCAATTCCTTATGGCTCCGGGATCTATGCTCAGGGCAGCAGCGGTCAACCAGTTGCCCTGACTATCGAACTGATTGGCGAGAATACCATCACAGGCACCTTTGGAATTTATGTGAATGCAGAGATAAACGCGTCCAGCTATGGTACAAACGCCACCCTGACTATTATGGGTGATAACAATGGCAGCCTGGAAGTATCTGGTTCTAATAACGGAATATATGTCAAAAGCGGAACAGGCAACGCCTCCCTGAACATCAAGAATGTCGCTGTCACAAGCAGCACCAATGACAATTATGCCGCCGGCGTCTATGTGATGTCCAGCAACTACGCTACCAACTCCCCGAATATCTCTCTTTCGGTCGACGGCGGCAGCCTGACCGCCAGCGGCACTGGAAGCCGTGATGGGATACTGTTTTATGTGGGATCGTCTCAAGCCACCGGTGCCACTACCAGTCTGACGGTCAGCGAAAATGCGATCGTGGACGCCAGAAATGGCGGGATCAGTGCATTAAGAATTTCGGAAACACTTCCTACACCGACACCAACAGATGGAAATAGCAGCGGCATCGTCTTTGACGGCACGGAGGGCACCGTGTACGGCGATGTGACCTTGGACGAGAGCCTCACCATTAACCAGGGCGAAACCCTGACCATCCCGGAGGATGCCAGCCTCACCGTGCCGGATGGAACGACTTTGACCAATAATGGAAAGATTATTAATTATGGGACGATTAATGGAACGGTGACAGGAAAAGTAGCTATTCCACTTACAGAGGATATGATAACTGTCGCAGATGCGACCTATACAGGTGTAGCAGTTACTCCTGATGTGACAGTTGTAAAAGATGGTGTTGCTTATACAAAAGATACAGACTATACGGTTTCTTATTCAGACAACACCAATGCTGGTATGGCAACAGTGACGGTTACGCCTAAAGAAGGTTCACTATTATTAGGTAGTGCTGTTGAGAAGAAGTTCACGATCGCGAAAGCCGACAACGAATGGACAACAGCATTATCCATGGACGGCTGGACGTATGGAGAAGATGCGAAAGAACCAACAGCGGTAGCTAAATTTGGAACGCCCATATTTACCTATTCTAACGAAGAAAATGGAACCTACATCACCGAGCAGCCTATAAAGGCCGGTACTTGGTATGTGAAAGCAACGGTTGAGGGAACGGACAATTATACTGAACTATGCGAAACCAAAGAGTTCTCAATCGCGAAAGCCGCCGCTACTCTCTCGTTCGCAGAAGTAACGGTATCGGCTACCATCGGGGAAACGGTAGAGAACACATTGACCGTTACCCCTGAGGGTGTAACCGTTTCATACAGCAGTAGCGATGAAAAGGTGGCGACTGTCGATGCTTCAACCGGTGCTATAACACTGGTTGGTACTGGTGAAACCATCATCACGGCAACCATCAGTGATCCGAATTATACAGGATATCCTGCCAGCTATACTTTGACGGTAAGCAAGGCAACCTTAGCGGGAAACGAGATAACGGCGGAAGGTGCGACAAACATCTCCATTGAAAAGAACGGGACGCCTTTCAAATTGACCGCCATAGTGACTAAAGATGATTTGGGAACAGGTGGTAAATGGGAGTGGACGAGCGACAATGAAACGGTTGCCACAGTAGCAGCTGAACAGGGAACATTGCGAGCGGCAACATCTACTTCTTCAGCTACCGTTACACCGCTATCTGTCGGAACGGCAACCATCACCGCTACCTATGAGGATAACAAATACGTCGGCTCGGTAACCTACACCGTTACTGTAACGAAGCCTTACGTACCCGATCCCATCAGCTACTACAACATCTATATAGAAGACGTGTGCGACGGGGTAGAGGTTTCCACCAGCAAGCAAGTGGTACGCGAAGGAGGTTCTGTCAGTGTCTATGTCAAGAAAGACACAGCGAACTATACCTTCGACAACTTCAAAGTCTATTACAAACGTAGCTACTACGGTACTTGGGACGAATTGAAGGAAGGCACGCAGCCGGGCGAATACCCCATTAATAACATCTGGACCCACATCTACATCAAAGCCGAAGGCGCGGAAGAAAAAGAAGATCCGACGGGTATTGAGCAGGTAGAAGGCGTGAAGGTCTATACGAAGGATGGCTCGTTGTATGTCCAGACCCCGCAGCGTGAGCAAGTCCTCGTCATCAGCATGAGCGGCGCGGTGGTGAAGAACGAAGAGCAGGTAGGCCTGAAGCAATACCACGGCCTGCAACCCGGCATCTACATCGTCCGGGTAGGAGACAGGGCGTACAAAGTACGACTCTGAATTGACAATTGATAATTGACGATTGACAATTATAAAAAGGCACGGATTGCACAGATTAACACGGTTTTAAATAAATATTATCCGTGAAATCCGCGTAATCTGTGCCTAATATTGTGTCTGTAATTATCAATTATCAATTGTCAATTTTCAATTCTCAATTCTTCGAGTCCGTGCCTATTTATTAATTATCAATTATAATATTAATTGTCTGTTATTCCATCTCAACGAGAACATGCTCCAAACCTAAGGCGCGGGCTACGCCGAGGCCATAATTCTTGTCTGCTTTTGCACAGTTTTGTATGTGGCGAACCTTGATGAATTCAGGAATGTCGCCCATCGAACGAGCTGTGTTCTCGAACAAGACTTGCTGCTGTTCGGGTGTCATCAGACGGAATAGTGCAGCCGGTTGTGAATAATAGTCGGCATCGTCTTCCCTGAACTCCCACTGATAGGCACTTCCATCCAGTTCCAAAGGTGGTTCTTTGTATTCATGCTGATCTTGCCATTCACCATAACTGTTGGGCTCATATCCGAGAGTCGCTCCATGATTTCCGTCCACTCGCATTTGTCCGTCCCGATGATACATGTTTAAGAAAGGACAACGGCTCCGGTTTACCGGTATCTGGTAATGATTCACTCCCAAACGATATCTTTGCGCGTCTCCATAAGAGAATAGGCGGCCTTGCAACATGCGGTCGGGCGAGAAGCCTATGCCTGGAACGACGTTGGCCGGATTGAAAGCTGCCTGCTCTACGTCGGCAAAGTAATTCTCCGGATTACGGTTCAGCTCTAATACGCCCACTTCTATCAGCGGATATTCCTTTTGCGACCAGACTTTCGTCAGATCAAACGGATTATAAGGCATGTTCTTTGCTTGTTCTTCAGTCATGATCTGCACATACATGGTCCATTTAGGGAAATCTCCTTTTTGAATGCTCTCAAAGAGGTCGCGATGATGACTTTCCCGGTCTTTTCCAATGATGGCTTCTGCTTCCTGATCCGTAAGATTCTTGATGCCTTGTTGCGTGAGCAGGTGGAATTTTACCCAGTTCCGTTCGCCGGCTGCATTGATAAACGAGAAGGTATGACTACCATAGCCGTGCATGTGGCGATACGAATATGGAATGCCACGGTCGCTCATCGTAATCGTTATCTGATGAAGCGCTTCGGGCAAAAGCGTCCAGAAGTCCCAGTTATTACGGGCACTGCGCATGTGCGTATGCGGATCCCGTTTAACGGCATGATTCAAATCGGGGAATTTCAGCGGATCACGCAAGAAAAATACCGGTGTGTTATTGCCTACCAGATCCCAGTTCCCTTCTTCCGTATAGAATTTGATGGCAAATCCGCGAATATCTCTTTCCGCGTCAGCAGCTCCCCGCTCTCCAGCGACAGTAGAGAAACGGACAAAGACTTCGGTTTCCTTACCAATCTGAGAAAAGACAGCCGCTTTGGTGTAACGGGTGATGTCGTGCGTAACGGTGAATTTTCCAAAAGCACCGGAACCTTTGGCATGCATACGGCGTTCGGGAATGACTTCACGGTCAAAATGAGCCAATTTTTCCAGAAACCACACGTCTTGCAGAAGCATTGGTCCTCGACGGCCGGCAGTGGCTACATTCTGGTTGTCGGCAACAGGTGCGCCTGAGGCGCTGGTCAGTTTCTTTTCTTCCATAATAATTGACTTTAATTTATTGATGAATAGTTGAATATATCAAAGCATCGAGTATATGTCTGTCGTCGGCAGTCAGCATACCGGTTCGTGAACGAAGCTCATAGGACTGAGCATCCGGCGGAATCTCCATCACCTTTTTCATGCGTCGGAACATGCTTCCGGTACGTATCTTGTAGGTGGTGAAGAACAAGGTTCGCTCTGGTGGAACCATGCCCGCTAACGGTTTGCTCAGTTCACACCAAGTCTGATGCGGGTGTTGCCCAACGACAAACCATCCGCAAGTCCAACATCCGGTAATGAGAATGTCGGCCTCCTTGATTTTGGAGGGCTCAAAGTCGGAAAGTGAGCTCAGGGAAACATGCAATCCTTTAGACCATAAGTACAAGGCTATTTCTCTTGCATACCGGGCTGTCTTGCCTTTATGACTATAATATAGAACGATAGCTTTCATATCCGATTGGCTTTTGCACAAATATAATGTCCGTACGATGAATGAATCCTGTTTGTATTTCTGTATTTTCCGATAAGTCATATAGGTAAAAACGATAAAGCACGGTGATATTCCGTCAACGGATGTATTTTATGGAGTTGAACTTTCAGATGAAAACTCCTATCTTTGCTAATCCAATAAAATGTGTGATTATGAGATTAAGCGATAAATGGTTTACGGCATTGTCTGAAAATGACAACGGTGATTTGGTGACCATCTATGGTCGGGACGAACTAACAGAGTTTATGCAGAGTGGTAAGCTGAAGGAACGGGTGGAAATCACTTGGAAATATACGCCGGCCGAACAGGGCATGCCTTCGGAAGCCGAGGCCGAACGGATGGAAGCGGTAGAAGAAGCATTGCGCAAGGCGATGGAAAAAGATAAGCTGGCCATCCAGACCAGCGTTTATACCGGTGGCGGCGAAAAGATCTGGGTATATTATACGCGTACCGTCCGGGTTTTTGGTGAACGGTTGAATGACGCCTTGAAAGACTTCGAACAGTTGCCTATTACTATTTATACCGAATTAGACCCTGAATGGGAGGAATATCAGGATATGTATGAGATGAAGCAGTGGGCCGCAGATGAATAAATGATTGGCCGAGCGGGTTAAAGTTATCGAAAAAAGTATATCTTTGTGTCCTATCAACGGATGAGTATGGCAAAGAAAATAAAACTTAAAGTGCAAGGATTGACGGGAAGTCAGGTACAGTCGGGCGCCTATGCCCTGATCCTGTCGGAAGTAGACGGACCGCATCGTATTCCTATTATTGTAGGCATGGCTGAAGCTCAGTCGATTGCCATGGCTTTGGAGCATCTGACTCCGCCCCGGCCGTTAACACATGATCTGTTTGTGACGTTTACCCATTCATTTGGCATTTTGCTGCAAGAAGTATATATCTACAAATTCCTCGACGGCGTATTTTATGCTGAGTTAGTCTTGTTTGATGGCGAGCGGCAGGTTCGGATTGATTCCCGAACGTCGGATGCCATTGCGATCGCTCTGCGGCTGAAAGTCGATATCTTTACATCGGAAGAAGTATTGAATGAATGTGGATTGATATTTGACAAGAATGGAGACAACAGCCCGTCGGAAAGAGATGAAGATGAGGATGACGACGATGAGGACGACGACGATGAATCATACGATCTGGTTGATGAAGACGAGTTTGACCAGCTTTGGAAAGACAAGTCGCCCGACGATTTCCATAATGCTGCCGATTTGGATCTGTGGTTAAGCTATATGCCTTTGGATATTTTGGAACGGAAGTTTCAGGAAGCGATCGATTCCGAACATTATGAACATGCGAAGATTTATAAAGACGAATTAAAACGAAGAGAAGATTTAGAATAGTATGATTGAAACAGGAGGATTTGGATGGATGTCTTTGGGAAGAGGCATCGCGGGCATATTGGTTGTAATAGCCATTGCCTATTTGTTTAGTTATGACCGGAAGCGGATCGACTGGAAGTTAGTGGGTGGTGGTTTGCTGATTCAGCTGGTATTGGCCTTATCCATTCTTTATATCCCGATTGTGGGAAGTTTATTTAAGTCATTGGGAATTGTATTTGTCAAGCTGATGGACTTTACAAGTGCGGGACTGAATTTCCTGTTAGGACCGTATGCTTCGAAGTCGGCGGGATTCAGTTTCTTGCTTCATTCATTGCCGATCGTTGTTTTCTTCTCGGCTTTGGTCTCTATCTTTTATTATTGGGGAATTATTCAGAAAGTAGTCGGCGCGTTGTCGTGGCTGCTGCGGAAAGTGATGAATATATCCGGAACAGAAGGTTTGGTTGCGTGTGGAAATATCTTTTTAGGAATGACTGAATCGCCGGTGTTGATCAAGAATTATTTACCGACGATGAACCGTTCGGAGCTGTTTCTCGTGATGGTTTCGGGAATGGGTACGATTGCCGGTTCAGTGATGGGCAGTTATGTTGGCATGTTGGGCGGACAGGATCCGATGGCGCAGCAGATGTTTGCGACTCACTTGCTGTCTGCTTCCGTCATGGCAGTTCCGGGTTCTATTGTGATTGCGAAGATCATGTGTCCGCAGACCGAACCGATCCAGAAGGATTCGAAGGCTGAATGGGGCGACGAAGGACATAATAATGTATTGGGAGCTATTTCATCCGGAACAGTAACCGGTGTGAAGCTGATGACGAATATTGCTGCCATGCTGTTGGTGTTTATTTCCCTGATTGCGATGGTGAATTACTTTACCAATAATGTCATAGGTCATTATACCGGAATAAACGACTGGATTGTCAAGATAACAGACGGTAAGTCAGACGGACTGACGTTCCAGTTTATATTAGGGGTTATCACGGCTCCGTTTATGTGGCTGATCGGTGTTCCTTCAGATGATATTATGCTGGTCGGTTCCTTACTGGGGCAGAAGACGATTCTGAACGAGTTTGTGGCCTACTTCCAGTTGCAGGAATGGCGGGATGCCGGATTGTTCGTTTCTCAGAAATCGGTGATCATGTCTACTTATATCTTATGTGGATTTGCCAATATCTCTTCAATCGGTATATTGTTGGGCGGATTGGGTGTTTTGGCTCCCGAGAAGAAAGAGATGATTTCCCGAACAGGATTTAAGGCGATGGTTGGCGGAGCTTTGGTTTCTGTCTTGTCGGCCACCATCATCGGTATGATTTTAGGATAAGAAAGAACAGGTTATGCAGATATTTTATACTCCGGACATTGCCGTAAATCCGGAATTACCAGAAGAAGAAGCCGGACATTGTATTCGGGTATTGCGTCTGACGGAAGGAGATGAGATCCTGTTGACAGACGGAAAAGGTTCGTTTTACAAGGCGCTTATCGCAAGAGCTCATCCGAAGCATTGCGAAGTGACGGTGCAGGAATCATGGAAGCAGGAAGATTTGTGGCCGTTTTATGTACATATCGCAGTGGCTCCCACGAAGAATATGGACCGGATGGAATGGTTTGCCGAAAAAGCCTGCGAGATCGGTATCAACGAAATTACTTGTCTGAACTGCCGTTTCTCAGAGCGGAAAGAAGTAAAGCCGGCCCGTCTGGAAAAGATTCTGGTCAGTGCCATGAAACAGTCGCAGAAAGCAACGCTTCCCATTTTACATGGAATGACCGACTTCAAGGCATTTGTCAGTCAGCCTTTCAACGGACGGAAGTTTATCGCTCACTGTGAAGAAGGCGAGAAGCCTTTGATCAAGGATATTTATCATCCGGGTGAGAATGCGTTAATCCTGATTGGTCCGGAAGGCGATTTCAGTCCGGAAGAGATTCAGTGTGCCATGCAGCATGGCTTTGAAGCGATTTCTTTGGGCAAAAGCCGTTTGCGGACGGAAACGGCGGCCTTGGTTGCCTGTCATACCTTGCATGTATTGAACCAGTAGCAGACTTTTAACGGATGAATTATACATAGAAATGAAAAGACTGATTGTTGTATTGGCGGCTTTGCTGGTGGTTGTATGCGCCCAGGCCGCAAAGGTGGATACGGTGTTGGTGAAGAGCCCGAGTATGCAGAAAGACATTAGGACGGTAGTGGTACTGCCGGATGCTGCCGCGCAGAAAGCCTGTCCGGTGATTTATCTTTTGCACGGGCATGGCGGAAATTATGCTGCATGGATCAGTATTAAACCGAACTTACCTCAGATAGCCGACGAGAAAGGAATTATCTTTATTTGTCCGGATGGCGAGAACAGCTGGTATTGGGACAGTCCGCTGCATGCGAATGTACGTTATGAAACCTTTATCTCCTCAGAACTGATTAATTACGTAGATCAACATTATAAAACGGTAGCTCGTCGGGAAGGAAGAGCCATTACTGGATTAAGCATGGGCGGACACGGTGCGATGTGGAATGCCATTCGTCACTCCGATGTATTTGGTGCTGCCGGAACGACCAGCGGTGGTGTAGACATCCGTCCTTTCCCGAAGAACTGGAATATGAGTGATCAGTTGGGCGAAGAAGCCAGCAATCAGTCTGTTTGGGATGCTCATACGGTCATTAACCTGGTGCCTTCGATGAAGAAAGGTCAGCTGGCCCTGATTATCGACTGTGGTTATGACGACTTCTTCCTCGAAGTGAACAAAAATTTCCACGAAGCCTTATTGAAGCAAGGCATCGATCATGATTTCCTGCTCCGGCCAGGCGCACATAACGGCGATTACTGGAATAATTCCATCGATTACCAGATACTCTTCTTCCAGAAATATTTCCAGAAAAACGGAACAGGGAAATAACAAAAGAAAGATAATAAAGCAAATTCTGAAAATAAAGATAGCGCATCATCGGTCAGTTTGTCGGTTATGCGCTATCTTTGCAGAAAATTTGAGCTTATATTAAAATGAGAAGTTTTGCAAGTGACAACAATTCCGGTGTCCATCCGTTGATTATGGATGCTGTGATCAAGGCAAACGACAATCATGCCGTTGGCTATGGTGATGATCCTTGGACCGCTCAAGCAACGGCTAAGATTAAAGAAGTATTTGGAGAAACGGCTTCTCCATTTTTCCTGTTTAACGGAACGGGCGCCAATTCGGTAGCTTTACAGGCTGTGACCCGTTCGTATCATAGCATTCTGTGTGCGGAAACAGCTCACATCAATGTGGATGAATGCGGTGCTCCGGGCCGGATGAGCGGTTGCGCACTGGTAACCATTCCGACGCCTGATGGTAAATTGACTCCTGAATTGATCAAGCCGCATTTGCATAATTTCGGGGTTTGCCATCATTCGCAGCCGAAGGCCGTTTACATTTCCCAGGTTTCTGAATTAGGAACTGTTTATACGATTGATGAAGTGAAGGCAATAGCTGACTTGTTGCATGCTCATGATATGTATCTTCACATGGACGGTGCCCGCTTGGCCAATGCGTGTGCTTACCTGAACTGCTCCATGAAAGAAGTAACAGCCGATGCCGGAGTAGATATTCTGAGCTTCGGCGGAACGAAGAACGGTATGATGATGGGTGAGGCAGTGATTTCATTCCACCCGGAACTGACCGAGGCTCTTCCGTTTATCCGTAAGCAATCGGCTCAGCTGGCTTCTAAGCTCCGGTATATGTCGGCTCAGTTTATCCCTTATCTGGAGAATAACTTATGGCTGGAGAATGCCCGCCATGCGAATGCTTGTGCCAAACGTCTGGCTGATGTCCTGGCCGAGTTCCCTCAGATTCGGATGACACAGAAAGTTGAATCCAACCAGCTGTTCTTCATTATTCCGGACGAGCCTCTGAAGAAATTGCAGGAAAAATACTTCTTCTATATGTGGAACGAAGAGAAGAACGAAGCACGCTTTGTCACTTCCTGGGATACGACGGAAGAAGATATTCTGGATATGGAGAAATCGTTGCGTGAAGTCTTGAAATAAAACCGACGATGCTGAAGGAATCGCGATACGGATTCTGGTGCCTGTTGTTGGGCATTGTCGCCTGTCTGTTCTCTTGCCGTCCTTCCGTGAAAGAAACCTGTCTGATGAGTTATAATATCCGGAATGGAAGAGGATTGGACGATTCTATTTC
>OGXZ01002043.1_pt1 | contig 10747 bp, 10 predicted proteins | sample 1576431 | NCBI WGS metagenome assembly OGXZ01 (sample SAMEA3541590, study PRJEB24748) | human gut metagenome | biome: human gut; feature: human-associated habitat; material: faeces | place: China | collected 2012
CTGCCGCACCTCGCTCGCCGTATCGGCACTTAGAATTATGCGGTATTGCCTAAAAAGTGAATGGCGGAAATCAAAGTTCGCGGTAGGTGACCTGTTCCATCAGCTGTTGGATGGTTTCCAGGCTGGCAGCCTGAGTACCGGTGCACATTACGCTGGCGGCACCGGCGGCAGTGGAAAGGCGCAGCGTTTCTTCCAGCGTCAGGCCGCGCTCTTCGGCAACAGCCAGGGCGGCGATGACAGCATCCCCGGCACCAACGGTATCCTTGACGGGAACACGCAGGCCGGGCACAAAGATGGTCTGCTCCGGCAGAACATGCAGCATACCGCGGCTGCCCATCGAGACGATGACCTTTTGCACGCCGGTCTGCAACAGCTCACGGGCGGCGGCGGTCAGCTCCTGCTGGCTGTCCAGCGCGCGGCCCATCAGGTGGGAAAGCTCCTCGCTGTTGGGCTTGATGAGGAACGGCTTTGCCTTAACGCCCTCCACCATGCCGGCACCGTCAGAGTCCAGAATGACCTTGGCACCTTTTTCGCGGCAGGCATCGCCCCACACGCGGTAGGTGTCGGCAGGAGCATTCACCGGCAAGCTGCCGGCCAGCACCACGATATCGTCGTGGCGCAGCAGCTTCAGCAGGTGGTCCAGCAGGCTTTGAAGGGTAGCCGGGTCCACGGGAACACCGGGTTCGTTGATCTCGGTGCTGGTGTGGGCGATGGGATCCACCACTTTCAGATTGATGCGGGTGTTGCCCTCAACGGGCAAAAAGTCACAGGTCATGTTCAGGCCGGACAGAGCTTCGGAGATCATCTGCCCGGTGCTGCCGCCCAGAATACCAAGGGCGCGGCTGGTGCTGCCCAGTGCGGCAACCACCTTGGAGACATTGATGCCTTTACCGCCCGGATCGGTGCGGATGGAAGTAATGCGGTTTACGCCGTCCGTGGTAAAGGAAGGAATTTCAACGGTTTTATCCAGTGCCGGGTTCAGGGTGACAGTATAGATCATGAAAATGAGCCTCCTTATGGGGAGAAATGTCAGAATAAGGGCAGTGGCAAAGGCAATCGATAATTGTCAATCTTTTATCATTATACGCTGAATTGTGAAATACCGCAAGTAAAAGCGCGAAAATCAGAATAATCTTAACAAACTGTTTACACGGAGGAGAACAACATGGCACAGGGAATGGAACTATTGGATAACGGCACCAAGGTGTTTACCGGGCCGGGGGCAGCCTTTGGTACGGACGCCTTGCTGCTGGCCCGGTTTGCCATGCCGCGCCGCAAAGAAACAGCGCTGGACCTGTGCAGCGGGTGTGGAATCGTAGCGCTGGCCTGGCACGATGCCGGGCACCGTGGCCTATGCACAGCGGTGGAGCTGGATGCCGATGCTTCGGTCTTGTGCCGCCGTGCTGTGCAGGAAACGCCGGGTGCAGAGCATATTACCGCTCTTTGCACCGACCTGCGGACGTTCTGCAAAAGCGGCCCGGAACAGGGGAAATATGACTTCGCCGCCTGCAACCCGCCCTATTTTACCGGCGGATATGTCAGCCCGGATGCCCGCCGCGCCACGGCCCGGCATGACGGCAGCTGCACGATGCAGGATGTTGCCGCCTGTGCGGCCCGTGCCCTGCACGATGGCGGCAAGCTGGCCCTATGCCACCGCCCGGAACAGATGGCGGCGGTGTTTGCCGCGCTCTGCGCCGTTGGGCTGGAGCCCAAGCGGGTGGCTCTGGTGCGCAAGGATGAACACAGCAAACCCTGGCTGTTTTTGGTGGAAGCCCAGAAAGGAAGAAAGCCGGGGATCCGGTGGGAGGAGGACGTTTTAACGGGGAATGGGGTTAGGTACGGGAGATGATAGTTAGGAGTTAGGAAGTAGGAGTTAGGGCAACACCGCACAATTCCCGCCTTGCGGCTTAAGCACCGCTCCGGCAGCTGCGGCACGGCATCTGCGTTGCCAAAATGCTCGATAAGACATCCAGTATTATCTGCGCTTTTGGCTTGGCATCTGCCGCACCTCGCTCGCCGTATCGGCACTTAGAATTATGCGGTATTGCCTTAGGAGTTGGCGGCGGAGCGAAGCTGCGACGCGGGGAAAATGAGGAATCGGATTGGGGACGGGTACAAAACGGGATGGAAAAAGTTCCGGGATGCGCAGTGATTCCCTAAGTTCTAAATGGATAGATATAAAAAACCGCCCGTCACACAAAATGTGACGGGCGGTTGAGTTTTAGGGGTTAGGTATCAGGATCAGCCGAACATGTTGATCAGGATGCCGGCGGCGACAGCGGAACCGATAACACCGGCAACATTGGGACCCATGGCGTGCATGAGCAGGTAGTTACGGGGGTTGTATTCCTGGCCGACTTTCTGGGAAACACGGGCGGCCATGGGAACAGCGGAAACACCGGCGGAGCCGATCAGCGGGTTAATCTTGCCGTGGGTGACAACGCACATGACCTTGCCCAGCAGAACGCCGCCTGCGGTGCCGACACCGAAAGCAACAATGCCCAGAACAATGATCTCAACGGTCTGGATGTTCAGGAAGGTTGCGGCATTGGTGGTGCAGCCAACGCTGAAGCCCAGGAAGATGGTGATGATGTTCATCAGTTCGTTGCCGGCGGTCTTTTTGATACGCTCAACAACGCCGCATTCCTTCATCAGGTTGCCCAGCATCAGGCAGCCAACCAGGATGGCGGCATCGGGCAGGGTGAGGGAAACGATGATGGTAACAATGATCGGGAAGAGGATCTTCTCAGTCTTGGAAACCTTGCGCGGGCTTTCCATCACGATTTGACGCTCTTTTTCGGTGGTCAGAGCTTTCATGATGGGCGGCTGGATAACAGGCACCAGCGCCATGTAGCAGTACGCGGCAACCGCGATGGAACCCAGCAGGTGCGGGGCCAGGCGGGTGGTGACGAAGATAGCGGTCGGGCCATCGGCACCGCCGATGATGCCGATGGAAGCGGCTTCCTTGTTGGTGAAGCCCAGGATTTTGGCGCCAACGAAGGTGAAGAAGATGCCCAGCTGTGCGGCGGCGCCCAGCAGCAGGCTGGACGGACGTGCAATCAGCGGCTCAAAGTCGGTCATGGTACCGATGCCAAGGAAAATCAGCGGGGGATAGATACCCAGTTTGACGCCTAAGTAAATATAGTCCGCCATACCGCCGGATGTACCCAGCAGTTCCCAGTTGATGTGCTGCGTTTCGTTGATGAAGATGTCCATATGGAAGATGCCGTCCAACGGCAGGTTGGTCATCAGCATGCCGAAGCCGATGGGCAGCAGCAGCAAAGGCTCAAACTGGTGGACAATGGCCAGGTACAGCAGCACGCAGGCCACGCCGATCATGACGGCATACTTCCAGCCGCCCTCAGCAAAGAAAATCTGTGCCCAACCGGAGTTGGAAAAGATCTCAGCGATGTTGGTAAAAATTGCTCCCATTGTTTTGTCCCCTTTCCATCACATAAACGGCGTGGTGTTCTGGGTAACGCCGGCGTCGCCCCAGGCGCCGCGGCGGGAACCAGTAGCCGTCTTTTTCTGAACGCGGTGAATGCCGCGGATGGTCAGGTTTTCACCCAGAGAGGCAACGGCTGCAGCAATGGCAGCAACGATCTCGCCGGGGATGGAGCCGTCAGCAGCGGGTGCTGCGGGGGCAGCAGGAGCAGCCTTGGCGATGTTCTGTGCGGCCGGTGCAGCGGGTGCTGCAGGGGCGGCAGGTGCCTTGGGGGCGGCTTTGGTGCCATTCTTTTTGTTCTTGATGGCGTCAAAAATCTTGCCTTCCACAGTGATAATGAGGCAAAGCGCAACCAGCATGGCGAACACCAGCGTGATGCTGGTCAGAACCACAGTGCCGTCAGCGGCCTCAAGGGCGAGCAGAGCGATAGAATTGCTCATTGGGCAGTATCCTCCTTTAGCTTGCGGTGCACAGCACCGTTGATTTTCCCCCGTACACGGTACAAAAACCGGGCCGGGCAAATTTTACCCAAGTATGGTTTTATTATAACACAGCGGCTCAATTTTTGGTAGCGGGTTTTGAAAAAATGTGACAAAAATATTGTGAAACCGTGTCTTTACGATGAAAAATGTAAATTTGCGCGCAAAACACCATGCAGAATAAAGTTGACAGCCGGGCAGAAAATGCAGGTTGCACAAACGAGCGGAAGGACAAAACGGGGGACGCTGTGCAAATTGCACATTTTGACAAAAAATGAAAAGTTTTGCTTGACGGCAGGGCTTGCCGGGGTTACAATGTGGACAAATCAAAACCACGGCAATGGCGCCGGGCAGGTACATCCTGCCCGGCGCTTTTGTTATTTAAGCATCTGGCTTAATGCGGCAAGAAAAAATAGAGGAAGCGCCGTGGTTTGATCTTGAGAGGAGTGGTTTGAATATGTACAACTCATCAACCGTCATCTGGGTGCTGGTTGCGGCATTCCTGGTGTACTTTATGCAAGCAGGCTTTGCTTTGTGCGAAGCTGGCCTGACCCGTGCAAAGAACACCGGCAACATCCTGATGAAAAACATGATGGACTTCTGCATCGGCACACCGTGCTTCTGGCTGGTCGGCTTCGGCATTATGTTTGCAGGTTCCGGCCCGCTCATCGGCGGCTTTGCCCCCTTTATGAGCGGCGACTACAGCGCCATCCTGCCGGAGGGCGTGCCCCTTTGGGTTTATGCCGTGTTCCAGACCGTGTTCTGTGCAACGGCAGCAACCATTGTTTCCGGCTCCATGGCAGAGCGTACCAAGTTCAGCGCTTACTGCTGCTACTCGGCCGCTATCAGCCTGATCGTTTACCCCATCTCCGGCCACTGGATCTGGGGCGGCGGTTGGCTGGCACAGCTGGGCTTCCATGATTTTGCCGGTTCCACCGCCGTTCACTTTGTTGGCGGCGTTACCGCCTGCCTGGGCGCCTGGATGCTTGGCCCCCGTATTGGTAAGTACGGCAAGGACGGCAAGGCCCGCGCAATCCCCGGCCACAACCTGACCGCCATGGCCTTGGGCGTGTTTATCCTGTGGTTCTGCTGGTTCGGGTTCAACGGTGGCTCCACCGTGGCAATGGCAAGCGATGACGCCATGGTTTCCGCTGGTCTGGTCTGCTTCAATACCAACCTGGCCGCTGCGCTGGCTACCGTTGCTGCGCTGATCACCAGCTGGGTGCGTTACGGCAAACCCGATGTCTCCCTTACCTTTAACGGTGCTCTGGCCGGTCTGGTTGCCATTACCGCAGGCTGCGATATGGTTGATCCGTTCGGCGCTGCCATCATCGGCATCGTTGCCGGTGTGCTCTGCATCTTCTCCGTTGAATTCTTTGATAACGTTGTCAAGATCGATGACCCTGTCGGCGCTGTTTCCGTGCACTGCATGAACGGCATGTGGGGCACCATTGCAACCGGCCTGTTCTCCACCAGTGAAGGCCTGCTGTACGGCCATGGCTTCCGTTTCTTTGGCGTTCAGGTTTTGGGCGTTATCTGCGTGGCTGCCTGGGTGCTGGTTTCTATGACCGTCATCTTTACCATCATCAAAAAGACCATCGGCCTGCGTGTGACCGAAAAAGAAGAGATCGACGGCCTGGATATCCACGAGCACGGCCTGACTTCCGCTTACTCCGGCTTCTCCATCTCTGACCCGACTTACGCTGAGATGAGCGTGAACGAGAACACCGACCTGGGTGAAGACGACATCACCAAGGCAAGCGAAGCCAAAATCAATGCCGCCGTCAAGGTCGTCAAGGAAGAACCTCTGCCCGCTGAGCTGGATTCCGGCATGCACAAGGTCGTTATGATCGTGCAGCTGGCCAAGTTTGAAGCTTTGAAAGCTGCCATGAACGCTGTCGGCGTGACTGGCATGACCGTTACCCAGGTTATGGGCTGCGGCCTGCAGAAGGGCAGCGGCGAGAAATACCGTGGTGCTGAGGTCGACGCAACCCTGATTCCCAAGGTCAAGGTTGAAGTTGTTGTCAGCAAGATCCCGGTAGACAAGATCATCGACACCGCCACCAAGGTTCTGTACACCGGCCATATCGGTGATGGCAAGATCTTTGTTTACAATGTGGCCAAGGTGGTCAAGGTCCGCACCGGCGAAGTAAACTACGCCGCTTTGCAGGACGTTGAATAAATATCTACCTATTATATAGGCAGTTGGCAAGCAGCTGCCTGTATCGGGTGACGAAAGCCTTCAATATCTTCCCATAATATAGAAGTCCGGCGCTCTGTATGTGCAGCAGAGCGCCGGACTTTTTTCATGTTGATTTCAGGGAGATCTGCTCTCCCCTGCAGTGGGATGAAGCAGACCGGGGAAAACTCAGGATCTGCGTTTTAGCATCTGTACCTTGAAGGCGATGATCTTGTTGCCGTGCTTGCTGGTGAAGATGGCACCAACGATCAGCATACCCAGCCCAATGCCGAGACAGGCCCCCTGGATGGCCTGCAGCACGGGCGAACCGGAAAAATCAAAGTGGTACATGACGATGTAGATAATAACTGTAATGATCGAGGTAAGGTACATATAGTGGAACCGGCGGGTTATCTTTTCCATCACGTCATTGCTGTAGTCCGCAACCTTGCGGGCGGTTTCTTCGGTGGCACTTTTGGTTTCGGGGGTGTTCATAGCATCAGGCTTCCTTTCTCCGTCTAACAGTTCACGCAGCTCCACGCCGTAAAAATCGGCAAGCTGAATGAGGGTGGGGAGGTCGGGCAGGTTGACACCGTTTTCCCAGCGGGAAACACTGCGGTTGGTCACGCACATGATTTCAGCCAGGTTTTCCTGGGTGAGCTGGCGCTCCTGGCGGAGCTGCTTCAAGAAAGTGCCGATTTTCTGTTGATCCATTGGATTCATCCTCCCTATAGCTGCATGATACCACAGCCGAAGCAAAAAACACCACGACACAGTGCGGGAACCGGGGCAAAAATGGCCGGATATGGGGCGTCGGGTTGGGAAGAGTATAGCATAAATGGGGGAAAGATTGAAGTTAGGAGGGAAAACAGTTAGGAGTTAGGAAGTAGGAGTTAGGAGTTGAATGGGGCGGGGCGAGTGGCAAATAAAAGAGCCCGGCGCGGGGCCGGGCGGGATTAGACGTTGAGTTTGACGGTGTGCTTATAGACGAAGGCAGCGGCGAGGGCACTGAGAAGCTCGGTGACCCAGAAAGCGTGCCACACGCCGACAGGCCCGAACAGGCGGCAGAGAATCCACGCGGCGGGGATCATGATGATGATGTAGCGGCACAGCGAGATGATGAGGGACTGGGTGCCCTTGCCCAGTGCTTCCAGCGAGCCGGAGGCCGTGACCGAGAGGGTGGATACCAGGAAGCCCGCGCTGATGATGCGCAAAGCAACCTGACCAGCGGCGATGGTATCGGCGTTGGTGGTGAACATGCCGATCAAAGCGGGACTGCCCACCAGGCAGATGATGGTGCCGGCGGCCATGATGGCGGCGTTCATACCCATGGCAAGGTTATAGATTTTTTTCACGCGGGCATGCTCCCCGGCGCCGTAATTATAGCTGATGAGGGGGCGCATGCCCTGCACAATGCCGCCCGCGGGCAGGTACAGGAAGGTTTGCAGCTTATAATAAATACCCAGAATGACCACATACCCCTGCGAGTAAGCGGCCAGCAGAGAGTTGAGGAAAGAAACCAACACCGAGGGCAGCGCCAGGTTGAGAATGGCGGGAACGCCGATGGAGTAAAGCTTGGCATCCAGCCGCCAGTCCGGCTTGATGCAGCTGAGCCGCAGCTGCACGGGAAAACGGTGGGTACAGTAAATAATAAGGTAGACGCTTAAGGTGACGCACTGTCCGATGCCGGTTGCCAGCGCCGCGCCGGAGATACCCAGCATGGGAAAAGGCCCAAGGCCGAAGATGAGCACAGGGTCCAGAATGATGTTGGTGATGGAACCGCACAGCAGGGCGGCCATCGTTTCGTTCATGCGGCCAACGGCCTGGAACAGCTTTTCAAAGCAAAGTCCCGCCATGATGACCGGGGCAAAGAAGAACGCAATACTGGAATACCGCACGCCGAGGGCAATGACGGCTTCATCGCCAGTGAAAAGCCGCAGAAAGCCGGGCATCATGGCGATGCAGGCAACGGCAGCAATCAGGCCGTGCAGGATGGAAAAGGCCAGGCCGTGGGTGGCGGCGGTATCGGCACGGCAGCGGTCCCCCGCGCCGGAATACAGTGCGATCAGGGCGTTGATGCCGACGCCGAAGCCAATGGCAATGGCGTTGATCATGTTCTGCACCGGGTACACCAGCGAAAGCGCCGTCATGGCCTGCTCACTGATCTGGGCAACAAAAAAACTGTCCACAATGTTGTACAGCGCGTTCACTGTCATGGAAAGCACCATGGGCAGCGCCATGGAAACCAACAGCGGGAAAATAGGCCGCTCTTTCATAAAAGTATCGTTCACGGGTAAAGCATAGCTCCTTTTTGGTTGGAATGCAGTGGAAATGGCGGGCAAAAACGGCACAAAAAAACCACACAACCACGCGTTAGCGCGGTTGTGTGGCGAAAAGTAGCAGTGCTGTAAAAATCCACACCGGGTTTTAGTAGGTATAGAATAGCATACACGGTGCGGGGTGTCAAGGGGCGAGGCGGAATGTTTTTGCGCCAGGGGCTTTGCAGGCGGGCGGGGGCGTGGTATAATCAAAATGTTCCAACATTATTATGGCAATACCGCATAATTCTAAGTGCCGATACGGCGAGCGAGGTGCGGCAGATGCTAAGCCAAAAGCGCAGATAATACTGGATGTCTTATCGAGCATTTTGGCAACGCAGATGCCGTGCCGCAGCCGCCGGAGCGGTGCTTGAGCCGTTAGGCGGGAATTGTGCGGTATTGCCTTATATTATAGGAGTGAAAAACGATGAGCAACACCGCACTGCATACCGATAAAGCCCCCGCCGCCATCGGCCCGTATTCCCAGGGCATCCAGGCAGGCAACACCATTTACGTTTCCGGCCAGATCCCCATTGATCCGGCTACCGGCGAATTTGCCGGGCAGGACATCAAGATCCAGACGCGCCAGAGCCTGACCAATATTTCCAACATTCTGGCCGCTGCAGGCGCCAGCATGGCTGATGTGGTAAAAACCACGGTGCTGCTGAACGATATTGCAGACTTTGCCGCCATGAACGAGGTGTACGCTGAGTTCTTTACCGAGCCGTATCCCGCCCGTGCCGCTTTCCAGGCAGCAGGCATCCCCAAAGGCGCACTGGTAGAGATCGAGTGCGTGGCCGTGAAGGGCTGATAACGAACCCGAAGCGACAAAATGCGCCCCTGCGAAAAAAAACTGTGGGGAAATTTACGCTTTTGTATTGACAACAGCGTTTGTGCTGTGGTATAGTATTTGAGGTAAAAAAAGCAGCGTCCGGCAGTGTGCCGTCGTTCACCTTGCGGGCCAAAGGGCTCCGGGTCATACAAAGATCACGCAATGATTGCGTGCCAACTTCGTATTCAGGCGGCTGCTTTTAGGGGCAGCCGCTTTTTCATTTCAATCTTTCAAGACTTGTAACGGAGGTGTATTCCAATCGCGAGCAACAGCAATTCCAAGGAACTGGAAATCAATGAGCAGATCCGTGATAAGGAAGTCCGCCTGATTGGCGCGGACGGCCAGCAGAAGGGCGTTATGAGCCCCCGCGATGCGCTGAAAATGGCGCAGGCGCTGGATCTGGACCTGGTCAAGGTGGCTCCCCAGGCCAAGCCCCCTGTTTGCAAAATTCTCGATTACGGCAAGTACCGTTTTGAGATGCAGAAAAAGGAAAAGGAAGCCAAGAAAAACCAGAAAGTGATCGAGCTGAAGGAGATCCGCCTTTCGCTCAACATTGATACCAATGACTTTAACACCAAGGTCAACCAGGCCGCAAAGTTCTTGCAGCAGGGCCACAAGGTAAAGGTTTCCATCCGGTTCCGCGGCCGCGAAATGGCGCACACAAGAGTTGTAATCCCGAAAAAGGGGTCGTCGAATGCGGAAAAGAAAGCAAAATGTTCTTTTCTATTCCAATTTTCTAAATCAATAAGCTGTTTCATACAGTATATTTATTTTTTTCGTTCAGTATATGAATGCCCGATGAAAAATAGACTTTGACACAAAAGTACTCCATATCTATAAGTAATGGTGTCATTTACATAGCTTGTAATATTTCCCTCTCTCGTCTCGCCAAGGAAGATACAACAATTTCATACGATTGCTTTACCAGGTCCTTAATCATTTTATCCGGAACGTCTTTATCAAAATAGACACTAATCCAATGTTTTTTATTCATGTGATAGCCCGGTTGTACTCCTTCATATTTGTCTAGCAAATCCTCTATCTGTCCGGCATTACATTTTATATTACAGAAATCGAATGCGTCTATATTCACAAAACAGAACCATTTATCCATTACATAAAAGACGAGTAAATCTCTGTCATATTCAGATGTTGCTTTTTTAAAGGGCATCCGGTCATGCACACCTTTAAATGAAAGGCAATATTCTCTAAATTCTTCTATATTCATAGCCTATTCTTAAATCTTCTCTGCCATATATCCTTGATATTCTGTATTGCAAATATAAGGAAAGTACCGTTTGCAACGAATAGCCAACAATACTTTTTTATTGTTTTTCAACGAGATAAAGCTGTTACAGTTTCATTCTTCTGCGCTTTTCCTTTGCTACTGTCGGTATAGAGTGGAAACACCACCATTATAAAATCCCTAAACGTTAAACAAAGTTATATCATACACCTTATAAGGTCACTACATTAATTAAATTTCATACATTT
>OGXZ01002046.1_pt1 | contig 10737 bp, 11 predicted proteins | sample 1576431 | NCBI WGS metagenome assembly OGXZ01 (sample SAMEA3541590, study PRJEB24748) | human gut metagenome | biome: human gut; feature: human-associated habitat; material: faeces | place: China | collected 2012
GCACCTACAATTGCTAAGTCGCAATTGGTTACTTCTAAAATTTTGTTATCTCTTATCAGCACAGAGCCGTCTTTCAACCAGCCCTGCGGGGTAAGGATTTGAGCGTTAATTATTTGGGTTAACATGGAAATATAGATTAGTTTGTTGTTCCTTTTTTAATCTCCGTTATACTAAATAAGGTGATCGGCCGATTGGATGCGTAAAATTAATACATTTATTTTAAACAGGTATTTTATCTGTCATCTTTTTGAGTAAATATCTTCAAACTCATTCGTTTCGGGAAGAATAGGGAAGGCATTGAATAGGGCTATATGATATTTTAATAAATAAAAAAGGAAAAATCCTAGATAAAATAAATATTTGTTTGTATCTTTGTCGCCCGATTTATATAGTATTGCGAATTGGGAAAGCTTAGCAAATATAAGGTAGAGTTGAAGAACATGCGTGAAGATTCATGTCAGTATGAATACACGCTCGATAATCAGTTCTTCGCAGATATTGATGCTCCGGAGATTCAGCGAGGCAAACTGAAGGTTGTGCTGAATGTCAAAAAGAGCATGGGTGTCTTTATATTGAACTTTCATACGGAAGGCTTTGTTATTGTTCCGTGTGACCGATGCCTGGATGATCTGGAATTACCTGTGAATACAGATGATACACTGAAGGTGAAAATGGGCTTGTCTTTCTCTGAAGAAGGCGATGTCCTGGTGGTTCCGGAAGAAGACGGTTATGTCAATGTAGCATGGTTCATCTACGAATTTATTGAGTTGAGTCTGCCTATGAAGCATGTACACGCTCCCGGAAAATGCAATAAGGCAATGATGGGAACATTGAACAAGCATCTGTGTACGTCTGCAGAAGAAGAAAGTCTGGACGATGCAGATCTGGAAGAAGAACCAGAGGATGAAAGTCGCGAGACAGATCCGCGCTGGGATGATTTGAAGAAAATATTAGATAATAATTAAATAAAGTTTTAGAAAAATGGCACATCCTAAAAGAAGACAGTCAAAAACGAGAACTGCTAAGAGAAGAACTCATGACAAAGCAGTTGCTCCTACTTTAGCTATTTGCCCGAACTGCGGTGAATGGCATGTTTATCACACAGTATGTGGAGCTTGCGGTTATTACAGAGGCAAGTTGGCAATTGAAAAAGAAGCCGCTCTTTAATAAAACGCTAGGTTAAACACTTTTGTGTGGTTCGTCGAAAAGATTAAAGCCGGAGAGCTTTCGGCTCTTCCGGCTTCTCTTTTATTAGGACGCGCACAAATTAAATTCTGAAATGATGGAAAAGATTAATGCTGTAATTACAGGAGTCGGTGGATATGTACCTGATTATGTTCTGACCAATGAAGAATTGTCCAGAATGGTTGATACCAACGATGAGTGGATTATGACCCGTATCGGAGTGAAAGAAAGACGTATTCTTAACGAAGAAGGTTTGGGTACTTCTTATTTGGCTCGTAAGGCTGCGAAGCAGTTGATGCAGAAAACGGATTCTGATCCTGATTCCATTGATTGTGTAATTGTTGCCACGACTACTCCAGACTTCCATTTCCCTTCGACAGCTTCAATCTTGTGTGACAAGCTGGGCTTGAAGAATGCTTATGCATTCGATTTGCAGGCAGCCTGCAGTGGCTTCCTTTATGCAATGGAGACAGCTGCAAGCATGATCCAGTCTGGCCGACATAAAAAAATTATTATTGTGGGTGCCGACAAGATGTCGTCGATGGTTAATTATTCTGATCGTGCAACTTGCCCGATCTTCGGAGACGGTGCTGCTGCTTGTATGGTAGAGGCAACGACTGAAGATTATGGTATCATGGATTCTATTTTAAGAACTGATGGAAAAGGTCTTCCTTTCCTTCACATGAAAGCAGGTGGATCTGTATGTCCTCCGTCTTATTTTACGGTTGACAACAAGATGCACTATTTGTATCAGGAAGGAAGAACCGTATTTAAATATGCCGTTTCAAACATGTCGGATGTGACAGCACAGATTGCTGAACGCAACGGACTGACCAAGGATAATATTGCATGGATTGTTCCTCATCAGGCCAATATGCGTATCATTGATGCTGTTGCTTCTCGTCTGGAAGTGCCTTTGGATCGGGTAATGATTAATATTCAGCGCTATGGTAATACCAGCGCAGGTACACTTCCGTTGTGTCTGTGGGATTATGAGAAGCAGCTGAAAAAAGGCGATAATATTATCTTCACTGCATTTGGCGCAGGATTTACCTGGGGAGCCTCTTATGTGAAGTGGGGATATGACGGTAATAAATAATTTTCAGAATTAATGAAAATAGACAAGAAAACGCATCCCAATCCGATGCGTTTTTTTGTCTGTAAACAAATAAGTTGATTATGCATAAAGCTGGCTTTGTTAATATTGTGGGCAATCCGAATGTCGGAAAGTCTACTTTGATGAATTTGCTGGTGGGAGAACGTATTTCCATCGCAACATTCAAGGCGCAGACAACTCGTCATCGTATCATGGGTATTCTGAACACGGACGATATGCAGATTGTCTTCTCTGATACTCCGGGAGTTTTAAAACCGAATTACAAGCTTCAGGAGTCTATGCTGAACTTTTCAGAATCGGCGCTGGTGGATGCGGATGTACTGTTGTACGTTACGGATACGATTGAACAGCCCGATAAAAACCAGGAGTTTATGGAGAAGGTGCGTCGCTTGGATGTACCAGTCTTGTTGCTGATCAACAAGATTGACCTGAGCAATCAGAAAGATCTGGTAAAACTTGTGGATCAGTGGCATGAAATGCTGCCTAAAGCTGAAATTATACCCGTCTCAGCGAAGGCTCGTTTCAATGTGGATGCGGTCATGAAGCGCATCAGGGAACTGATTCCGGATTCTCCTCCTTATTTCGGAAAAGATCAGCTGACCGATAAGCCGGCCCGTTTCTTTGTGACGGAAATCATCCGCGAGAAGATTTTGCTGTACTATGACAAAGAGATCCCTTATGCAGTGGAAGTTGTCGTAGAGCAGTTTAAGGAAGAGGCCAAGAGCATTCACATCAATGCTGTTATTTATGTGGAACGCGATTCCCAGAAGGGAATTATTATCGGAAAGCAGGGCAAGGCGCTCAAGAAGGTAGCGACCGAAGCCCGCAAGACGTTGGAACATTTCTTCCAGAAAACCATTTATCTGGAAACTTTTGTGAAAGTGGATAAGGACTGGAGAAGTTCAGACAAAGAACTGAAAAATTTTGGTTACCAATTAGATTAATGATTCGGCTGTGACAGCCGTTAGACTGAAATAAAAGTATATGGGAAATTTAGTAGCAATCGTAGGACGTCCCAATGTGGGAAAGTCGACACTGTTTAATCGTCTGACCAAAACGCGTCAGGCTATTGTGAATGAACAGGCCGGTACAACCCGCGACCGCCAGTACGGAAAGTCGGAATGGCTGGGAAAGGAGTTTTCCGTAGTGGATACCGGAGGATGGGTGGTCAACTCGGATGATGTATTCGAAGAAGAAATCCGCAAGCAGGTATTGCTGGCTGTAGAAGAAGCCGATGTGATTCTGTTTGTTGTGGATGTAATGAATGGAGTGACAGACCTGGATGCACAGGTTGCCGGCATCCTGCGTCGTTCAAAGACACCGGTGATCCTGGTAGCCAACAAGACCGACAGCAATGAGCTCCAGTATAATGCTGCAGAGTTCTATTCACTGGGCTTGGGAGATCCGTTCTGTATTTCTGCCATGAGCGGAAGCGGCACGGGAGATCTGCTGGATCTCGTTTTGAGTAAATTCCGCAAGAATGTGGAAGAAACCGTCGAAGAGGATATTCCCCGCTTTGCCGTGGTAGGCCGTCCGAATGCCGGAAAATCTTCCATTATCAATGCTTTCATCGGAGAAGAGCGCAACATCGTGACCGATATTGCAGGAACTACCCGCGACTCTATTTATACGCGCTATGACAAGTTCGGCTTTGATTTCTATCTGGTAGATACGGCAGGTATCCGTAAGAAGAACAAAGTCAGCGAAGACCTGGAGTACTATTCCGTTATCCGTTCCATCCGTGCCATTGAAGGTTCTGATGTATGTATCCTGATGCTGGACGCTACCCGTGGAGTGGAAGGACAGGACTTGAATATCTTCTCGCTGATACAGCGTAACCAGAAAGGACTTGTAGTTGTTGTCAACAAGTGGGATTTGGTGGAAGACAAATCTGCCAAGGTGATGAAGACCTTTGAGGAAGCTATCCGCAACCGTCTTGCTCCGTTTACGGATTTCCCCATCATTTTTGCTTCAGCACTGACCAAGCAGCGTATTTTCAAGGTGCTTGAAACGGCTAAGGAAGTTTATCTGGCCAAAACAAAACGCATACCGACTGCCCGTCTGAATGAAGAAATGCTGCCGCTGATCGAGGCTTATCCGCCTCCTTCAAACAAGGGTAAGTATATCAAGATCAAATATGTGACTCAGTTGCCGAATACGCAGATTCCGTCGTTTGTATTCTTTGCGAACCTTCCTCAGTATGTGAAGGAGCCTTACAAACGTTTCCTGGAGAACAAGATCCGCGAACGCTGGGATTTGTGTGGTACACCGATCAACATCTTTATCCGACAGAAATAAGCCTTCCTGAGGCTGATACATAAAACTGAAGCCAACAGCTTTGCCGGTTGAATCTTCTGAATGCAGAAGGTCGCCTGCAAGGCTGTTGGCTTTTATTCTGAGCGGAAATCTGCTTCCGGGAAATCGTCTGGAACTATACGAAAAATCGACCGCACGTTTCCGTCTCATCGAGTAGTACGATTCGGGGGCATCGTGCGGTCGATTCCGCTCCAACGACCGCACGTTTCCAGCCCCTCTTCCAGACACCTTCTGAGGCTTCTCTGAAAGGCTTCGGGCTTTTCAAAAAACGTTTCGGCGTTTATGGAAAAAGAATTCGGGCTTTTCGTGAAAACGTCTCGGCGTTTTTGAAGCTTTGTCAGCGCTCGGCTTTTGCTTCTTCTTTTTTGACTTTCTTGAGCAGGTCTGAAGCAAAAATGAAATTGTTCAGCTTTTCATTGGTTGCAGAGAACACTTCATCTTTGTTGCCTTCCCATTCTTTGTGTCCCTGATAGATGTAGAGAATGCTGTCGCCTATGCCCAATACGGAGTTCATGTCGTGAGTGTTGATGACAGTGGTCATGTTATACTCAGTCGTGATGTCATGTATCAGTTCGTCAATCACCAGTGAGGTCTTCGGATCCAGACCCGAGTTGGGCTCGTCGCAGAACAGATACTGAGGCTGGAGCGCAATGGCTCTGGCAATGGCAACACGTTTCTGCATACCCCCGCTGATTTCTCCGGGATATTTCTTTTGTGCGTCAATCAGGTTTACACGATCCAGGCAGAACTGTGCCCGTTTGACACGTTCGCGGTAAGTCTGGTTGGAAAACATGTCAAGCGGAAACATGACATTCTCCAGAACGGAGAGAGAGTCGAACAAGGCCGCGCTCTGAAAGATCATTCCCATTTCGCGTCTCAAGGCTTTCTTTTCCTTCTTGCCCATGTTGATGAGGTTACGTCCGTCGTAGAGGACTTCTCCTTTTTCGGGGGTAAGCAGGCCCACCAGACATTTCATGAGGACGGTTTTTCCCGAACCGCTCTGTCCGATAATCAGGTTCGTCTTTCCGTTTTCGAACGTAAAACTGATGTCATTCAGCACCGTACGTTCTTCGAATGATTTATAAATAGAATTAATCTGTATCATCCCATTAACAATTGAGTAAGTATTAAGTCGGAAAACAGGATCAGTACGCTGCTTGATACAACTGAGTCGGTACTGGCTTTTCCTACGGCAATGGATCCTCCTTCCACCGTGTAGCCGAAATAAGCCGACACACTGGCAATGATGAAGGCAAAGAACAGTGACTTGATGAAACTGCACCAGATGTACCATTCAATAAAGCAGTACTGGAGTCCGTATTCCAGATCCGTCGCATTCATAATCCCGGCGAACCAGGCGGTACAGAAGGCGCCGATGATCCCGGCGAATATACTGAATATCACCAGCAACGGAATGATGGTCATCAGTCCGAGAATCTTGGGCAGAATCAGATAAGAAGCAGAGTTGATACCCATGATCTCAAGAGCATCGATCTGTTGGGTGACACGCATCGTTCCGATTTCTGAAGCAATGTTGGATCCCACTTTTCCGGCCAGGATCAGACACATGATGGACGATGAAAATTCCAGAAGCAGGATCTCACGGGTTGTATAACCTACAACGAAGCGCGGCATCCAGGGACTTTCGATGTTCAGCTTGATCTGGATACAGATGACTGCTCCGATGAAGAAAGAGATCAGAAGTACGATACCAATGGAATTGATACCCAGCTGCACCATTTCATTGATGTATTGCTTGAAATACATTCGGATGCGCTCCGGGCGGGCAAAGACGCGTCCCATCAGCATCAAGTATTTCCCTAGAGTAGAGATTGGTCTTACCATATTTTTTCAGAATAATTTCTCGCAAAAATACTGCTTTTTGGCTATATTATAATAAAAGATGAGATGAAAATCCGCAGGATGACCACATTCCCCAAGTTTTTTACTACTTTTGCGATAGCTAAGAAGAAAAAGTTATGGCAGAAAATATTCAACAGCATCAGGAAGAGACTTTTCAGCTTCCAGCCGACGGACGTATGGTGCTTCGTACGGAGAATCTGGTCAAGAAATATGGCAAGCGAACGGTTGTGAGTCATGTTTCCATCAACGTGAAGCAGGGTGAAATCGTGGGACTTCTCGGTCCGAACGGAGCGGGAAAGACGACTTCGTTTTACATGACGACCGGACTGATCGTTCCCAACGAAGGACATATCTATCTGAATGATATGGATATTACGTCCTACCCCGTATATAAGCGTGCGCAGAATGGTATCGGCTATCTGGCGCAGGAAGCTTCTGTGTTCCGCAAGATGAGTGTGGAAGACAATATCGCTTCGGTGCTTGAACTGACAAATACCACTCCCGAATATCAGAAAGAAAAACTGGAAAGCCTGATCGCAGAGTTCCGTCTGCAGAAGGTGCGCAAGAATCTGGGTGACCAGCTTTCCGGAGGAGAACGCCGGCGTACGGAAATAGCGCGCTGTCTGGCTATTGACCCGAAATTCATCATGCTCGACGAACCTTTTGCCGGAGTCGACCCGATTGCCGTAGAAGATATCCAGCATATTGTATGGAAACTGAAGGACAAAAATATCGGAATTCTGATTACTGACCATAACGTACAGGAAACATTGAGCATTACAGACCGTGCCTATCTGCTGTTTGAAGGAAAAATCCTTTTCCAGGGAACACCCGAAGAACTGGCCGAAAACAAGATTGTGCGCGAAAAATATTTGAGTAACAGTTTTGTGCTCCGCCGCAAGGATTTCCAGTTGAAGGATATCAGGGAATAAACGATATCCGGAACTCACCGTCGGAAAGGGGTGAGGAATTGGAAAGGCTGTATTTTAGCAAGATGTTAGCTTTTTTTAGCATAACAGTTTGGTATTTGAGAGATTAAACACTAATTTTGCAACCTCTTTGGATAAAAAGAATAATATAGTAATAATTAAATAAACCAGAAATGAATATTTCATTGCAAAACGTAGACAGCGTAAGCGCAGTGCTTACTGTCCAGATCGAAAAAGCTGATTATCAGGAAAAAGTAGAAAAGGCTCTGAAGACTCTTCGTCAGAAAGTGAATATGCCGGGATTCCGTAAGGGAATGGTACCTGCAGGTCTGATCAAAAAACAGTACGGTGTGTCTGTACTGGCAGAAGAAATCGACAAGCTCCTGCAGGAAAAGGTATTTGAATATATCCGTGAAAATAAAGTAAACATGCTGGGTACTCCGCTGCCGAAAGAAAATCAGGTGAACTTCGAAACCGAAGAAAACTTTGAATTCTCTTTCGATATCGCACTGGCTCCGGAATTCAACGTAGAATTGTCTGCTAATGATAGCGTAGACTACTATGATATCAACGTAACCGACGAAATGGTTGACCAGCAGGTGAAGATGTACACTCAGCGTACTGCAAAATATGAAAAAGTAGAAGACTATCAGGACAACGACATGCTGAAAGGTCTGCTGGCTGAGCTGGATGAAAACGGAAATACCAAAGAAGGTGGCGTTCAGGTAGAAGGCGCTGTAATGATGCCGGTTTACATGAAGAACGACGAACAGAAAGCTATCTTCAACGGTGCCAAGACAAATACCGTACTGGTATTCAATCCTTCTGTAGCATTCGACAACAATGAAGCAGAACTGGCTTCTCTGTTGAAACTGAAGAAAGAAGAAGTAGCTGACCACAAAGGTAACTTCAGCTTCCAGATTGAAGAAATCACTCGTATGATCCCGGGTGAATTGACTCAGGAACTGTTTGACCAGGTTCTGGGCGAAGGCAAGGCACACAACGAAGAAGAATTCCGTGCTCAGATCAAGGAAACTATCGCTAAACAGTTTGAAGCTGACAGCGACTACAAGTTCCTGATCGACGTTCGTACTTACCTGACCAACAAGATCGGTAAGCTGGAATTCCCGGATGCACTGCTGAAACGCATCATGCTGGACAACAACAAGGAAAAAGGTGAAGAATTCGTTGCTGAAAACTACGAAAAGAGCCTGGAAGAACTGACTTGGCACCTGATCAAGGAAAAACTGGTTGCAGCTAACGACATCGGGTGGAGGGTCTCTTTCTGGGCGGGGCGCTTATTTGCGCAGGGCGTCCCCTCCCCTGGCCGCCTTGGCTACCAGCCCGCTGAGGGCCAGCAGCGCCAGCAGGTTGGGGAACACCATCAGCGCATTGAACAGGTCGGAGAGGTTCCAGACCAGGGGAGCCTCCAGCACAGCCCCCAGGGCCACGCACACCACCGCAATGCAGGCGTAGACCTTGACAGCCTTCACACCGAATAGATACTTCACGTTCTGCTCGCCGAAGAAGTACCAGCCGATGATGGTAGAGAAGGCAAAGAACAGCAGGCAGATGGCCACATAGAAATTGCCGAAGCTGCCGAACACAGTGGAAAACGCCACCTGGGCCATGTTCTCCGCCGCCGGATTGGCAGCCATGTCGCCCACGTTCAGCGCGCCGCTGGTAATCATCACCAGGGCGGTTATGGTCAGGACCACAAAGGTGTCGATAAACACACAAACCATGGCCACAACGCCCTGGTCCTGGGGCTTTTCCACCTTGGCCATGGCGTGGGCGTGGGGGGTAGAACCCATGCCTGCCTCGTTGGAGAACAGGCCCCGGGCCACGCCGTAGCGCATGGCCTCCCGCACGCCGATACCCACGGCGCCGCCCAGGATGGCCTGGGGGTTGAAGGCACCCTCAAAAATCAGGGCAAAGGCGTGAGGCAGGTTGGTAATATTGGCAATCAGCATGACGAGGCCGCCCACCAGATAGAAGCAGGCCATGACAGGCACCAGCTTCTCCGTGACGGCGGCAATGCGGGTGACGCCGCCCAGGAAGATGAAGGCGGCCACCACCGCCAGCACCACGCCCACGATCCAGGTGGGGATGCCCAGCGCCTCCTGGAAGGCGTTGCTGATGGCGTTGGACTGGACCATGTTGCCGGTGAAGCCCAGGGCGAAGATGATAGCCAGCGCGAAGAAGCCCGCTAGGATCTTGCCGAAGGTCCCCTTGAATGCCTGCCGGATGTAGTAGACGGGTCCGCCGATGACGTGCCCCGTCTCGTCCTTGGTCTTGAAGGTCTGGGCCAGCACCGCCTCGCCGTAGATGGTGGCCATGCCGAAGAAGGCCGCCAGCCACATCCAGAAGATGGCGCCGGGGCCGCCGGAGATCATGGCGGTGGCGCAGCCGGTGATGTTGCCTGTGCCCACCTGGGCGGCGATAGAGGTTGCCACCGCCTGGAAGGAGCTCATGCCCTCCTTGCCGGCCTTCTCGCCGTTGAGGTTCACGCTGCCGAACAGCCGCCGGAAGCCGGCGCCGAATTTGCGCACCTGGATGAACCGGGTGCGGATGGTGAAGATGATGCCGGTACCCACCAGCAGATACAGCAGCAGGCCGTTCCACACAAAGCCGGCCAGTTCGCTGACCTTTGCGGCCAACAGATCCATGTCCATGTTTTCTCTCTCCTTGTCCGCAAACGAAAAGGGCCGGACAGACCCTGCCCAGCCCAACAAAGCGCCGGCCCCCTCCGCTGTGCGGAAGGGCCTGCCCTTTACTCTGTCCTTTTACCTGAGAGATTCAGCGGGATTTCCCGCCTTGCACCTTCGGTACTCATCTGAGCTTCTCCAGAGCCACATCCATCCCTAGTCCTCATCCCGTGCCGGGACACCTGAGAGTTTCACTCCTTCGGCAGGCTTGCGCCGTTTCTCTAGGGACTTCGTTTGCCTTTATATAATTGACACTTGTTACCTTATCACGGACAATACCCGTTGTCAATGGAGTTTTTGTACAGGAGCCGTCCGCTGTCTGCGGACGGCTCCTGTGCCTTCTCAATAAAACTCCCGGATATAATCCAGCACATCCTGTCGGGTGTAGGGTTCATGGTCATACGCGGTGATCCCAGTTGGGAACACACAATGCCGCGTTTTTATGGCGTAGTAGCCATGGTCGATTCCAATGATCGTCTGGTCGATTTTTCTCTCTCCTCTCTTCAGCCTGGTGGAAAACGTCCCTTTTCTTTTCCCCAGCCGGTAATATACCCGGGGTGGGGGTATGGGGGACGATGTCTGGAGGAACGGGAAGAAATGGTGTTGTTTCCTTGTCATA
>OGXZ01002059.1_pt1 | contig 10703 bp, 10 predicted proteins | sample 1576431 | NCBI WGS metagenome assembly OGXZ01 (sample SAMEA3541590, study PRJEB24748) | human gut metagenome | biome: human gut; feature: human-associated habitat; material: faeces | place: China | collected 2012
ATAATGGGTGGTGGAAGTGCAGCAGGTGCTCTTCCAATGAGTAGCATTTATGAAGAGGTGACAGGAAAAGACAAGGATGTATATTACGGCATTGCGATGTCTGCATTGATGGTTGCTAATATTCTTTGCATTTTCTTTGCTGTTGGTTTGGATCTTTTAGGAAAGAAATTTCCAAAAATGACAGGAGATGGAAGTCAATTATTACGTAAAAAGAATGACAAAGATAGCATTGGAGATTCGGAGCAGGTTACATTCGCTGTGTTGGGACGGCTGTTGTTAATCAGCCAGTGGGAGTCGGGATCTTGGGCGACAAACTTCATTAACTGGATATACGGATATAGGTTTTCTGTATTCTGATTGCCCAGCTCTCCCCAGGAACCGCGGATCTTTAACGTATTAATGATATGGCTGGTAGGTTCCATGAATGCCTCACGGGCTACGTTCCATCCGGCAGAGAAGGAAGGGAACAAATTCCAGCGTTTGTCTTTTGCAAAACGTGAAGTACCGTCATACCGGAGATTGACTTCCAGCAGATACCGTTCTTTATAATCATAATTGAGTCGGCCGAAGAAACCGGCTGTTGCCCAATGTGTCAGTTTGGACTTATCGATAGTCGATTCACCCGTAGCGGCATTAATACTGGGCACGGATTCTGAGATCAAGTCCAGCTTGGACGCCTGCAACTGCCGCCATTTATTTACTTCGGCCTGAAAACCGACCACACGGCGAAACTCATGATGATGCTCCACGGCTGAATGCTTATTGGCCAATGGGCAACGAGGTTCACAGTATAGGATGCTCCCACGCCAAGAAGCACACCAATGAGTCCGCCTGTGACGCTGAGCAAGATTGCCTCGATAAGAAACTGGTTGAGGATGTCGACACCACGCGCACCAACACTCATGCGCAGACCAATCTCACGAGTGCGCTCCGTGACGCTCACATACATGATGTTCATGATGCCTATGCCGCCCACAATGAGCGAGATGCCAGCCACACAGCCAAGCAAGATGGTCAGCATGTCGGTGGTCGAGTTCATCATGCTCGCCAACTCCTCCTGAGAACGTATGTTGAAGTCGTCAGAGTCGGCCTCGGTGGTATCAGTAGCGTCCTTGAGCTTATGCGTGCGTCGCAAGATCTTCGTTATCTCCTCCGTTGCCTGATCGGTCACACCCTCGGTTATTGCCGAGCAGGTGATGCCCCCAAGATATGTCTGTGCAAGGATGCGCTTCATGACCGTGGTGTAAGGAGCGAGGGCGAGGTCGTCCTGGTCCATGCCCATAGAGTTGTAGCCCTTCTTCTTGAGCACGCCCACCACACGGAACGGGATGCTGTTGAAGCGCACCACACGTCCCACGGGGTCAGAGCCGTCGGGGAAGAGGTTGTCTACGATGGTCTGACCGAGCACACACACCTTGGCGCTGGCTTTGATGTCGGCCTCGGTGAACATCTCGCCATCGCTGACAGAGAGCTGACGAATGTCGAGATAGTCGAGGTTAACACCATAGATGCTTGACGGCGTGTTGTTGTTGCCGTAGATCCACTGTCCGCTGCTGTTGACCGTCGGACTGATGCCTTTGATATAATTACACTCGTCCTTAAGAGCCTGATAGTCGGTGAGCTTAAGAGTCTCCATTGATGAGGCATCCTGTCTCACGCCACCCGGTCCGCGGTCTGCTCCCGGACTGATCATGATCATGTTTGAGCCCATCTCGGCGATGTTGGCCTGTATGCTTTTCTTTGAGCCTTGACCTATCGCCAACATCGTGATGACCGACGCCACGCCGATGATTATGCCGAGGGCGGTGAGGAACGACCGCATCTTGTTGGCAGCGATGGCGCGGAGGGCTATCTTGAATAAATTGCTGTAGTTCATAGAAAATTATGTAATGGTCACTTAACATCATCTATTCGTCCGAGTTTGGCGGCAACGCAGCCAGTCCGTCGGCAGCCGAGAGGATGTTATGGTTATACTCGTCGCTTATCACCTTGCCATCGCGCAGCATGATGTTGCGTGATGAGTAGTGGGCGATGTCGGGGTTATGTGTCACGAAGATTATGGTGCGTCCCTCGGCATGCAGCTTCTGGAAGAGCACCAAGATCTCAAACGAGGTGCGCGTGTCGAGGTTACCCGTAGCCTCATCGGCAAGGATGACGGCGGGGTTGTTGACAAGCGCACGCGCAATGGCGACACGCTGCATCTGACCACCCGACATCTGGTTTGACTTATGATACAATCGGCTGCCCAGACCCACGGCCTTAAGAGCCTCCACAGCGCGGTCGAACCGCTCCTTCGCTCCCACTGCCGAGTTATACATCAGTGGCAGCTCCACGTTCTCTACACTCGTGGTCTTAGGCAACAGGTTATAGTTTTGGAAGATAAACCCAATCTTTCTGTTGCGCAGCACCGCACGTTGGCTCTTCGACATGGTACGCACGGAGATGCCGTCGAGCAGATACTCGCCACTGCTCGGTGTGTCAAGGCAGCCGAGCTGGTTGAGCAGCGTCGACTTGCCTGACCCCGATTTTCCCATGATGGTCACGAACTCGCCCTCATAGATCTTGAACGACACGCCACGAAGGGCATGAACCGTCTCATCGCCGACGACAAACTCGCGCTTCACGTTCTGCAGTTCAATAACCGCTTTCTTGTTGTTATCCATACAGGTTATTCTCCTTTTGCCTTTATTTCTTCTTGTTCTTTCCCGGAGGGCCTGGCGCGAACGGACTCTTCTCGCTGCTGCCGTCGGCGGCGGCCTCATCGTCGGGCGAAGCCACGTTGATGCCTGTGATCACCTCTGCTCCGAGCTTCATGCCGCTGAGCAGCTCCGTGTTGGTGCCATCGGTCATGCCTATGTTCACACGGTGAGCCACCAGACTGTTGCCCTCGATGGTCCACACCTTGTTCTTGCCGTTGCAGTCGACAATCTTACGCTTGCCAACGGTCTCCTTGGTAGGCGTGTAACGCAAAGCCTTTGAGGGCACACACGTCACGTTCTTGCGCTCGGCGGTGTAGATGGTAACGTTGGCTGTGAGACCCGGCTTCAGTTTGAGGTCAGCGTTGGGAGCGCTTATCACCACCTCATAAGTCACAACGTTGTTTGTTGTTGTGGCCTCTTGGCGCACCTGCTTTACCGTTCCATCGAAGGTGTCGTCGGGATAGGCATCGACGGTGAACGTCACACGCTCACCCTCCTTCACATCGCCAATGTCGGCCTCATCCACATCTGCCACCACCTGCATCTCCTTAAGGTTCTGCGCAATGGTGAACAGTTCCGGCGTAGAGAAGCTGGCAGCCACGGTCTGACCCTCCTCCACCGACTTTGACAGCACCACACCGTCGATGGGCGATGTGATGGTTGCATAGCCGAGGTTTGTCTGTGCGCGCTGCACATCTTCCTTAGCTGTGGCCACCTGATCCTTTGCCTGCTTGTAGGTGAGCTGTGCGTTCTCATACTCATCGGCGCTCACCAAACCTTTTTTGTAAAGTGTGGCATAACGCTTGAAGTTGGCCGACTCATAGTTGAGCTTGCTCTGTGCGCTTGCCAGCGTCGCCTTCGAAGCGTTAAGCTGACTGACGAGGTTTGTCTTGTCGAGCTCCGCTATGACCTGTCCTTTCTTCACCACCGAGTTGTAGTCGACATACAGTTTGCTCACGATGCCGCTCACCTGTGTACCCACGGTCACCGATGTCACAGGCTCGATGGTTCCTGTTGCCGTGACGCTGGTCATGAGGTTGGCAGGAGCCACCTTTGCCGTGTCGAACGACACCTCTTCTTGCTTCTTGCCGCCCGACATGGCCCAGGCAACAACAGCCACTATCGCCACCACTCCAGCGGCGATATACACTTTGCTTATCTTTTTCATCTCTCTCTTATTTGTTTTTTATTTCAGTTCACCCGTCTTGTAGAAATTGAGCATGTTGAGGTTCAGAATTGCCAGATATTTGCTCTGTAGCTCGTTCTGCTGCGCCTTCAGGAGGTTATCCTTGCCCGTCATCAGTTCGACAATGTTCTTTAGACCCAGACGGAACTGCTCGCTCAGCAGATCGTAGCTCACTTGTGCGCTCTGTGTCGACACCTGTGCCGCCTTAAACTTGTTCTGGTTCGTGACAGCCTGCAGCCAGTAGTTCTCCACGGTCGAGTAGAGCGTGGTCTGCTTGTCCTTCATGTCGAGCATGTAGCTTTCGCGTTGCAGCATGGCCTTGTTGGCAGCAGTCTTTGACGAGCGGTTGTCGAAGAGCGGAATGCTAAGCGTCACGCCGCCACCCACGTTAAAGTTAGTCTTCATCTGCGATCCCCATGCGTCGTTGCTCATTGACGTGGTGTTGGTCGCCACGCCGAGGTTCAGACCGATGGTCGGCATGCGTTGCGCCTTGGCAATCTTCAGGCTCAGGTCGCTGCTCTCCACACCGAGCTGTGCCGCCTTGATCTCAGGACGGTGCTCTATGGTCGCCGTGTAGACATCGTTGAGCGCCGGCACCGCTTCGAGCGCCATGGCATCTGTCGCCTCTGGCACAGCCACGTCAAACTCCTCGTCGTTGGTGATCTGTAGCAGTTGCTTGAGCTGACGCTTATAGTTGCGAAGGTTGCTCTCTGCCTCCACAATGTTATACTCGTCCTGTGCGCGCTGCGAGGTGAGCTGTGCGAGGTCAGCCTTACTCATCTTTCCCACGCCCACCATTGTCTTTCCGCGCTCCTCGTTGGCCTTGCTTGTCTCAAGGCTCGACTTGTTTACCTTTATGGCCTCGTTCGAATAGAGAATCTGCACATAGAGCTGCGCGATCTGCTCCAGAATGTTGTTAGCGGTCTGAGCCGAGTCGAGCACCGCCTGTTGCTCCGTGAGCTTGTTGAGCTTCACCTGGTTGGTGTTGCGTCCGCCGTTCCACACGGTCCAGTTGCCGCTCACCGAGTAGGAGCCGTTATAATAGGTCTTGTCCACGCTCGACTGCACATAGCCGTTGGCAACAGTCTGGCGTCCGCTTTCCGGCCACGGACGATAAGTGATGTTTTGAGAAGTAGAAAAATCTAGCGACGGTAGCAACGCCGCCTGACTCTGCTTCACGTCTTCAAGAGCTGTGAGCTGCTGCACCTTGGTTTTCTTCAACGATATGTTGTTGGCAAGGGCATAGTTAACGCAGTCGCCCAACGTCCATTGACGTGCCTCTGCCTGAGCAAACGAGGCGAGAAGGAGGGCTACAGCCACACATGTTTTTGAGAATGTCTTCATCTTATGTTCTTGATAAATTAGTTCTGTCGATAATTAATGTCATCTGGCTATTAGATGCAACAAGACGCATAAAAGTTTATCACCAGGGCCAAACATTAACACTTGTTTGTATTTTCCTCATTTTTTGTAACATTTTATCATAATTCAGCAACAATTAAACATTGCGACCCCAATATAAAACATACAAAAAGGGCGATATATGAAAAAATAAGATTACTTTTGCAAATTGAAAAGGAGATAAAAAGAAAGAGAACAAACAGAAAAAGAAACAAGAAAAACATAAAAAAGACGAACATGAAAAAGAACCTTATAAAGAAATGTGCGGTGGCAGCAGCAGCCTGTGCCGTGATGGCAGCAGGTGTGGGCTACTACTACTTTTTCTCGTCCATGTCGAAGGACGGCGAGACACATTATGTTTATGTAGACGACGACGACAACATCGACTCGGTCTACACCAAGCTGTCTGATGTCTCGGCAAGCCACTCGCTTGCTGCTTTCAAGCTCCTCACCAACGCCACAAGCTACGCCTCGCATGTGCGCACAGGACGTTACGCCATTGAGCCGTCAACAGGAGCCTTGCAGACGTTCCGCCACATGAGAAACGGGCAGCAGACGCCTGTTAACCTGACCGTGCCGTCCGTTCGCACGCTCGACAAGCTGGCCGCCGAACTGTCAAAGCGACTGATGGTTGACAGCGCCGACATTGCCAAAGCGCTCACCAGCGAGGCCACATGCGAGAAATATGGCTACGACACAGCGACCATTGCCTGCATGTTCATACCAAACACCTACGACATCTACTGGAACACATCGGTGGAGCGTCTGCTCGACCGCATGCAGAAAGAGAGCAAACGCTTCTGGGAGGGCGACCGCACGGTGAAGGCGCAACAGATGAAGCTCACACCCAACGAGGTGATAACACTGGCAAGCATCGTGGACGAGGAGACGGCGAACGACGAGGAGAAGCCTATGGTGGCAGGAATGTATTATAACCGTCTGATGCTCCGCAATGCCGAATATCCCGAGGGCATGCCGCTGCAAGCAGACCCCACGATTAAATATGCGTGGAAGCGTTTCGACCTTAAGCGCATATACAACAATCTGCTGCACATCAAGAGTCCCTACAACACCTACGTCAACCCTGGCTTACCCCCAGGCCCCATCCGCATTCCTTCGGTTGCCGGCATCGATGCCGTGCTTAACCATGTGAACCACGACTTCATCTACATGTGCGCAAAGGAAGACTTCAGTGGCACACACAACTTTGCCCGCTCTTATAAGGAGCATCTACAGAACGCGGCAAAATATAGCAAGGCGTTGAACGAAAGAGGAATAAAGTAAAAAAAATATCATTATTTCCTTGTTCAGGCTCATATATTATTGCCATGTGTTAACAATCTATTTCGCGCTTTGCGCGTTTTGTTCAGAACATTAATGCCCGTTAATTGAACATTATTTAAACATTAATAAAAAACCGCGCGATGCGCGTTTTAATGATAATTAATGGATAATTAATGGGCATTAATGTATTATAATGCCCGTTAATTGAGCATTAATTAAACATTAATAAAAACCGCGCGGTGCGCGTTTTAATGATAATTAATGGATAATTAATGGGCATTAATGTTTTAAAAACAAGCAAAGCAAAGCTTTGCGAGCATCACAGAAAAAATATTATTAAATCGTTTAATCGTTAAAATGTAGATACAACAAAAAAGCCTCAACCTTTTCAGATTGAAGCTTTCTGCGGTGCGTACGAGACTCGAACTCGTGACCCCATGCGTGACAGGCATGTATTCTAACCTACTGAACTAACGCACCAATACGACAAACTTGCTTAAAAGCTGTCAGCGTTTCGTTTTTTAAGCGAGTGCAAAGGTATGAATAATATTTGAAACTCCAAAATTTTTGCGCACTTTTTTCACAATATTTTCTGCAAAACTATTGCATCTGCATACTCCACTCCATCGAACAACCACTCTTTCAGCCTATTATGCGTCTGGAAGCCCTGACTAAAAAAAAGCGCCAGCGACGCCTCATTGTCCTCTGCAACCACGGCGTAGAGCTGATGAAGATGCAGAACACGCAACGAATAGTCGGCTATTCGGGCTATTGCGGCGGCGGCATATCCCTTGCGTCGATGCTTTTTCTGCACCACAATGCTCACTTCGGCACGCCGATGCTGCGCATTGAAGTCGAAAACATCTACCATTCCTATCTGCTCGCGTGCCTCGTTCTCCACAATCATGCGCACCTGTCCGTCGTGATAGATGTCGTTTGTAGAGTTGGCGATATAGTCGTGCAGCACATAGCGCGAATAAGGCACACTGGTATTGCCGATATGCCACACCTCGCGGTCGTTCTCCATAGCGTAGAGCCATTCGAGGTCTTCGGGTTCCATGGCGCGCAGCACCACTTTCGGCAGCTCCGTTGCGCCGGAAGTATTCAGCGACGGGTTCATCTGAACACCTCCTCACTCGTTATTATTGTCTTCGTAGCAGGATTGTACGTACCCATGAGCACGTTCTGCTGCGGATGTGCGGAGAAGATGTTGAAAATCTGCTCGTAGCTGTACACCTCGGTGTCGTATGTGGCGAAGATGCGCTGATACGAACCGAAGTTCTGCCCCACATGTCCCTGCGGCAGCGTGTCGGCAGAAGCTTTCAAGAACGCATAGTCGATGCCGTGGCGCTTAGCCAGGCGGTTGAAGTCGTTGAGATGCGACTTCTTACCGATGAATACGTAAAGGGTTGTGACACGCTTGCGCGGCTTCATGAGTCCGAGGACCTTGCGCGCACTGTGCATCTGCATGCCGACGAATGCCAGCAGAGCCTTGAAGCAGATGGCTATCTTAAGAGGCAGACTGACGAAGATGCTGAAATGGCCGTAGTGCTTGCGCATGAAGATGAGCATGGCGTCGTAGAATACGTGAACGTAGCGGAACGACGAACGATGAGTGCTCTCGCCCTTGTAGTGCAGAATCTTGGCAGGTATGTACCAGTTCTCGTATCCGCCCTTTATCAGGCGGAAGGAAAGGTCGATATCCTCGCCATACATGAAGAAATCTTCGTCGAGCAGCCCCACTCTATCCAGCGCCTCATGGCGCAACATGCAGAACGCTCCGCTGATAATCTCGATCTTGGCAGGTTCGTTCCACGACAGGTAGCTCATATAATAGCGTGCGAAGCGGTGGCTTTCGGGGTAGCGTGCGCAGAGTCCGCTCATCTTGTAGAAGGCTGTCATAGGTGTAGGCACGCCGCGGCGCGACTCCATAGCCTTCTCACCGTTGTCCTTGAGCATCATTACGCCGGCAGCTCCGGCCTTCCTTGCATAATACTTTCTTTCTTCCTCATCAAGAGGTTTATTGATACTTTCCACTGGGGCAAGGACAATAATAATTACCACTGCAAGAACTCCGATCAATAAAATCACGGCATTAGGAACATTTTTCATTACAGGCTCATATGTATAAACCGGAATAAATAAAATTGCCATTGATATCAAAAAACAGCCGATTCTACTCTTACAGTGGCTGCCCCCACTATAGCTTCTCAACGAGGCATAAAATAACAGGAAGACCAGAACAAGTCCCGGTCTCCCCGTCACAATGCCAAATATTCCAGAAGCCAAAAGGTTTCCTGCAACAACAATGCCATTTTCTATCCCATATTGGTACAGTTCTGCATCCTCTTTTTGCACAATCTCCTTTTGTATCAATATTTCATTTATCTTCTTTGCAAATTTAGCAATCATACCCTGTTACCACCTTAAAATTTTCTAAGTTTTTTCGCATTATCCGGTAACTTGTCCTGTCCGAAAATAAACCAGCAGCAACGGTTCATATTGGTTGCAGTTACCGTAAGGGCAAGTGCTGCCACGCTGGTTAATGCTCCATGACTGAGTCGGTTCATCAATCTTCTTAATTTTGACATATATGTATGTCCTCCTTTGCATTTGATGAATGCACTATATCATACTTTACAGGAAAATGCGGCAAAGTGTAACAGATTGACATTTAAGTGTAACGCTTTGCATTTATTCCTTCACTTCAATTCCATAGAGCATTGCTGAAACCTCAAATATATCCCCTTTATCTGTAAAACTTACCGTTCCATTGTATTTTTCTACCACTTTGCGGACACTCTGAACACCATGCCCATGTCGGATATTATCTTTCTTGGTTGTTTTCAGGCTTTTATTTTTCTTTCCTGTTTTGCTGTTTGTTATTACAAGAAGCAAAATCCCCGACTGGTACTTATTTTCAATCTTTACAAAACGCTGTCCCTCCGGCACCTTGCTACAGGCTTCTACCGCATTATCCACAAGATTTCCATACAATACACCTATATCCCCGTGATCAAGCTGCATCTGCTTTGGAATACGAATAGATGTTTCTACTTTTATTCCCCTCGCCTTTGCCCTGCCAAATTTAATGCGGAGCACAGAATCTACGATTGGATTATCAGAATACTGCTTTTCATCTATCTGCTCAAATTCCATGCACATCGCACCGATTTTCTCTGAAAGTTCCTGCCCATCACTATTTTCCACCAGATGATACAGTTCATGCAATTTATGTTTCATATCGTGCTTTAACTTCTGCACTTCCTTATTCTGTTTTTCTGCTTCTTCATAATAGATGTCTTTATAGTGCATTTCTTCCCTGTACATTGCATCCTCATACTGTTTTTGCACAAGATAATTAAAACGTTCCATCATATACAGCATAAAATAATCTGTCAGAACAATGGAAATTACAATACTGGCACACATAAGCAGGCTTTTTTCACTGCCAGCTTCCAATGACAAAAGAATAACAAAGCAACAGTTCAACACCGTAAAGGTAAATACCATAACCAGCACACCCAAAATTTCTTTCGGAAAGGCAGCAATCTGCATCCCTTTCTTTGAAATCAATTTTGACAGAATATACATCACATTTCCACGAACAAAGCTGCATATTACCATTACAAAATAATATTTATAACTTTCTCCCATATGAAAATTCATCGCATGGAGTAACAGCAAAGCTACAGGTTCAAACAGCATTCCAATACCCATGAATGTCACAATATTTATAATTCTCGTCCACATTCCTGATTCATAATAAAATGATAACAGTATAAGCACAATCAAAAGAGTCGCAAGATTCAGATACGGATTTTTTATGTTGCTGACAAATGTCCATATAATTGCAGCAATGGTAAATCCAGCCCATATCCATACCTTTGATACTGGTTTCATTTTCTTATTGGAATAAAAATAATAAATAAACACTGCCAGATCAAACAGGCTGATGGCAAAGCGTATCACATATATCTACTATCAGCGTTTTCTTTGCCATTGTAGGAATCTTGTCCACTACTGCTGCATAGCACTGAGGGAATACTGCCACATCATCCATTTCAATATAATACGGCTCATTCTCATATTTGAAGCTTACACGCTTATTCTTTGTCAGGTACTTGATAAAA
>OGXZ01002061.1_pt1 | contig 10681 bp, 7 predicted proteins | sample 1576431 | NCBI WGS metagenome assembly OGXZ01 (sample SAMEA3541590, study PRJEB24748) | human gut metagenome | biome: human gut; feature: human-associated habitat; material: faeces | place: China | collected 2012
TCCTTAATCAGCAAGGACAGAATGGAGCCGTCCTTTATATCCTTACTGTTGAGACCCGCCCCATTGAGCACGAGGCCAGCGGCGTGGTCAGCCGCGAGCCGGTCAACGTACCCCTCCAGACCGGCATCCTGGCCATCGACGCCATGGTGCCCATCGGCCGGGGACAGCGCGAGCTGATCATTGGGGACCGCCAGACCGGCAAGACCGCCATCGCGGTGGACACCATCCTGAACCAGAAGGGACAGGACGTCATCTGCATCTACGTAGCCATCGGCCAGAAGGCATCCACCGTGGCCCGCATTCAGGACACCCTGAAGAAGCACGGGGCCATGGACTACTCCATCATCGTGTCCTCCACTGCCAGCGAATCCGCCCCCCTCCAGTACATCGCCCCCTACTCCGGAGCGGCCATGGGCGAGTATTTCATGGGCAAGGGGAAGGACGTGCTCATCGTCTATGACGATTTGAGCAAGCACGCGGTGGCCTACCGCACCCTGTCCCTGCTGCTCAAGCGCTCCCCCGGACGGGAGGCCTACCCCGGCGACGTGTTCTACCTCCACTCCCGCCTGCTGGAGCGGGCCTGCCGCCTGACGAAGGAGTACGGCGGCGGTTCCATGACCGCCCTGCCCATCATCGAGACCCAGGCCGGAGACGTGTCGGCCTACATCCCCACCAATGTTATCTCCATCACCGACGGCCAGATCTACCTGGAAACCGACCTGTTCTTCGCCGGACAGCGGCCCGCCGTCAACGTGGGCCTGTCCGTGTCCCGCGTGGGCGGCGCAGCCCAGACCCGGGCCATCAAGAAGACCGCAGGCACCCTGCGCATCGACCTGGCCCGGTTCCGGGAGCTGGAGGTCTTCACCCAGTTCGCCTCCGATCTGGACCCAGCTACCCAGCAGGCCCTGGACCACGGCCGCCGGCTGCTGGAGCTGCTCAAGCAGCCCCTCTACCACCCCATGCCGGTAAGCCGCCAGGCCATCCTCCTGTATGTGGCCACCAGCGGCCTGGTGGACGACGTGCCTCTGGAGCACGTGCGCCCCTTCGTGCTTGGCTTTGCCGGCGAGATAGAGGCCGAGCACCCCGATGTGGTGGCGGAGATTGAGTCTACCGGCACCCTGAGCGGCCCGGCAGTGGAGTGCATCCGGGCGGCGCTGGCCGACGCCAAGAAGCGGGGGAGCGCCACATGGCAAGCATAAAGGAGATCCGTACCCACATCAAGAGCGTGGAGCAGACGCTGAAGATCACCAACGCCATGTATCTCATCTCTTCCTCCAACCTGCGCAAGGCACGCAGGCAGCTCACCGATGTGGAGCCCTATTTCAGCAAGATCGAGGCCACCATCTCCGATATCCTCCACCACTCCCCGGAGATCGACCACCGCTTTTTCGATAAGCGCCCCGGTATCCCGCCCGACAAACGGAAGACGGGCTTCATCGTCATCACCGGCGACAAAGGGCTGGCGGGGGCCTACAACCACAACATTCTCAAGCTGGCTGAGGAGAAAATGTCCAGGGCCGCCAATCCCAGCCTCTTTGTGGTGGGGCAGGTGGGCCGCTCCTACTTCCTGGAGCACGGCATCCCCATCGACGTGGAGTTTCTCTACACGGCCCAGGACCCCAACATGGGCCGGGCCCGGGATATGGCAGAGCTGATGCTGGACCTCTATCTGGACGGCCAGTTGGACGAGGTGTATGTCCTCTTTACCAAAATGGTGAGCTCCTTCCAGATGGAGCCCACTGCCCACAAGCTGCTGCCCCTGGACCCCGATGTGTTTCCTGAATATGAGAAGAACCGGGACAGCTATAACCGGGACGTGGTGTATGTGCCCTCGGTGAAGGCGGTCATGGACCGGCTGGTGCCCGGCTATGTAAAGGGAGACCTGTTCGGCGCACTGGTGGAGTCCTATTGCTCCGAGCAGAATGCCCGCATGACGGCCATGAAGTCGTCCAGCGACAACGCCCGGGCTATGCTCCAGCGTCTGAACCTGTCCTTCAACCGGGCCCGCCAGGCGGCCATCACCCAGGAAATCACGGAGGTTGTAGGCGGGGACCAGGCGGCCCTGTAACGTCCCACGGAGAGGGGATATACAGAACATACCAACGCCCGAAAGGGGATTTTGCCATTATGAGTGAGAAGCAAGGAACCATTGTACAGGTCATGGGCCCCGTGGTGGACGTGGCTTTTGACGGCGGCGCCCTGCCGGAGCTGAAGGAGGCTCTGGAGGTGGAGTTGGACGGCCGCCGGGAGGTCATGGAGGTGGCCCAGCATGTGGGCGGCGACACGGTGCGTTGCATCATGCTCTCCCCCAGTGAGGGCCTGGGCCGCGGCATGGCCGTCACCGCCACCGGCGCGCCCATCTCCGTCCCCGTGGGCGAGGGCGTGCTGGGCCGCATGTTCAACGTTCTGGGCGACGCCATCGACGGGAAGGGCCCGGTGCAGGCCAGCGAGAGGTGGTCCATCCACCGCCAACCTCCCGCGTTCGAGAACCAGCGCCCCGTGGTGGACATCTTCGAGACCGGTATCAAGGTCATCGACCTGCTGGCCCCCTACGCCAAAGGCGGAAAGATCGGCCTGTTCGGCGGCGCCGGCGTGGGCAAGACGGTGCTCATCCAGGAGCTGATCCACAACATCGCCACCGAGCACGGCGGCTACTCCATCTTCACCGGCGTGGGGGAGCGCACCCGCGAGGGCAACGACCTCTGGCGGGAGATGACCGAGTCGGGGGTCATAGAAAAGACGGCCCTGGTCTTCGGCCAGATGAACGAGCCGCCCGGAGCCCGTATGCGGGTGGCCCTGACGGGCCTGACCATGGCCGAGTACTTCCGCGACCGGGAGAAGCAGAACGTACTGCTCTTCATCGACAACATCTTCCGCTACGTCCAGGCGGGCAGCGAGGTCTCCGCCCTGATGGGCCGGATGCCCTCCGCCGTGGGCTATCAGCCCACCCTGGCCAACGAGGTGGGCGCCCTTCAGGAGCGGATTACCTCCACCAAGGACGGGGCCATTACCTCTGTCCAGGCCGTCTACGTCCCCGCCGACGACCTGACCGACCCCGCTCCCGCCACCACCTTCGCCCACCTGGATGCCACCACGGTCCTCTCCCGCAAAATCGTGGAGCAGGGTATCTATCCCGCCGTGGATCCCCTGGAGTCCACCTCCCGTATTCTGGAGCCCGACGTGGTGGGAGAGCGGCACTATAAGATCGCCCGCGGCACCCAGGAGCTGCTCCAGCGCTATCGGGAGCTTCAGGACATCATCGCCATCCTGGGCATGGAGGAGCTGGGGGAGGAGGACAAGCGCACCGTGGAGCGGGCCCGCCGCATCCAGCAGTTCTTCTCCCAGCCCTTCTCGGTGGCCGAGCAGTTCACCGGCCTGGAGGGCCGCTACGTGAAGCTGGAGGATACACTGCGCTCCTTCGAAACCATCCTGGGCGGCGAGCTGGACAAGTATCCCGAGGCCGCCTTCAGCAACGTGGGCAACGTGGACGAGGTCATCGCCAAGGCCAAGAAAATGGGGGCGGTGTAAATGGCGGAGGCTTCCACCTTCTACCTGGAGATCATCACCCCGAAGCGGCAGTTCTACATCGGCCCCGCCGAGGCCCTGGTCTTTCCCGCCGTGGACGGCGAGATGGGAGTGTACCCCGGCCACGAGCCGGCGGTCACTGCCGTGGAGCCGGGAGAGCTGCGCTACAAGGTGGACGGCAAATGGGAGCCCGCCGCCGTAGGCGCGGGCTTCGTAGAGATCAAGCCGGACTATGTGATCCTGCTGGTGGGCTTTGCCGAGCACCCGGAGGAGATCGACCGCAAGCGGGCCGAGGCCGCCCGGGAGCGGGCCGAGGAACGTCTGCGTCAGAAGCAGAGCATCCACGAGTATTACCACTCCAAGGCGGCTCTGGCCCGGGCCGTGGCCCGCCTCAAGACCCGCAGAGAGTAATACAGCCTGCCGAAAAAGATTGTATGGCGGAAGGGGCACGATTTCCCGCAAAATTGTCACCTCTTCCGCCATGCGAAGCGGACCCAACCATATTCACCACCACCACGTATAAGTACGACATCATAGCCAAGCGAATGAGAGAGCTGGCATATCTGAATGCCGGCATCACCATAACGCTTACCGATATGCGTCCCGACGAGGAGGGAAAGACCCGTCAGGAGGTGTTCCATGCAAAGGAGGGACTGAAGGAGTTCGTGCGCTACGTCGACCGCCATCGCACCCACCTCTTCGATGATGTCATCTATCTGAAGACCGAGAAGCAGGGTATTCCAATCGAGGTGGCTATCATGTATAACACCGACTATAGCGAGAATATCCATTCATACGTAAACAATATCAACACCATAGAGGGAGGAACACACCTTGTGGGCTTCCGTATGGCACTCACCCGCACGCTGAAGAAATACGCCGACAGCGACCCGGTGATCTCAAAGCAGATAGAGAAGGCGAAGATAGAAATCGCCGGAGAGGACTTCCGCGAGGGACTCACCGCCGTAATCTCGATAAAGGTGGCAGAGCCGCAGTTTGAGGGACAGACAAAGACGAAGCTCGGAAACAACGAGGTTACCGGAGCCGTGCAGCAGGCCGTGTCGGAGGCGCTGACAAACTATCTGGAGGAGCATCCGAAAGAGGCGAAGCAGGTTTGCGAGAAGGTCATCCTTGCAGCTACGGCACGTATCGCGGCACGCAAGGCACGTGAGAGCGTGCAGCGCAAGAACCCGATGACCGGAGGCGGACTGCCGGGAAAACTCGCCGACTGTTCCAACCGTGACCCGAAGGAGTGTGAGATATTCCTCGTCGAGGGAGACTCCGCCGGAGGTTCGGCAAAGCAGGGCCGCGACCGCTACACCCAGGCAATCCTGCCGCTCAGAGGTAAGATCCTGAACGTGGAGAAGGTGATGTGGCACAAGGTGTTCGAGAGCGAGTCGGTGATGAACATCATCCAGAGTATCGGCGTGCGCTTCGGAGTGGACGGCGAAGAAGACAAGGAGGCGAACACCGAAAAGCTGCGCTACGACAAGATCATCATCATGACCGATGCCGACGTCGATGGTTCTCACATCGACACGCTCATCATGACGCTCTTCTATCGTTTCATGCCGAAGGTGATACAGGAGGGACATCTCTATATCGCCACTCCGCCACTGTATCTCTGCACCTTCAAGAACAAGGTGAAGGAATACTGCTACACCGAGCAGCAGCGTCAGGCGTTCCTCGACAAATACGGCAACGGCGTGGACGACGACAAGAATATCCACACACAGCGATATAAAGGTTTGGGAGAGATGAACCCGGAGCAGCTCTGGGACACCACAATGAATCCTAAGACCCGTCTGCTCAAGCAGGTGAACATTGAGAATGCCGCCGAGGCGGACGAGATATTCTCTATGCTTATGGGCGACGACGTGGAGCCACGCCGCCAGTTCATAGAGCAGAATGCCACATACGCCAACATCGACGCATAAACAGCCGGAAGGCGTCGGGACGGTACGTGGAAACATCCGGTTCCCCGGAAAGGAAACGGACCGGAAAACGGCAATAAGACGGAATCTGATGGTTGGTAATGCCTATACTTCATGGCAGAAGGCTAAAAAACGAAGAAAAAGCAGATACAAACCACATATTTTATGCATAAAACGTTGCGCACGTTAATAATAATTGTTAACTTTGCAGCGTTCAGTGGAATGGGGAGCCCCGAAGGAGCTCCTCATTTTATTTTAAATCCCCGACAGGCGACACTTTCTGATGGATGACATTCTCTTGCCGCCTCAAGGGAATTACCACAAGTTATTTTATTTATGATAGACAAAAACGTAGTTGAAAAATTAGTTAACCAGTGGCTCGAGGACAAAGACTATTTCCTCGTTGACATTGAGATTAGTCCAGACGACAGAATCGTCGTGGAGATCGACCATGCAGATGGCGTGTGGATTGAGGATTGCGTGCAGCTCAGCCGCTTCATAGAAGACAACCTCAACCGTGATGACGAGGACTACGAATTGGAGGTTGGCAGCGCCGGCCTCGGACAGCCTTTCAAGGTGAGACAGCAGTATCTCAACTTCATCGGAAAAGAAGTGGAAGTGCTCGACGCCGACGGAAAGAAATGGAAAGGACTGCTCAAGAGTGTGGATGGAGACGATTTCACCATCACCGTGAAAGAGAAAGTGAAGAAGGAAGGAGCCAAGCGCCCGGTAATAGAAGACGTTGACAAGACCTTCGGCATGAACACAGTGAAATATACAAAATACTTAATAAGTTTCAAATAAGCTATGGCAGCATTGAAGAAAGAAGAAGAAACAGTAAGCATGTTCGATTCCTTCAAAGAATTCAAGGAAACGAAGAATATCGACAGAACGACTCTCATGAGCGTGCTCGAGGAAAGCTTCCGCAACGTCATCGCGAAGATCTTCGGCAGCGACGAGAACTTCGACGTCATCGTGAACCCCGACAAGGGCGACTTCGAGATATACCGCAACCGTACCGTCGTTGCCGACGGCGTGGAGCATGACGACAACAAAGAGATAACACTCACAGAGGCTCGCAAGATACAGGCAGACTACGAGGTGGGTGAGGACGTGAGCGAGAAGGTGGACTTCAGCAAGTTCGGACGCCGTGCCATCCTCAACCTGCGTCAGACTTTGGCTTCAAAGGTGCTCGAGCTCGAGCACGACAGCCTCTACAACAAATACAAAGACCGTGTGGGACAGGTAATCACAGCTGAGGTCTATCAGGTGTGGAAGAGAGAGGTGCTCCTCGTTGACGACGAGAACAACGAGCTTATCCTTCCTAAGGGAGAGCAGATTCCTCGCGACCAGTATCGCAAGGGAGAGACCGTAAAGGCTGTCATCCTGCGTGTGGACAACGAGAACAACAACCCGAAAATCATCCTCAGCCGCACAAGTCCGGTGTTCCTGCAGCGTCTGCTCGAACAGGAGGTGCCAGAGATTGCCGACGGACTCATCACCGTGCAGCGCATAGCACGTATGCCGGGAGAGAGAGCCAAGATTGCCGTTGAGAGCTACGACGAGCGCATCGACCCGGTAGGAGCATGCGTGGGAGTGAAGGGTAGCCGCGTGCACGGTATCGTAAGAGAACTGTGCAACGAGAACATCGATGTGATCAACTACACCGCAAACACCAAGCTCTTCATCCAGCGCGCACTCAGTCCGGCAAAGGTCCTCAACATCAATGTAGACGAGGAGAACCACAAGGCAGAGGTGTTCCTCAAGCCGGAAGAGGTATCATTGGCAATCGGCCGTGGCGGTATGAACATCAAGTTGGCAAGTATGCTGACAGAATACACCATCGACGTGTTCCGTGACATGGAGGATGGCCAGGAGGTGGAAGACATCTACCTCGACGAGTTTGCCGACGAGATAGACCAGTGGGTAATCGATGCCATCAAGTCTATCGGCTTCAACACTGCAAAGAAGGTGCTTGAGGCACCACGCGAAATGCTCGTAGAGAAAGCCGACCTCGAAGAGGAGACGGTAGACCACGTGCTCCAGGTGCTGAGAGCGGAATTCGAATAATACATACAGTCCATACGGCACGCCGCTCCCCAGAACGGTGTGCCGCATGTGTAAGCATTCGGGAATGGCATGTTCCGGAAACTGGCGGACCGCAAGCAAGGGCGGAGAACGAATATTCCGCAGTCAGAACGCTCCGGACAGGCCGAATAATAACAGAAAAGAAAGAAGAAGGGTAAAACATATAGTATGAGCATCAGATTAAACAAAGCGATTAGTGAATTGAATATAGGACTTCAAACGGCAGTTGATTTCCTGAAAAAAAGAAGCGAACTGGGAGAGGCTCCTGAGGGTCCTAACTCCAAGCTCACCGACGGACAGTATAATGCTCTCGTAGAGGCATACAAGTCGGACAAGGAGGAGCGCACACAGGCAGAGAAGCTCTTGCAGAAGCGTCCTAAGGAGAAGAAACGCTCCGACAGGAAAGAGGGACGAAGCACAGAGCCAAGACCTCAGCAGAAGTACACACCATTAGGAAAGATAGACCTCGACAGTCTGGGCAAGAAGCCATCAGCGAAATCTGCTGTTTCTACTGCAAAGCCCGAAGAGAAAAAGGCAAATGCTGCTGCCGTCAGCAAGCCAGCCGAGGAGAAGCCCGTGGCACAGGAACCAGTGGAAACGGTTGCCAAAGAGCAGCCAAGTCAAGAACAGCCTAAGCCAGCCCAGCCTAAACCGGAGCCGGTGGCTCCCAAGTCGGAAGTGAAGGCAGAACAGCCAGCAGCAAAGAAGGAGCCTAAAGAGGCATCACCGGCAAATGCGGCACAGCCTGCTGCTGCTGACAACGACTCAAAGGTGTTCACGCTGAAGAGCGAGAAGAAACTCGCTCCCAAGGTTAACGTGTTGGGCAAGATCGACCTCGACTCTCTGAACCAGAGCACTCGTCCTAAGAAGAAGAGCAAGGAGGAGCGCCGCAAGGAGCGTGAGGAGAAGGCACAGTATGGCGGAGCAAACGCCAATGGCGAGCGCAAGAAGCGTCAGCGCATCGGCAAGGAGCGTGTAGACATCGCTGCCGCTGCCAAGCAGAACAACGCCCAGGGCGGTCAGAAAAATGCCGGAGGTTCAAACAAGAAGAAGAACCGCAAGCGCGGCGGACAGAAGCCGGCTGAAGTAAGCGAGGAGGATGTAGCACGTCAGGTAAAGGAGACGCTTGCGCGCCTCACCAGCAAGGGACAGAACAAGAAGGGAGCCAAATACCGCAAGGAGAAGCGCGACGCCGCCCAGGAACATCTCAAGGAGCAGCGCGCCGAGGAGAAGGCAGAGAGCAAGATACTGAAGCTTACGGAGTTCGTTACCGTCAGCGAGCTTGCCAACATGATGAACGTCTCTGTAAACCAGGTCATCGGTACCTGTATGAGCGTCGGCATCATGGTGTCTATCAACCAGCGTCTCGATGCAGAGACCATCAACCTCGTTGCTGAGGAGTTCGGCTTCAAGACAGAATACGTTAGTGCCGAGGTTTCGGAGGCTATCAATGAGGAGCCTGACGATGAGAACGATCTGCTGCCACGCGCTCCTATCGTTACCGTGATGGGACACGTAGACCATGGTAAGACTTCTCTCCTCGACCACATCCGCAATACCAACGTCATCGCCGGTGAGGCAGGTGGTATCACCCAGCATATCGGTGCATACAACGTGACGTTGCAGAACGGCAGACATATCACATTCCTCGACACTCCAGGTCATGAGGCGTTCACCGCCATGCGTGCCCGTGGTGCCCAGGTCACCGATATCGCCATCATCATCATCGCTGCCGACGACAGCGTGATGCCTACCACACGTGAGGCAATCGCCCACGCACAGGCTGCCAACGTGCCGATGGTATTTGCCATCAACAAGATTGACAAGCCGGGTGCCAATGCCGACAAGATCAGGGAAGACCTCGCCAATATGAACCTCCTTGTAGAGGAGTGGGGCGGAAAGTACCAGTGTCAGGAGATCAGTGCCAAGAGGGGCATTGGCGTTGACGAACTTCTTGAGAAGGTGCTCCTTGAGGCCGATATGCTCGAACTGAAGGCTAATCCAAACCGCAAGGCTACGGGTAGCGTCATAGAGTCGTCGCTCGACAAGGGTCGCGGTTATGTCTCTACTGTTCTCGTGAGCAACGGAACGCTCCGTGTGGGCGACAACCTGATTGCCGGAACAAGCTACGGACGTATCAAGGCAATGTTCAACGAGCGTAACCAGCGTATCGAGGAGGCAAAGCCGGCAGAGCCTGCAATCATCCTGGGTCTCAACGGCGCCCCTACGGCAGGTGATGCCTTCCACGTTCTCGACACTGAGGTGGAGGCTCGCGAGATTGCCAACAAGCGTCTGCAGTTGCAGCGTGAGCAGGGATTGCGCACTCAGAAGCGTCTTACCCTCAGCGACATCAGCCATCGTATCGCACTCGGATCATTCAAGGAGCTCAACATCATCGTCAAGGGTGATACCGACGGTAGTATCGAGGCTCTCAGCGACTCGTTCATCAAGCTCTCTACAGAGAAGATCAAGGTCAACGTCATCTACAAGGCCGTGGGTCAGATTTCAGAGAGCGATGTTACTCTCGCCGACGCTTCGGATGCTCTCATCGTGGGCTTCCAGGTGCGTCCTTCGGCAGCGGCCCGCAAGCTCGCCGACCAGGAGGGTGTAGAGATCAACACCTATTCTGTCATCTACGATGCCATCGAGGATGTCACTTCCGCCATGGAGGGTATGCTCGACAAGGTTGTCAAGGAGGTTGTCTCCGGTCAGGTGGAAGTTCGCGAGGTATACAAGATCTCGAAGGTCGGAACGGTTGCCGGTGCTTTGGTCACCGAGGGCAAGGTTCACCGCACAGACAAGGCTCGTCTTATCCGCGACGGTATCGTTATCCATACTGGAGCCATCAACGCCCTCAAGCGTTTCAAGGACGATGTCAAGGAGGTGGGAGTCACCTTCGAGTGTGGTATCTCGCTCGTCAACTTCAACGATATCCAGGTGGGAGACGTCATCGAGACATTCACAGAGATTGAGGTTAAGCAGAAACTGTAATCCCCCAGGACTACATACTGATTTATAATAAATGAAAATGCGCCGGCTGTCATTACGATAGCTGGCGCATTTTATTTAAAAATGATTCTTAAACCCAAATCGCTTTCTATGTTAATATCCAAATGTTTTGACCATTATTTTCA
>OGXZ01002064.1_pt1 | contig 10671 bp, 6 predicted proteins | sample 1576431 | NCBI WGS metagenome assembly OGXZ01 (sample SAMEA3541590, study PRJEB24748) | human gut metagenome | biome: human gut; feature: human-associated habitat; material: faeces | place: China | collected 2012
CGACAAGCCCATTGGCAGAATTAAGTATGCACTAAATTAATTCCGCCAACAGGTTATCTTTTTATTTGATGATGACTTTCTGCACCTGACTGTTGCCGTTGGCATTGACACGCAGCAGATAGATGCCGGCAGGCAGGTTGCTGATGTGCATAGAGCCACGGCCCTGTGCGATGCGGGTGCCGTTGGTGCCCAGCAGTTCGGCGTGGTCGTATGCACCGCTGATGGTCAATGCGTTGCCATTCTGACTGACGGTGATGTCATTGCCCTTGAACAGCGAATTGATGGCCGATGGGGTGACATCAACGGCTGTGGTACATTCTGACACGCGGCCATCTTTGTAGAAGGCCTGCACGGTGTAGGTGGCTCCGCTCACGGGCGCTTGGTCGATGAAATAGGGATGAGCCACGAACACAGGAGTGTGGTTGAGCTGTTCGCCGTTGCGATAAACGTTGTAAGCCATCAGCTGGTCATCGTAGGCTGGTTCGCCGTCGATGGTGCCATCGGTGATGAGGGCACGGATAGGCCAGATGCACTGGCCCAGCAGGCGTTCTTCCTCGGTGGTATAGACATCAGAGAGCTTGTTCCATGTCTTGCCCTCGTCTTCAGAATAGAGGTCGCTCTTGCCGGGAACGAAGTGTTCAGACGACTGATAATACGCAGGTGTCTGCAGGGCGTCATAGTTGAAGATGCGCACGGCAACGCGGTAGGTCTTGCCGCTTTCAATCTTCACGGGAGCCGACAGCTTGACGCATGAGGACACTGGTTCGTTGAAGCTGTTGGCGAAGGTCTGGCGGGTAACCTCCTTGCCGTCAACATAAACAATGGCCTCGGCCTGTGTGGCCATAATGGTCTCGATGTAGGGGTTGTCGTAGATGAATGTCGATACGCCGGAGATGTATTCGCCCTCGTGGTTGGCCAATTGGGCGGGCTCAAGGTCGATGGCTGTGATGAGTGGTTCGCCTTCGCTGCCTACGCAGAAGTCGGTAATCACATTTCTGCTCTGCAAGTAAGAGGCCTCATAGGTGCCGATGCTGTTGTGCCACATCAGTTGCACGCTCTTGTCGGCATTTTCCATGGCTTTCAGTGCAGAGGGAGTCTTGCCTTCAAGCACATCGCTGATGCCGATGCAGTCGAGGTTCCAGCGCAGTGTGCTCCTGCCCTCGCCGTGGGCATTGAAGCGGATTTGGAACGGTTTGCCGGTCAGACTCTTGTCAAGGTCAACCTTGAAGAAGTTCCACGAATAGGGGTCGAGGTCGTCGGCGCAGATGGATTTCACGGTAATCCAGTTTTCGCCGTCCAGGGCATATTCCACATCCAGATAGTCGGAGTCGAGATCCTGGTCGGGGGTGTTCACCAAGGTATAGCCGGTGTAGAAGCTGACATAGAGTTTGTCGGCATCCTCAGAAGTGAGGAACGGACTGGTGACCACAGACGACCACGGTGTGGTGTTGATAGATGTGGTGCAGAGGTAAGGTGTGGCATTCTCGTAGTTGTTGGCATCGATCGACCACTTGACGAGACAGGCATCGTCGCCGAGTAAACGTTCTGCCCTCCAGTAGTCGTTGCCGGGAACAGGATTGCCATTGGGGTCGAGAGTGGCTTCATCGAAATTGTCGTACAATGGCAGGTCGTTCTTGGCAGAGAGATAGGTGCTGATGGTTTCTGAGGTGGCCGACTCGATTTCGTTGCCGTTGTAGGTGGCGGTGGCCATGATATAAGCATTGTGTGTGCCGGTTCTCACGGTGTGTGTGTAAGAGAACTTGCCGTCGGTGGCTGCTGCAGCATCTATTGTTGCGGCGAGTTGGTCGTCGATATAAACCTTGTAGTTGTTGATGACAGCCCCCTCAGGCACATTCTGGCAGGCCTCCCAGCGCAGTGTCACCTGGTCGTAGCCGCTGTAGAAGAATGCGGTGGGCTGCGGAGCGGTGATGATGACAGCCTCTGTGCTGGCCAGGGTGATGACCCAACCGCCGCTATAGGATGAGTTGCCTGCAATCACTTTGCCGTCGGCAGATACCGAAACCACCTTGTCTCTGACAAGAGAGGGCAGGTTGCTGATGTCTGTGGCAGCCTTGCTGAGGTAATAGTCGATGTCGGCCAGGGTTTCAGAGGCCTTGTTGTAGTAATACAGTTTGTCGGTGTAATCGGCATTGTCGCTGATGGTGCAGAACACGTCGCCGCTGTCGGTGATGGCCAGACCCTTGCACTGGTAGGTGTTGTCGGCATCGGGCAGGGCGATTTCGGCGAAGTGGCCTGTAGTGGTGTCGTAGATGGCGAGCTTTGAAACCACACCATAGCCGTTGCCGTGCATGAGCACATAGCTGCCGTTGGGGCTGATGGCTACGGCCGTTGCGTCGGAATAGGGGCTGTCGCCCAATGATATGGCTGTGGGTTGTGTGGCCGATGTCCACACGATGGGATAGGTGTAGCCGTTTTGGGTGCCTTCGCCGATGATGATGCTGCCATCGGCAGAGATGCCTGTGGCTGATGCGCGTGAGAAGCCTTTGGGCAGGGTGAGTTCCTGATAGGTGTAGCTGTCGCTGTCGGCGTTGTAGGTCCAGAGGCAGGGGATGATTTTCATCCACCACGACTGCAGGTAGCCTGTCACGGTGTTGCCGTCTTCGCTGATGGCTGTGGCGTAGGTGCCGTCGGTCTCGTCGCCCAGTTCGTCGATGGTGTGGTTGCCCATGCCCAACTTATAGGTCTTGTCGTCTTTCCACACGGCGGCGGTGACGATGGGCACATAGGTCACGTCGGCATCGTAGCCCGACTTGTTGGGGCGCTTGCCGTTTTGGCCCATGATGTAGCCGCCGTTCTCGATGGCCAGCAGATGGTCTTTGTCTTTCATGGCACCGGCAATGGCGCCGTTGCTGTTCACGGCTTGGAATTTGCCCGTGTTGTCGTAGTTGTCTTCATCATATTCGGTGCGCCAGTTGGTTTTGCCGTCGGCGGTGGAATAGACGAAGCTGCTGAAATTGGTGACGTTGTCATAACCGAGGTTGTTGCCCACCACATAGCTGCCGTTGGGCGACACGCTGTTGATTGTAGCTTCTGCAAACGACTTGTAGGTGCTTTGCGCATAGGCCATGTGGCCTGCACAGAGCAGCAAGCCGGTAATCAATAGATGTTTTTTGTTACTCATAAGTTTTTTGATTAGGAAAATGGCGGGAACTTTACCCTCCCGCCTATAGGTGTTTTTATTGGTTGAGTCGTGCTCAGAGCATGGCTGAAAGTTCTCTCATTCCTTCGGATGCGCCTTTGGCAATCACATGCAGGTTTTGCTTGGCCGACACGGTGGGTCGAGGGTCAATCAGATAGATGGGTGTGCCAGGCTTGGCAAACCGCATGAGCCCGGCTGCCGGATAGACGGCCAGCGATGTGCCGATGATGATCATGATGTCGGCCTCCATCACTTCGGCGGCAGCCTTCTCGATGTTGGGCACAGCTTCGCCGAAGAAAACGATATAAGGGCGCAGCAGCGAACCGTCGCCCGCCTTTTCTCCCGGAGCCACTTCAAGGTTGTCGGGGGTGAGTGTCTTGATGAAGTGAGGGTTGTCGACATCCCTACTGGAACATACCTTCATCAGTTCGCCGTGCAGGTGGATGACATGCGTGCTGCCTGCCATTTCGTGCAGGTTGTCCACATTCTGTGTCACTACCGTCACTTGGTATTTCTTTTCCAGGTCGGCCACCAGGCGGTGTCCGTCGTTGGGCTTGGCGGCAAGCAGTTTGCCGCGCAGCATGTTGTAGAAGTCGTTGACATACACAGGGTCTCTTTCCCATGCCTCGTGTGTGGCCACACGCTCCACGGGGTGTTGTTCCCACAAGCCATCTTCGTCTCTGAATGTGCTGAGTCCGCTTTCAGCGGAAATGCCGGCACCGGTAAGCACTACAATTTTTTTCATTGTACAGTCTTCTTCAAGATGTTTCGGCCACAAAGTTAAAAAATAATTTTAAACGTATGCTGTTTGTCTTTGCTTTTTCTGTGTTTTGATGTTTTTTGGGAGATTTTTCTATAATTATGTCTATGTAATCGGATAGTAGTTATCTGATTATCATTGGCTTATCAATAGCAATAGTAACTGTCCCTCCCCTTCGGGGGAGGATAGGTGGGGGCTGAAGTGATTGGCTGAAATCAGAAGCAGAGTAATCCGCCTTGGGTTTATCTTGGTTTTTGTCTTAAAATCATCAGCCGATGTATTGGCTAAGACAAAGGAGTGCAGACCCACTCCCTTTACTGGCGTTGTCGGTTTTTACGGTTCAAATTACAGATGTCTCCTCATCGCATCCCCCTCAAGACCAGGCAACACAAAAATAATCTACTCCTTGTCATTGCATTTCCAATCAAAAACTGTATCTTTGCACGTGGTGGATGCCTTGGCTTCCCCCGCAATACGACTGTAGCATGACGAGGCCATGCGCTCACGCCCCTATGGGCAAGCCGGCGCAAGGCGGAAAAAAGAAAATCAAAGACACATAATATTATAAAAACAAAACATTATGGCAACAAAACCAGATTTCAAGTATGCTCCTATGTTCCAGATGGGCAAGGACAATACTGAATACTATCTGCTCACCAAAGAGGGTGTGTCGGTAGGAGAGTTCGAAGGAAAGAAAATCCTGAAGGTGACAAAAGAGGCGCTCACAGCCCTGGCACAGCAGTCTTTCCACGACGTGGAGTTCATGCTCCGCAGAGAGCACAACCTGCAGGTGGCCAAGATCCTCAGCGACCCGGAGGCTTCAGAAAACGACAAGTATGTGGCTCTGCAGTTCCTGCGCAACGCCGAAACGGCAGCTAAGGGAATCCTCCCGTTCTGCCAGGACACCGGTACTGCCATCATCCACGGAGAGAAGGGACAGCGCGTGTGGACAGACTTCGAGGATGAGGAGGCTCTCTCTCGCGGTGTCTACAACACCTTCACCGAGGACAACCTGCGCTACTCCCAGAACGCACCGCTCAACATGTATGACGAGGTGAACACACGCTGCAACCTGCCGGCACAGATTGACATCGAGGCTACAGAGGGCGACGAATACCGCTTCGTGTGCGTGGCAAAGGGTGGCGGTTCTGCCAACAAGACATACTTCTATCCGATGACAAAGGCCACGATACAGAACGAGGGCACACTGCTCCCATTCCTCGTGGAGAAGATGAAGAGCCTCGGAACGGCAGCTTGTCCGCCATACCACATCGCATTCGTTATCGGCGGTACATCGGCTGAGAAGAACCTGCTCACCGTGAAGCTCGCCTCTATAAAATACTACGACTCGCTGCCTACTACCGGCGACGAGACTGGACGCGCCTTCCGCGACATCGACCTGGAGAACAAACTCCTGGAGGAGACACACAAGATCGGACTCGGAGCACAGTTCGGAGGCAAATACCTGGCTCACGACATCCGCGTGATCCGTCTGCCACGCCACGGCGCAAGCTGCCCAATCGGTATGGGAGTGAGCTGCTCGGCAGACCGCAACATCAAGGCGAAGATCAATGCCGACGGTATCTGGATCGAGAAGATGGACAGCAACCCGTCGGAGCTGATTCCTGAGGAATACCGCAAGCCGGGCGAGGGAGCAAAGGGTATCGAGATTGACCTCGACAAGGGTATCGACGCAGTGCGCGCCGAACTCACGAAATATCCTGTCAGCACCCGCGTCAACCTGAAGGGCACCATCATCGTGGCGCGCGACATCGCCCATGCCAAGCTCAAGGCGCGTCTCGACGCAGGAGAGGAGATGCCGGCATACTTCAAGGATCATCCTATCCTTTACGCCGGACCGGCAAAGACTCCGGAGGGATATCCTTGCGGATCTATGGGACCTACCACTGCCAACCGCATGGACCCATACGTAGACGAGTTCCAGTCACACGGAGCATCGCTCGTGATGATTGCCAAGGGCAACCGCGGACAGGTGGTCACCGACGCATGCCAGAAGCACGGCGGTTTCTATCTCGGCACCATCGGCGGTGTGGCTGCAGTGCTCTCACAGAGCTCTATCAAGAGCATCGAATGTGTGGAATATCCGGAGCTGGGCATGGAGGCAATATGGAAGATCACCGTTGAGGACTTCCCTGCATTCATCCTCGTTGACGACAAGGGCAACGATTTCTTCAAGCAGCTCAAGCCTTGGTGTCCTAACTGCAAGTAAGTTTAAACCCAAAACGCCCTAATGACCGATTGGGGTTAAACCCAAAACGGTCATTAGGCCGTTTATTGTATTTTATATTTACTGCTTGCAGTCTTTTGTTTTTTATAAGGCGTCTTTTGCTTGTTTTTAATTCGTAATAGCTCGCTATTACTCATTAAAAGCCAAACAAAATCCACTCTTCTAAAAGAACAAAATCCAGGCAAGCCCTAATGACCGATTTGGGTTAAAACAAAGGCATTATGATAATCCGGCAGAAACGTTGACCAGCGTGTCGCGTTCCTGCCGGATTTTTTCGTCCGTTTCCTCACGAAATGTGAGAGAAACCTATTGCATTCCCTCATAAAATGTGTATATTTGCAGCGTTATTCCCTCACGAAATGTGTATGAAACGGCATTTGTTCCCTCACGAAATGTGTGAGTAACGGTGTTCGTTCCCTCACGAAATGTGTATGGAATGATGCTTGAATAGTTGCTAAGTACTTGAGACTTAGTATGTTCAGTATGTTTATTGTGGATTAAAAGTATAAGGTCGCTGGAGGTAAAGGCAGAGACGAACGTCAGGGCGAAAAGCCTGCGCCAGTTCGTTGCCGACAATCAGTCGCCCAAGGCATTCCGCATCTCGATGAACGACTACAAGGAGGAGGAATGGGTCACCAATGTTCCTCTCTATGCCGTGGACGGATTCGTGTTTTAGTGACGGATTTGTCATGATATATATGAACCGCTTTCCGAAATCAGCCCCCACCTAACCTCCCCCGAAGGGGAGGGACAGATACCATTGCAAGTAATATTATCGTTAGTAGTAGTCTGATTATCAATGGCTTATCAATGGCTTATCAATGGCTTATCAGTGGCAATAGTAACTGTCCCTCCCCTTCGGGGGAGGCTAGGTGGGGGCTGATGTCATTGGCTGAAGATGTCTTTGACAAAGCAGAGTTACTTGTTCCTTCCCTTTGGGAAGGTTAGGATGGGTTGCCCTTGGGGAAGGTTAGGATGGGTTTGAGAACGAGAGGGGGCTGAAGTGATTGGCAGAAATCATAGGCAGAGGATGGAACAGGCGGTTATAGTCTTGATTGCCGATAGGGGAAATAGCCTGATGAACGACATTTATTTCCCGTTACAATATTTTCCGATACAATATTATCCGTTGCAATATTTTCCGATGCAATAATTTCCCGTTGCAATATTTTCCGATACAAAAAAATAGAGACCACCTCTTGTTGATGGCCTCTATTTTTATTCAGTTATATGTTGTCCGGTCGGCGGTTGCTATGCCCGGACAGTCTGTTCTTTCATCATCCGCTTCCACTTGAAGTAGCCGGCTACGGCGATTGCTACATATAGTCCGTAGAGTCCTGCCTTGAAGGGGATGCCCTTCACCACATAGAGATAGCAGCACACCACGTCTACCGCAATCCAGAACAGCCATTGCTCGATGTATTTCTTTGCCAACGCCCACAGGCCGATGAAGCTCAGGGCGTTGGTGAAGGAGTCGAGCAGCGGCACCGTACTGTTGGTGAACTCCACCAGAATCCAGTATGTCGCCGCCCATGCCGCCACAAACGCCACAGCCACCGGAGCGTATCTCCTTGCCGGCATGTGGGTGATGGGCAGTGCGTTCTTCGGTGCGTCGCTCATCCTCACGCCTTTGGCGAAGAGGCCCTTTATCGCCGTGCCGTATCGCCACATGGCATATCCGTAGATGCCGGCGAGGGTGTAGTATGCCGCCATTCCGGCGTCGCCGTATAGCCCGTGGCTCCAGTAGAGCCAGATGTCGAGAGCCGGCATTATGATGCTCACGAGCCAGAGGGCGATATGTGCGCGGTATTCCAGCCAGATATACAGTAGGCCCAGCAGCGTGGTGAAGATGTCGAGCCAGTGTTCGGTGATAAATTCAGTCATGATGTAGTCTTATGATCCCAGTGGGAAGTATTCCGTCATTTATAATCTCGAAGGGATGTTTCCCCGTCATCTTAGAATCTCAGCGTGATGTTACCCATCATCGTGAATCCCGCTGCCGGCACATATCCCAGGTAAGACTTGCGGGTGTCGCCCTCATACCATCCCCAGTCGTAGCCCATCACGGCATAGTGGCGGTCGAAGATGTTGTTGAGGTCGAGACCGAGCTTCACGCTCTTCAGTCCGCAGCCCTTCAGGTTGATGGTGTAGCTCATGTTGATGTCGGTCTGAGAGAAGCTTGGCAGCTGGCGCTCGCTGCTCTCAGAGTTGTCCACATACTGCTTGCTCACGAAGTTGGTGTGCCATGTGGCGTTGAAACCCTGATAGTGGAAATCCAGGAATCCGTTGAGTATGGCGCTTGGCGAGTAGGCGAGGGTAGACTTGTCGTAGTGGTTCACGTGGTCGCCCAGATATTCGTCGAAGTCCTTTATCTTGTTCTGGCTCAGAGCGGCGTTTCCCTCCACGCTCATCCATGAGAGTGGTGCCCATCCTGCGGTCAGCTCCACACCCATGCGGTAGGAGTCCTTGATGTTTGTGGTCAGTGCCTCGCCGATGTCGCTCGTCTGTCCTGTCTGTGCAATCTGGTTGTCGTAGGCCATATAGTAGAAGTTTGCTCCGGCGTGCCAGTTGTTGCCAGTATACTGGTATCCCAGTTCATAGTCGGTCACCTGCTCCTTCTTCGGGTAAGGATAGTTGCCGTTGTCGGTATAGTTGTTGCGCTCCGGCTCACGGTTTGCGAGCGATACCGATGCGTAAGCCTTGTGTCCGCCGTTGGTGTAGCTCACACCGGCCTTCGGGTTGAAGAAGTTGAAGTCGTCGTCCACGTCGAGTCGCTGTGCGTAGTAGTTGCCGTCGCTTCCCGTCACGAACTTGTCGTTGATGCCGTCGGTCTTGTATCCCACGTGGCGGTACTGCAGGTCGGCGAATACGTTCCAGTTGTCGAGGAACGTGTATGCTGCCTTCACGAATGCGCTGTAGTCATCCTTGCGTGCGTCGGAGTCGTAGTATTTGTATTTGCCGTGGTTGTCGAAGTATTTCTGTTCCAGTGCCTCGTCCTTGATGTATGTGAGATATCCCCAGTGGCTGCCGCGGAACTGCTGCAGGTTCACTCCTCCGGTCACGTCCCACTCCTCGTCCTTGTAGTTCACGTTGTACACCAGTCCATAGGCGTTCTGTGTGAGTCCCTTCAGTCTCACGGCGTCGCTCTTGATGAACTTGCCTGCGTCGTTGCGTTCGTTGATGCCGAATTTCTCAGCCAGCGACTTCTTCACCTTCAGGTCCTTGTAGTATCCGCGTCCGTAGGTGTAGTGCAGGGCGGCATTGTGAGTCCAGTGTTCAGAGGGTTGCCATGTGGCAGAGAGGATGTTGTGGTTCTGGTAGAAATTGTCCGTCGTGCGGTCCCATGGAGTGCCGTCGCGGTAGGTGAATGGAGTAAGCTTGTAGTTGCCGTTCTCATCCTTGTCGTAGTTTCCGAGCAGCGTGTTGCTGCGTCCCAGTCCCATCTCGTATATCTGCTTGTAAGACTCAGTTCCTTCCGGTCCGGTGATATAGTTCCAGGCCTGTCCGGTCTTCTCGAAGTTTCCGATATTCTTGTATCTTATCTGGAAGTTGTCGCCCAGCCATGTCAGTCCGCCGTAGTATGAGCCCGAGCGTCCGCGAGTGCCGTCAACGAATCCGTCGGTTGCCGTCTCGTGGTATGCTCCGTCGAATATCAGGTGGTTGAAGAGCAGTCCGGTGGAGAAGCTTGCACCCGTGTTGTAGGTGTTGTAGGTGCCGTAGGAGCCGGTCAGCTCGGCGAACGGCTTCACCTGAGGCGCCTGTGTGGCGAGCGAAATCGAACCTCCGAACGCACCGTCACCGTTTGTCGACGCTCCCACACCTCTCTGTATCTGCACGCTGCCCAGCAGTGCGGCATAGCTGTTCATGTTAGCCCAGAACACCTGCTGGTCTTCAGGCGAGTTGAGTGCCACTCCGTCGAGAGTCACGTTGATGCGGCTTCCCGCAGCACCACGCATGCGGAGGTATGTCGTTCCCGTTCCGATACCGTTCTCGCTCCATGATATTATTCCCGGTGTGCGAGAGAAGAGGTATGGCAGTTCGCGGCCCGTTGTTGAGAAGTCTTTCAGTTCCGATTTCTCGATGTTTGCCACGGCGAATGGAGCGTTCTTCTGTGCTCTCACTGCCTTCACCACCACCTCGTTGAGCTGGCGCACCTTCACGGTGTCTACGTCTTTCTGTGCAAGGGCGTTCTGTGCGCATAGCGTACATACCACTGCCATTGCCACTTGGTTGATTCTTTTCATCTTAACCTGTTTTTTTTATTGTTTTGTTTTGTTACTTTTGGCTTCCCTTTTCTGTCGTGGGAATCAGTTGTGCGGCATCTGTTCCTGCATCTCCCTGTTTCTGCCGAAGCGGAGTTGCCTGCATCTCCCAATCTCTGCCGGAGCGGAGTAGCCTGCATCTCCCAATCTCTGCCGGAGCGGAGTAGCCTGCATCTCCCCTACGGGGGAGACCGAGATTGAATTGCCCGCAGATGCTTGACGAGTATCGCCCGAACCGTTC
>OGXZ01002068.1_pt1 | contig 10647 bp, 3 predicted proteins | sample 1576431 | NCBI WGS metagenome assembly OGXZ01 (sample SAMEA3541590, study PRJEB24748) | human gut metagenome | biome: human gut; feature: human-associated habitat; material: faeces | place: China | collected 2012
GCCCCAACGTACTACTCGCTGTGGCGTGCTTCTCCATACGATAAAAAGTCCGCCGCGCTCTCCTTCCCGGACACCCCGGTCAAATACGCCGGTATAGATACTGGAATATGCATTTCCTCCTGCTCCCGGTATTCTCGGCGTTGTTTTCGCATGTCTGCGGAGTACCCGCTCGGCTTTCCCTTTCAGATAACAAAAGTCATCCACATCAAATGTCTTTACCAGCCTGTCCGCATTTTCTTCCTCTGTCATTCCCGTTTCTGCCTGCAAAAGAACTGCTTCCACTGTCTCCGGCACAAGTTCCTGCACCCGGACCTGGCGCATCCACCCCGCCGCATAATCAATCGGAACCTTTTTACTCATCGGCGTGCCATCCGCATTGTACTTTGGATACTGATAGTCGTTTTCTGCCGCTGCCAGTTCCCCGGTATAAACTTTTTCATACTCACCTGTCCCGGCTTCCACCGAAACCGTACCTTTTCCCTCATCTTTTCGATAAAAGCTCACGCCCTCCGGCAGCCCTGACACCACAATCTCATAAACTCCATCTTTCGTGTTCTTCGACTCTGCCGAAAAGAAAATTTCATTCGTATCAGCGCCGCCATCGCCTGCCTGCTCTTCCCCGTACATCTGCATGGAAATATGGGCATATCCTTCTCCCGGTTCCAGGACCGCTGCCTCCAGATCCTGTCCCAGGTTTGTAACTGCGTGAAGTTTATTTCCAACCGAAAGTTCAAAGCCCTCGGATCGGCTTAATTCCTTGACATAATATTCCCCCATCAGAAGCGGGCGTCCAATCCAGGCATTTCCATTCTTTGACGTATTGTTATAATAAATCCGCTCCCAGGCTTTATCTGCCGTATAATCATCGATCGCCGCATCTTGTGTATACAGATTTCCCGGCGCTTTCTTTCGCCATCCATCCGCTGCATCCGCAATTGTCCCTTTCGAATAATCATAGGTTCGCCCCGGCGCCTCTGTACATGCCAGAAACGAGGCATCGCCATTTTTGTCTGTCGTCGCCACCGCCACCAGATGATTTGCCCGGTAAACTACCCCTGTTTTCCCATCCGGATGTAGCAGATCTTCTGCTGCAAACAAGCCATACACTGCGCCTTCCAGCGTCGCATCCCCCTGTGCGTCTCCAAGGGCATTGTAAGACTCATTTTCGCCCTTTTTCAGATCCAAATCCTTTTTATTGATATGTACCTCGCCCTCTGTCCGATGATCGTAGATCCTCCAGGCATCTTTCTCGCCGTCTGCACCATTGCAATGGCTGAAATTGCCAGCACTTCCCGGCTCTATCGCTGAACCCACACTCGCGGAAACAAGCGCCGCTTCATAGGCAGGGAAAAATAGTGACTCTGCTGCCGCCCCCGCCAGTGTTTCCGTTCTTTGTGACAACTGAGGATTTCGATACAACAAAGAAGGTGAATGCCAGCTTGTATAAAAATCCGCCTCGGTTGTCAATAAATCTGATCCGGTTGCCGTATATCGCCGAATACTTTCACGTTCCGCTTTTTCTGCTTCTTCTAAATCATCATCCGCTTCATCAATAAACACAAACCCTTTCTGGACACGATTTACCAGATGGTCCGAAATAGATACTTTCATCTCCGAGGCAGTTGCTTCCTCCTCCGACGGTGTCGCTTCCCTCAGAAGCGCTGCATCCAATGCTGTAAACAAAACGATCCGCTGCGGCAAAACACGCATTTTTAAAGACTCTGGAAATACCGCATCCTCGCCTGGTAAATTCGTTAGATTCTTCCAAATCGTCCCACCAGGCGCACTTTGAGCGTCTAAGCCAATTCTTCCAAAAAATCCTGTCTTCCCCGCACTTTCTTCATTCCGATTTTCTAAAGCCTCTCCGATGCCCTGACTCCTTCTCACACTCTTCGTTCCCAGCACCACATCACGCGAATATCCGCCTCCAAAGGCTGCATTTGCCCCATGCTCAGATGCATCGGTTGTGATAATCTCAATTGGCAGGTCATCTGCATGTTCATCATGCAGAATATATCCATCCCGCGCTTTAAATTCTTTCCAGGTATAACTGTACTTCATGGAAATGAACTTCTCATACGTCTGCCCACAGTCCTCCTGGCAGCCAGACTTTGCATACGAAGTTTCCCCGTCTGCCCCTGTCATCGGTCCCGCATCGGGTGTTTCTCCCTCGGAGCCGCCGTCTGACGCGATACCTTCTATCTCCCCTGCATCGACCTCCTCCATTATCCAGTGGAAATGGACGCCCTCAAAGTCTCCGCCCGCCTTTCTTTCACATTCCTCTTCGCACAAAAGCCAGCTATTTGCCAGGCGGATATTTTCTGCCTGCGCCGCCTCAATCTCATCCTCATTGATGACTTCTCCCTCTTCATCCTCCTCTTCCTCTGGAACAGGTACAAAGACCGGTGCCGGATGACCGTCACAGAACGTCTTATCATAGTGATAACCGTGTTCCACCGTCTGGGAGGCGTAGCCATCGCCATCTGTTACCGCCGAACCCACTTGTCTGAAACCATCCCAGAGAACCGGCTCATCCTGATAATGACTGGCATATGGTTCTCCGCCCTCATACAATTCGGCAGCTCCGTCCCGCTCAGTATTTACCCTGTTCTTATCGTCAAAGCGCTCAAAGAAGCCAAACCGCGCCCCTTCCAGCGCTTTCCCTGTCTCATGATCGTATTTATACATCTGTAGATTATAGGTGGAAGTAAAATCCTCTTCATGCCTAAATACCTCAAACTGAATGCCTCCCTGCTCCGGTACCGGGGTTGGATCGCCCGCCAATGCAGCAAAATAATTGACCGGAACCATTCCGAGCTCCATCCATGCCATCCGCTGATGAATCCACGGATCACTTTTGGCAGGCGTTCCGCCTCCGTGTGTCCCCGAACAGGTCACACACTCCCAGATTTGAAGCGACTGGTCAATCGCCTCCTCCGCCGAAGCATATCCCCCGCCGCCCGAAGCGTATGGGGTTCCTTCCACCCGGAAACGAATCAGGGCTTTCGACGGTTTTGGATTTGGATTTTTAAATACAATCTGCGAGTCGGTTTTTATATATGTCCATCCATCGGTCGGAACCGGACTGAATGAAACACCGTCATTGTTTGAAAATTCAAGCGGTACAGAACGGATAAAATCCCAATCCGAGCCATCCGGCGCAAACGACAGCGTCAGAGTCGCCGCATCTACCTGTTTTGCCGTTCCCAGCGAGGTGCTGGAAGCTATCACATTTGGAATCTTTCCGCCGCCGACACCGGTATTTTCCTTTCCGCTGCCTCCGCCAGACAGCATTCCTCCCATTTGCATGTACGCCTCACTATTTGACGCAGCTGCCTCCAGCCACGGATATTTTGCCCGCACAGCTGGAACATAGAGGATTGTTTTCAGATCTTCCTCGGACACCATCTTGATAATTTCCGGTTTTCCCTGTGCTTTTGCTGCCACATTGATCGCCCGGATAAATGTATTTGCCTTTTCATCCCCCAGCGCGGCTTTGAGCGAGAGCATCGCCCAAAATACATATTTCTGTTCCTGACTGCTCAGCGGAACGGATGCCTGGGAGGGACGGTGTGCTTCATAGAGATCCCCTTTTTCTGCAATTCCCCAGATCGCATAACCGCCCTTATCGATACAATAAAGCTTGTGTCCCAGCAGCGTATCGCCATGGGCTGTCGTCAGTGTTGTCTGCTGACCACTCGCAGGTGCCGCTTTCGCCGGAAAAACCGGGAATCCTGGCAAAAAAGCCATTCCTCCCAATATAATTGCCAGTACAAACGCCATCCCCCGTTTCACATTCTCTCTGTACCGATACTCCCCCATAAACTTCCTCCTCGTTTTTACTGCCCCGCGCCCCTTAACACCGGCAGTCCCTCGTTTTCTTTATTTTTCAGTTCCCCAAACTGATTTCAGCAGCGAGATAATCCCCTTTTCATACTCCTGTCTTGATATTTCCTGTCGTCCCCACTGTTCTTCTATCTGCCCCATCGGTGCCTGTATTTTCTCCCAGGCAGACTCGGAAATCGTCCCTTCTCCCCGCATACTCAAGGTCAGCGCCAGCACATTGGCAAGACTGTCTGGATCCGCTTCATAGTCCTTTCTTCTCTGCTCCCGCTCCTTATTCTCATAGCGGTAAAACTCCGTCTCAAAGTCAACCGGATATGTTTTCGCATTTGAAAATAGCGGCAGGCTGGAGGTCGGATCCGTCGCATACCACTGCGTGCCGATCCGCACCAGGCACGCATCATGGAGATACTCCGGCGTGTAGGTCACACACTCCAGCCCTACGATCTGGCATAGGAACTGAAATTCTTCCGCGAAATCCCGGCAGACGCCAACGCCTCCTTCCAAAACCGGGAAATCCTTTGCCTCTTCCGGCGAACCGTAATGATTCTGGTTAAAACCTCCCTCTCCGTTTGCAATCCGGTTATGCACATACAGAAGACGCGTTTTTTCATCCAAATGAATCCAGTCAAAACTATTGACAAATTTCTGCAGTTCTTCGACCGAAGCCCAGCTATAATTTGCTTTCGGTTCTCCCTTCGTATTCCACCCTGGATTTGCTTCCCCCGGATAACGGACTGCCTCTTTCAGGTAATATTCTGGATCGCTGATCTCTGGGTGCTGCTCTGAAAAAATACTTCCATTTCCATAAAAACTCATCTCTCCATTCTGCCACTCCCATCTCAGACTCTCTGTGTCCTTCCATTCACCGCCATGCGTCCCCTGATTGCCCGCATAAGCGCTGAAACCTCCGGCTGCGATCATGGCTGCTGCCAGTACGGCTGTACATCCCGATTTATTGGTTGTTTTCTTATCCTGTTTCATTTTTTTTACCCCCATTTTTTATTCTTTCCGTGTCATTCCACTTCATTTTCCTGTTTACCTCTGTTTTCTTCTCTCCTCCTCTCTCAGCTTCTCGTCTGTACTATTCCGTCCAGCACCCAGGCACCATCCGCATTGACTAAATTTCCATCGGGGGTGTGCGTATTTTGATACAAACGTCCCCTCATTCCATCGGATTTTTCCTGAAAATAGTAGCAATGAAACACTCCATCGCTTCCCGGCAGCCAGTTCCAGCCAGTCAGCATACGCCCCTGTGTTCCATCCATTTCTGTCCAGAGATAATACGTGTTTCCATCTACATCCGTATACCAGCCGTTCACCATCCTGCCATCTGCATCAAATCGGAACCAGTCAAACGTACTCTGCCCCTTTGCCGGATCGGCATATGGATTGTAGACAGCCGCCCACTCAGAAGCATAGCTTCTACCGCCCGCTTCAAACTGCCAGGTTCCATCTGCATTCTTCCGCCAGTTTCCAGCTACTACATATTCCGGTATGGCTGCCGCATCCGCATTCTGCCCGGGGCCTGCCTGTCCTTCTGTCAGATTTCCAATACCCGCTCCTGTCAAATCACTGAACCCCGATGCCGGTCCAGTTGCATTCGCTGCACTGCTTCCTGCCGCTGCCCCCTTTCCAGAAGAAGAGCCTCCACCTGAGCCGCTGCCCGAATGGGAACCTCCGCTGTATGTCTGATCGACTGCCTCATACTGAATTGTGACTGCCGCCCGGTCCGTGAAGCCACCATCCTCGGTTTTCACGGTCACATATGCCGTATGGCTGCCTGATTTTAAGTATTGACGGTCAAGCTCCTGTATCCAGGAAGCCGTCGTATTGACCGTCACGGTTCCATCCGATGATACATACAGCGAATCATCACTTGCCTGATATGTCACTTTCTGGTTAAACGCCTGCGCCGGAAATACCGACGCTGCCAGCTTTTTCGCACCGGTTCCCGTCCATGCCTCCACCGAACGATAACCCGCCCCCGTCCGGGTGCGTTTGATCTCGTATTGCAGCGTTTTCGGTATAAGGCTGATGCCTTCCACACAAATCTTCGATTCGTCCACTGTCCGGAAATCCACCTGTACTCTGCACGATGCCGTCTGCCGGTTTCCAAGCATATCATCGCCGATCACTGTCACCTTCGTCGTGCGGCTGCCGGAAGCTGTCTGTATTTCATATGGTGTATTCACATGTCTGCCCTGATCTGCCGCGATCAGATCCCGGATCCATTTTGCATCCTTTTTCGCCTGCACACTGGCAGACTTGTCCTCGCCATCCACCGAAATCAGTGCTGCATCACCGACAGTCCACGATATCTCTTTCCGGTCAAAATAATCGGGTGTAAAAGACGCACTCAAGACCTGCGGTGCCGTAACCCGGATCATTTCATCTGGATGTTTCCGATTTCCGTTTAATGTCCGCACCACCTCAAATTTCAACTGATCCTGATTTAGTGCCGCACCTTCATTGGCTACATAGGTCTGATCCTTGATCTGGAACGTAACCTCAATTCGCGCATTTCCCCGGCACGGCTTCCCATCAAAGCTCGCCGCCGGTTTCGTCTCTGCCGTCAGCACCGCTACGCCGCCGTTCTGATACCCTGCTCCGTATATGTCGCTTCCGATCGCATACTGGTATCCGCGGTCTGCCTGCTCTTTTTCCAGTTTCCGGACTATATCAGTGATAAACGAACTATTTAAATTTACCTGGACTGACGCGCTCTTTTTCGTATAACCACTTTCCTCATCGTCATTTGGAAGTAACGTAATCAAATCTGAATCATCGATACTCCAGCGCACCGATGCATCCGCCACATCATTATTCTGATCCACAATCGCCTGCACCGTCACCGGATGCACCTGTGTTCCCGCCTGCAGATTTCCATGGATGTACGTCGCAATCAATTTTCCATTTCCATCCATCACGCGTGTGACTTTCGTCGGATGTTTCCGGTTTCCGGTCCGCTCCTGCACCACCTGGAATTTCGTCACGCCCGGCGTCAGCCCGACCGAAACTGCCACCTTTTTATAAACCGCCGACACCTGCGTATTTTCCTCCGGCATCGTAAAACGGTACTCGCCGCCATTTACATAAGTAGTATCTTTCCGGCTCTTCCCACGCGTGTACGTCGGAACTCCCTCCATCTGAAAGCGTGCTTTTTCCGCCTGCTTTGCCGAGGTGCTGACCGTCACCGTCTTTCCCGGTGCCACCGCACCGCGGTGTTCTTTATCGAGTGTCCGGTAATACGCGCCATTTCCCCGTGCTTCCAGCACTGCCACATCGTAATAATTCGTTCCATTGGAGACGGTATCGACCTGCGGAATCGTAATCAGATAACCACGGACCGGGCGTCCCGCATCATTTGGTGCAAAATGGTCAAGATCATACCCCACCGACTCCGCATCCATCTCCCCGCCCAGCTCTTCATCCACAATCGAGAGAATCCCCTGTTCCAGTTCTTCATAAAAATATCGCTCGTCCACATCCCGCGTGACACCGCCGGATACCAGCGTGAAGAAATTCTCCTTCGCGTGGGAATATCCGATGTGCGCCGCGTATGTATACTGGTTATCATCTGAAATGCCGCTTCCACAGACATTGTTTGCGATTTTCGCCTCCGTATCCGCAAACAGGTACGCGATGTCATCCCCATATTTAAAATAATTAGCTGGTGCGCGATATCCGATGAAGGTTCCTCTGTGTCCGGCAGCCCCGGTTCCCGACTGACCGATCGTTCCCTCAAACCGCCCCACTTTCAAGTCTCCGCTGATTCGTTCTCCAACGAGTCCTCCGACATTCTGGCTGCCAGAACCGCCGATCGTGCCATTTACATAGGTATTGTAGAGAGCCGCCCCATTCTGAAGCCCCACGATTCCGCCGACAGTCGCATCCGTTCCCTGAATCCGCGAGGTACTGTTATCCCCGGTGCGGACCTGGCAGTCAATGATACGAGAATCATCCGCCGCTTCCCCGGCGATTCCGCCCGCAAGCGCCTGCGCTCCGGCTGCACGTCCCGTCGTTCGGACCGTTACCTGTGCCGTTCCATTTTCCACCGTGCTGCCTTCCATGTGCCCGATCATTCCACCGACCGCTCCGGTTCCTTCCACATCGCCTTTTACCTGACAATTAAAAATCTTGGAATTCTTCGCATTTCCTGCCAAAATTCCCACCTGACGCACTCCTTTGACCGGCTTTCCTGGTTCCAACATCAGATTTCGGATCTCCGCCCCATCCAGCGCACCAAAGAATCCAACATTCGGCGAACTGCCTCCTGCAAACCGGAAATTTGAAATCTTATAACCGTTTCCATCCAGATTTGCCGTAAACGGGTGCGTCACCTCCCCTGAAAATTCTGAATCATCCCGGTAATAACCGATCGGATTCCAGTCCATTCCTCCCAGATCGATGTTCGCCGTCAGCTCAAACCATGCGCCCCGGTAATCCCCCACGATCTCTTCTTCCACCTCGCCGTAATCCGGCTGCATGCCAAACGCCGCCAGGAAGCTAAGTCCCATCAGCTGATGTTTCGTGCGTATCTGATACGGTTTTTGTTTCGTTCCAAGTCCATGTGTTCCATCCAGAAAGCTCAAATCCACCACATCCCAGTTTTCCCAGAGATTTCCGAGGCTGGCGCTGACGCTAACGCGCGGCATGATTAATTGTGAAGGAGTTGCCTCTATGACTTTGGAAGAACGTAATTCAGAGGGAGTTGCCCTCACATCCGCATTCATAAGCTCACTGGACGATGCAGCCCGTTTCTGCCATTCTTTCCGCCTTTTTATGGCATCGTCTGTATCATCCAACTTTTCCTTCCTTTCCGAAATAATCTCCAAATCCCAATCCTCAAACACAAACCCGCTCGCCGCAAACGCCGGCAGCGTCGCCGACAAAAGCATCGTCGTCATCACCGCAAATGGAATCACTTTTTTCATCTTCTTTTTCCCCATACACGTTCCCCTCTTTCCCCAAACATTAGATTGATTTTCCCTTATCCAATCTTTTCTCCTAATCAAACTGCCAAACAGCTTCACTCCCGCTTTCCCAAGCTCAACAAGTATTCTTTTTTACATCTGTGACAGTGCAAATGCCGGACGTACTCCATATGTCTCACTGTCCGTCCTTACCGGACGCAGACAGCCATTTACCAGATCAACGCCATAAATCTGCTGATTATAAATGAATTTCCCGTTTTCATCCTGCAAATAAAAAGGCGTCCGCAGATAATATCCCTGTGAATAGGCACTGACCTGACTTTGTGGGTTATCATCCCCGGAATCAAACCGCCATAGATATTCCCGGTACGCAAGTGCCTCTTCCAATGACAGGCAGAAAAGCTGGTCGTTCATAAGCTGAAAACCAATATCATGACGCGCCAGTTCCCGCCCGGACGTTTGCGAAAATGCACCAGCCGCCGTGCTTCCCATGTACGCGGTCTGGATTCCCGTATGGATCGGTTCCAGACAGAAGCTGCTGTTCTGACTGTTTTTCTGCAGCCATGCGCGCACCTGCGAAGTTTTATAATTATTGTCTTTGCCAAACGAGAAAATCTTCATCTTTTTTCCCGGTGCCGTGTCCACATCCGCCCGGATCACGCGGTCACAGAGAAACAGCGCTGCTTTCCGGTGTTCATTCTGCCAGTCATGGTAATCGTCGTCGATACAGGTAAATGACAAAATCTCTCCGCCCACCTCGCGCAGCTGGACATCGCCCTCCTTCCAGATCACTTTTTCGGGCATTTCACTTTCACTCCAATCCACGCTTCCACAGCGGTCACAGATTTGATCCCCGTTTTCATCCAGGTGCCCCAGCGCCGGAAGGCGCTCTATCTTTTCTTTCTGACATCGTCCGCAGACATACACTGCCCGCCCATTCTTTAAGCAATCATTTTCCTCCCACTCCCATTGGCTCCACTGATGCGTACAAGTACGGTCATCCCATTTTCTCCGCACCCGGATGCGCGTGATGATATATTCCTTTCCATCCACCGAAAAGGAATCCTCTTCCACCTCAGAATAAACCGCGTCGTATTCCACCCCGATTGTTTTTGCCGATGGTGTAAAATCCTGACCAATCAGATAAAATTCATGCCACGCTGCATCCCCGATCGCAGATACCAGATTCCGGATCCTGGCATCATTTTCCGACTGATTTTGAACGGTCAGACCGGAATCGCTGCCCGATACCGCCGCATCCTCGCGCCCAAATATGGCACACTCTGCCTCCCATGCCCTCTGTTTCCATCGTTCCAGGCGTTTCCGAAGCGCTAGCATGGCGGCATCCTCCTCTGCTCCCATTTCTGGGACCTTGCCGCCTCTTTCATATTTGATATAAATTTTTTCAGTTCCTGTTCCATACAGTTCAAATATTTGCGGTGACTGTACCGCTGATTTCCAGATATGCCCGTCGCTCCCTATGATTTGCTCTGGGAAAGATACATTCAGGGAAGTTCCTTCCAAAACTTTGCCCGTTTGCGTATGAAATATAAGATGATTTGCATTCTCAGCATCTATAAATGAGACGCTGTAGCCGACTATGACAGCTGTTTCTGCCTGTTTCACTGCATTTTCAGCTGCCAGCGCCATTCTACCGGATGAAAATATCAATATCAGTGATATTCCCAAAATGGTACCATTCCGGCAGCGACGCCCTTTATGAGCCCCCATGTTTATTTTTAACAACTCAAACCTCCCCCCTCAAACCTTTTTCACATCTCTTTTCTTATCCTCTTTCGCAAGTTATATAAGGTTACTGTTCACGCATACGTGCCCAGTAACGGAATTTGCCGTGGCTTCGCATTTA
>OGXZ01002073.1_pt1 | contig 10622 bp, 6 predicted proteins | sample 1576431 | NCBI WGS metagenome assembly OGXZ01 (sample SAMEA3541590, study PRJEB24748) | human gut metagenome | biome: human gut; feature: human-associated habitat; material: faeces | place: China | collected 2012
GGTAGCAGTCCATGCGGAACGTTTTCAGAGCCACCTTGAAGCCAAGGTCTACAGACTTTCCCTCGGCGGTCTTCATTACGTTTGTTGCCTCGCAGAGACGGAGGTGTATGGTGCCGCTCTGGGCAGTGGTCCACGAGAGGAGGGCGCCGAGGAGGATTACGAGGAAGGAGGCATGGATAAGGAACACATTTATCCGCCTGTATAGTTTTCTTTTAAGGATGTAAACCGTGGCAACGACTGTAAACACAGTCCAGAGTGCAAGAAACCACACAGAACCGTAGATGTTCTGATGGGCAAACTGCGTACCATTAACACTCTCAACGATAGTTGCAGCGGCAAGCATTATTATGATTACCACTGCAATGATGATGATAGAAAATTTCAGATTTCTCATTTATATTTAAAAAAAGAATATTGTTTTATTCCAGATTAAATAGAATCAACAAATTTTATTACGAGCTGACGCTGCTCTTTCGTCAAGTTGCGGAAGTTCTTTACAGCCCAGAGAGCATCGCTCTGTCCGCCCTCGCCAATGCATCCGTGCCACATGATGGCCTCGAGAGTGTTTCGGGCGCGGCAGTCGTGCAGGCGGTCAGAATGTCCGGCACACAGGCTCTGCAATCCTCGTCCCCACAGCGGTGCCGTTTTGCACCATCCTGTGCGCAGGTCGTTCTTCATGAAGAGACGGTGTTGCACGAAGTCGGAGTAGGGCCATATTTTCTGTTTTGGGTAGCGCACCATGCGTGTGTCTTCGGCAGAGAAACGTCCGTAGGGGTCGCGAATCTTGTCTTCTCCTGTGGTCCAGCTTGGTCGGTGGCAGCTTGCGCAGCCTATCTGGGTGAAGAGTTCCTTGCCCTTTTTGAAGTCGGCGGTGAGAGTGTTTCGTGCTGCCGGGATGCCCACTCCGCGGTGCCACACCATATAGTTTACATAGTCAGACTCCTTCATTTCTACGGGCAGGTCGGTGGCGTTGCCAAAGGCTATTATGTCTTTTGCCGGGTCGCCGGTCTTGTTCCATTGTGGGTAATACTGATAGAACTTTCTTGTTACGTCGGGGTCGGCAGCAGCAAACTGCAAATATTCCTTGGGGATGTAGTGAGAGCGGAAGTCGTCTCTCGTTACGTTTTGCACCTCCCAGAACGAAGCGTCGGACATTACTGATGCACGGTCGAGGGCATAGTCAAATTTGTATACTATTCCACCGTTTTCTACAGCAAGTGTGCCGTCGGTATTTTTCACGAAATCCTTTGCCGTATTGTCCCAGAACTGTGGATTGAGCGTGGCGTGTTTTCCTTCGCTGCGATATTGGTCAAGGATGTCCTCGTCGGGAATGGCGTCAATCAGTCCGCTGCCGATAAATCCGATAGACGACTCTAAGCGCACCTTAGCCTTGGAGAGCGGTACCTCGTTGCCCCATTTGTCTATCAGCTTGCCGTATATGCATCCGGGCTTTAGCGTTACTTCGGGGTATATAAGTGAGTATTTCTCGCTGTCGGGGAACTGGTTGCCCCATTGGTCGGTGTATTCGTTCCATGCAATGTCTACCTTCTTCTCGTCAAACTGCGGCTTGAATGGAGCTGTGGCTTGTCCCATGGCAACCCAGCCGAACGACTGCACCACGATGTCGTTCTCGTCGGTAATCATCAGAATATATCTTGAAAATGCCACACACTACCTATGAATGAACATAAGTGCAGGCAGTGTGTGGCAAATAAATTACATTAGATTGATTCTATGAAGAATATGATGTTGTCGCGGTCAGCCTTCTTCAGGTTGCGGAACTTCTCGATGGCGTAGCGGGCGTCGCTCTTGGCGTTGCCGTGCCACATGATAGCTTCCATTGTGTTTCGTGCGCGGCAGTCGTGCAGACGGTCTTCAGCTCCAGTACAGAGTTTAGACAGTCCGCGACCCCAGAGAGGAGTGGTGCGGCACCAGCCAGTGCGGATGTCGTTCTCCATGAAGAGACGGTGCTGCACGAAGTCGGTGTATGGCCATATTTTCTGGTGAGGATAGCGCGGCATGTCGTTGTTCTTGAAGATGCCGTTAGGGTCCTGGATATTGTCGTCGCCGGTGGTCCATGATGGACGGTGGCAGTTGGCGCATCCTATCTCCTTGAATAGTTTCATTCCCTGCTTGAAACGGTTTGTTGTGGTGTTGCGCGCAGCAGGAACGGCAAGTCCGCGATGCCATATCATGAAGTTCTTGTACTGAGAGCTTGACATCTCAGGGTCGAGGTCCTTAGCCATCAGGTAGTTGTAGATGTTCTGCTTCACGTCGGCTGTGTGCCACGTAGGGTGGGCGTTGTTCGGGTCAATCTGCTTGATGTATTCAGGGAAGCCAGCCTGAACATCAGGGTCTTCCATAGAACTCTTGGCATAAATTGTACCGTCGAGGCTCAAGTAGTGGTAGCGGCGGTCTGGTCGTGTCACGTTTGTGATGTTCCAGATGGCGTTTGCTCCGGCTGCGTCGAGGATTGGTCCGCGACTCATTGCATAGGTGTAGCGACGGACATACTGCTTCTTGTCGCCGGCATTGTTCACGTAGTAGCTGACCCACTTGTTGTCAGCCTGGCTCCAGTATGCAGGGTTCAGAGCGTTGGTCTTGCCTACAGAGTTGAAGTATTCGCTCTGTCGCTTCCATTCTGCTGTGATAGAGTCGTCAGGGATGGCGTCGGTAAGTCCGGTGCCATAGATGCCGATAGTAGATTCCAAACGGACACCGATTTCACTTGCCACCTGGTCGGCAGGGATAACCACATACTTTCCGTCGCGCTTCACCGTAACAGGAGAGTAGTAGGCGTCGGCAGGGATGGTAACTTCAGGATAGATAAGCGAGTAGGTCTCGCCGTCAGGGAACTTGTTGCCCCATTCGTCGGTGTAGTTCTTCCATTCAATGTTGATCTTGCTCTCGTCAATCTGTGGCTTGAACGGCTTCACGGCCTTTGTCTGCGGCATTCCGGCTACGGAATAGATGTAGGCGTTGGTCTTCTTGTCGTAGACTACTAGCAGGTAGCCGTTGCCGTCCTGGTCAGCACGGTAGGCAGTCTGACGCTTGCCGTGACCATAGTTCGGATGGCAGTAGAGGCAGCCGCGGCGCACATATACGGGACCGAGTCCGGCGAAAGCGTCGTTTGAAGTGTTGTAGTCTTTCTCGAAGAGGGACTCACCAATCTGGAAGTTCAATGAGAGACCAGCATCATCAACAGCCTGAGTAGCCTGACGATAGGCATATGCAGACTGAATGCTTGTCGTACCGAGTTTTCCTCCGGCATAGTACCATTCATTAGGAGTGCCATACTCTGCCTCAGGCAGATGGACATCGAGATTGTCGTCATCGGTGCAGGCTGTTAATGCCAATGCCGATAACAGCGCAGGAACTAAATAGATGTGTTTCATAATGTTGCTTGTTGTTAAACGTAAAATGTTGGTGGCTGCTTTTGGGGCAGACACCAACGGTTATTTAAATTTTTAATGTTCTTTTGGATGTTTAGCCTGTGGACGATTAGTCGAGCAGCTTGTCGAGAGCGTTCAACGATTCCTCCAGTCCGTCGAGAGCTTCCATTGCATCCTTAGCACTCTGGTCTGTGTAGTAGAGAACGAATGGCTTCTTCATGCTGCTGATCTTTGAGAGAGCATTCTCAAGGTTAGTCATAACGTTCTGTGCGGCAGCCTTGGTCTTGTCGTTCTTCAGACAGATGCCGATGAGAGACTTTGCCTCAGGAGTTGTTCCGTCAACTGTGCAACCGCCATAGAGGGCGTGCTTTACAGACATGATGTTGTCGTAGAAGTCCTGGATAGAGTTATGGGCATGTGGCGACTCGATGTAGTTGACGTCTTCACCTGTTGCAGGAGCACCGATCTTAGAGTCGCGTACCTCACCGATGATGTCGTTAGCACCGGCGATTATTTCCTTGGATGCAAGTACAACGGTAGAGTAGGTGGAACCTGCGTTGCCTGCATTCTTGAAGTTCTCGCCATAGTTGATGGAAGATGCGAATTCAACTTCGTCGAGGAGAGCCTGCTCATCGGCAGAAACCTTGCCACCCCATGCTGAAACAAGCTTCAATGAGCTGAGGTAGAGATCCTGTGCTGCTGTCTTTGCGAAGTAAATCTCGTTTGCAGTCATGTCAGCGAAGTGGCGTGGCTGACCCTCGCGGAAGATAAGATACTCAACGGCGTGGAAACCTGTAAGGTTCTGACCTGTAGCGATAGCCTCGTTGATGGTGTTTGTTTCGTTCTCAAATCCCTCCTCGCCAAGTTTTGCGTTCTTATAGAGACTCATGTATTTGTCAAACTGAGTGCGGTCGAATGGCCATGTGTCTGTGTGAGGGTCGATAGCATAGTCGCCGGCAGCTCCGAAGAGGAAAGCCTCAGAGAACTCCCACCATTTGCGCGACTGCGTCCATGTCTCGCAGGCCTTTGCAACACCGGCATCGTCAGACATAGCGTTGAGGTCAGCAACGAGCTGCTTGTTATAGTCAGCAAGGTTGCGGTATGTTGCAACAACCGTATTGTCAACATAGTCTGCGTTGACTTCCTTCAGCTCGCTGGAGCTGAATGTTACGTCCTGTTCGTCGTTGTCATCATCGCTACAGCTTGTGAAGCCCATTGTGAAAGCCAATGCAGCTGCAAACATCATTGAATACTTGAAGATTTTGTTCATTTTCTTGATTTTTAGTTTATTATTAAGTTTTCTTCTTTATGTGAGTAATGGTAAATTAATGTCTTGTCTAAATCAGAAACTTGAATTAATATTACATTCCAAACTTTAAATTATTTCAGGAACCATCCAGCGTAGGTTATTCCCAATGAAACACTTGGCTCGTTGTTGTAGCCGTGGCTGAGGAAACGGTTGCTGTATTCTCCCTTGATTGTAACCTGTCTGATAGGAGAGTAGTTCACGCCGACAGCCATTCTCTTGACACGGTCGTATTTGTAAGCCACTTTCTGTCTGCCGGCGGCATAGGTGTTGTAGTCTTCGTAGCGGCCGAAGAGATAAAGCTTCTGCTTGTTGCTCAGACTGCTTATCTGCGAGAATATGTTGTAGCCAGCCTCAAGACCTACAGAGTAGGCGTTGCTTGCGATAGGAGAGTGCTTTGAAGGCGAACCGTCCTGCTGGGTGTGCTTGGGGTAAGCGTTCATGAAGGTGGTCATTTTCTGTGCATCAGCAAGATGAGAATATGTGGCATTACCACGTACTATCCAGTTCCAGCGCTTCATCTCCAGTCCGAAACTTCCGATTGCCAAGGCTCCGTGTACCTTGTCGTAAGAGGCACTTGCCTTGCGCTCCGTGTTCCTGAAAGTATAGCCATAGTATCCGCTCAGACTAAGACGGACGCCAGGGATGGAATAGTTGTCGATACGTGCCGCACCGGCATATACATTTCCCAACTTATACTCGTATGGACTTGTTGCGCCATAATGCACGTAGCAGTTGTGGCCGAAGCGCTCTGCATCGAGACCGGAAGTGAAGATAGCCTCGTAGCGCCAGTCGCTGATGCGTCCCCAAAGAGAGATGCCGACCTGGTGCCATGTGTTAGGCAACATCTTTGCCTCGCCTTCAGAACGGTAGACGGAGAAGAAGTCGTTAGGCATGTGGTAGGCGTTTATTTCTCCGACAGGGATGATAATCTCACCAGCCTTGATATTGAACTTACCTCCCCAGAAAGCCTTGTTAATCCAAAACTGCTCCAGGGCAACCTCGCCGCCGCGCTCAGTCTCAGCCTCGTATTCGCCACTCTCGTCAGCGTCTATCTCTACGGCATTTTCCGTGCCGCCATGCTCAAACTCTATCTCCGTACCCATGGTCCATCCATGGCCGAAGTCATAGCCGAGGTTGAGAGTGACGTGTGGCAGGTCGAAGCGTCCGTGGCTATCGTCATTCTTGTATGTGGTAGGGTCGCGGTAGCGGTTGAAATGCTGACTGTAGAAATTCCTGCTCATCACGGCCTCGCCATATCCACCGATACTGAATCGTGACAATGCTGAGGGCTTCTCTGTCTTTGGTACTGTACATTCGGTTTTGTCCGACTTCTTTTCTTTGCAACATTCATCTTGCGCAATGGCATTCGTTGCGAAACTGCATGAAAAAAGTAGTCCTAAAAGGAGTATGTTCTTTAACATTTTATATGATGTAAATAATTATACCTATTAATATGCCGACCGGGACGATTTGGTTTCTCTTAACGGCAAACTGATTTTACGTTTGCAAAAGTAAAGCGATTCTGAAAGTGTCACAATACTCAAATTTTAGGAAATTTTTGTTACTATACATTAAAAGATGTGCTATTTTTCCAATGTAGATAATAATAATTGGGTATCAATGAAAAATTAGTGACATTATGAATTGTTAAAAAATTGATAAATGGGAATGTTTTGGCATATTGGTCTTTGTATGTTCAAAACTATTACGTAAATTTGGCAACGAAATCTAATATCACTGTCCATATATGGGCGGTTAACCAATTTAAAATAAATATTATGAATTTACCATTTGCAGAATCTTGGAAAATCAAGATGGTAGAACCTATTCGTAGGAGTACTCGCGAAGAACGCGAACAGTGGATAAAAGAAGCTCATTACAATGTGTTCCAGCTGAAAGCTGAGAATGTTTACATTGACCTGCTTACCGACTCTGGTACCGGAGCGATGAGCGACCGTCAGTGGGCTGGCGTGATGCTTGGCGATGAGAGTTATGCTGGAGCCACTTCTTTCTTCAAGCTGAAAGAGACAATACAGAGACTCACCGGTTTTGAGTATGTTATACCTACACACCAGGGGCGAGCTGCAGAGAATGTGCTGTTCTCATACCTGGTAAAGGAAGGCGATGTCGTGCCAGGTAATTCTCATTTTGATACAACCAAGGGACATATTGAGGGACGTAAGGCTGTGGCTCTTGACTGTACCGTTGATGATGCTAAAGACACTCAGCTCGAAGTGCCTTTCAAGGGAAACGTTGATCCTAAAAAACTCGAGGCGGCGTTGGAGAAATATGGTGACAAGGTGCCTTTCATCATTGTAACTATCACCAACAATACGGCGGGCGGACAGCCTGTATCAATGCAGAACCTGAGAGAGGTGAGAGCCGTTGCAGATAAATTCGGCAAACCTGTCATTTTCGACTCTGCTCGTTTTGCAGAAAATGCATATTTCATCAAGACACGTGAGAAGGGCTATGAGAACAAGACGATAAAGGAAATCACACGTGAGATGTTCGAACTTGCTGACGGTATGACTATGAGTGCAAAGAAGGACGGTATCGTGAATATGGGTGGTTTTATTGCTACACGTCGCCAGGATTGGTATGAGGGTGCAAAGGGATATTGCGTTCAGTTTGAAGGCTACCTTACATATGGAGGTATGAACGGACGCGACATGAATGCTCTTGCCATCGGTCTCGATGAGAATACAGAGTTCGACAACCTCCAGACCCGTATTCATCAAGTGGAATATCTCGCTTCTCTGCTCGACGAATATCATATTCCTTACCAGCGTCCTGCAGGAGGCCATGCTCTTTTCATTGATGCTCCAAAGGTGTTGACACACGTTCCAAAAGAGGAGTTCCCGGCACAGACTCTTACCATAGAGCTTTATCTCGAGGCAGGAATCCGTGGATGTGAGATCGGTTATCTGCTTGCTGACCGTGACCCTGTGACCAGAGAGAACCGTTTTGGTGGACTTGATCTCCTGCGCTTGGCTATTCCTCGCAGAGTATATACAGACAACCATATGGCAGTAATCGCTGCAGCGCTGAAGAATGTCTATGACAGAAGGGAGCAGATCACTCATGGTGTGCGTATAACATGGGAGGCTCCGCTGATGCGCCACTTCACAGTACAGCTGGAAAGAATAACTGATTGATGATTTTATTTCCCAAATAGGGAATATCATTTCCCACAGCCGGTCTTTTTAATGATCTTGTTGTCGACAGTCCGGTTGTGGTTAATAATTAGATTTAAGAGGGTGTTTCATTTTTTTATTTGATTCACCCTCTATTTCTTTATGCTGAAGTCTGATCAATTTACCCCAGCTTTTATATAAACACACCTGGTTTCGTGTGTAATCTAATTGTAAGCGTATCCTCGATGCTAATACCGTTTAGAGGTTATTTCAGTTGTATTCATAGACTGAAAAATAGACTTGTGATGTTTAAACCATAGACCTTGATTTTCCCCCATGGCGTGGGGAACAGTCCCCCCTAATGTGGGGTTTCATTCCCCACATTAGGGGGGAGATCAGGATGGGCTAAAGGGATGATACTTCTATGATACTTTAATGATACTTTTCTGTAAAACATTCAGAAAAGTAGCATTGGGTTAAGTCGTTTGCCTACAAGGTCTTAGGGTGTAATTGGAGGACAGAATGATACTATGATACTTTGTTTTGAGAAAAACAGTTTGTGAGATCTAAATATGTATTTCGTTAGATATTTGTTTTAGTCTGAATTATTATCTTATAAGGATAGGAACAAAAAAGAGGACACATCAAAAATATGATGCGCCCTCAATGAATTATGTTACTGATAAATTATCAGAAACGATGTCTTTATTATTCACCCTTTTCCATCTTAGCCTTCAATGCAGCAAGAGCGTCGATGTCACCGAGAGTTGTAGATGCAGCAACGTTGTTGATTGTAGCTGTCTCTTCCTTCTTGGCTGTCTTCTTGCGTGGTGCCTTCTTTGGCTCTTCCTTCACATCCTCGAATGTGCGGCTGTGAGAAAGGATGATACGCTTTGTTTCCTTAACGAACTCGATAACCTTGAACTCGAGCTCCTCGCCCAGCTGAGCCTGTGAGCCATCTTCCTTAACGAGGTGCTTTGGAGTAGCGAAACCTTCACCACCCTCGTTGAGAGTGATTACGGCACCCTTGTCCATCATTTCTGTGATCTTGCCCATGTGTACAGAACCTGGAGTGTAGATTGTCTCGTATGTGTCCCAAGGATTCTCCTCAAGCTGCTTGTGACCGAGGCTCAAACGACGGTTGTCCTTATCTATTTCGAGAACGACAACATCGATGTCTGCACCAACCTGTGTGAACTCTGATGGGTGCTTAACCTTCTTTGTCCAAGAGAGGTCAGAGATGTGGATAAGACCGTCAACGCCTTCCTCAAGCTCTACGAAGATACCGAAGTTAGTGAAGTTGCGAACCTTTGCAGTGTGCTTACTTCCAACAGGATACTTAACCTCGATTGTCTCCCATGGGTCTTCCTTAAGCTGCTTGATGCCGAGAGACATCTTGCGCTCCTCGCGGTCGAGAGTCAGGATAACTGCCTCTACCTCGTCGCCAACGTGGAGGAATTCCTGTGCTGAACGCAGGTGCTGGCTCCAGCTCATCTCTGAAACGTGGATAAGTCCCTCTACGCCAGGAGCAATCTCTACGAATGCACCGTAGTCAGCGATTACGACAACCTTGCCCTTAACGTGGTCGCCAACCTTCAGGTTTGCATCGAGTGCATCCCATGGGTGAGGAGTGAGCTGCTTCAGACCAAGAGCGATGCGCTTCTTCTCGTCATCGAAGTCGAGGATAACGACATTGATCTTCTCGTCGAGAGCAACAACCTCGTGTGGATCGCTTACGCGGCCCCAAGAGAGGTCTGTGATGTGGATGAGTCCGTCAACACCACCGAGGTCAACGAATACACCGTAAGAGGTGATGTTCTTGACTGTACCCTCGAGGATCTGACCCTTCTCAAGCTTGCTGATGATTTCTTTCTTCTGTGCCTCCAACTCAGCCTCGATGAGGGCCTTGTGAGAAACAACAACGTTACGGAACTCCTGGTTGATCTTGACAACCTTGAACTCCATTGTCTTGCCTACGAATACATCGTAGTCACGTATAGGATGAACGTCAATCTGGCTTCCTGGCAAGAATGCCTCGATACCGAATACGTCAACGATTATGGTTATTTAGTAGAAATAAGTGAAGAGGCTCAAAATTGGTGCACATTTTCTCAAGAAAATGATTATATATTGATCCATGCAACACCTAACAATACAAGTAAAAAACGTTCGGCTACAATAACTATCACAGCTGGAATTAAAGACAAAAAAAGCGCACAATTTACAATCACACAAAGAGCTGAAAATAAATTTGAAATTGGTGATTATTATAACATTAATGAAGATCAAGGAATTATTATTGAAATTACAGATGACGGCCTACATGGTGTAATTCTATCATTAGATGAAGGAATTAGCCAAGGTAGTCAATGGAAAAACCAAGCTAACACATGGATTACCAATAAAGGCTATAATTGGAAACACATAAGGTTGAAAGACCTTCAAACTATATATAACAACCCGAACAAATTACTTCTTCTAAATTATTACGGATCACCTATAATTGAGGGAACATATAGTAATAGTGATGACAAATATTTCAACATGAAAACAGGAGAATATTCTGATTTCTATTATGGTGAAAAAGTAATAACTCGTGCAATAAAAACATTCTAAATATAACTGTAAATTCATGAAAAGGTTGTTTCATTTTTATAAAAACAACCTTTTCCATTAAATTCCTATTCCCCTTCACAACAATCAAAACCAATCAATAACTTTAAAAACAACCCGTCCATCATCCCGGAGGCCCGGTTCAACATGGTTCAGGCTCAAAGGCAAGAA
>OGXZ01002080.1_pt1 | contig 10607 bp, 8 predicted proteins | sample 1576431 | NCBI WGS metagenome assembly OGXZ01 (sample SAMEA3541590, study PRJEB24748) | human gut metagenome | biome: human gut; feature: human-associated habitat; material: faeces | place: China | collected 2012
TTGCCCGTGTGGGACAACTCCTGTTCGGCTCCGGCAAGCATGATATTTGCCGGGATAACATCATACCCCCCGCCCATGTGCTGTATGGCTTCTTGCGGCTCCGCGTCCTGCTTCATCAGTTCATAGACGGTCGGCACATTGTAGTTTTCCGCGCCGCAAGCCGTGGAGAAATTGCCCTGCGGGTCAAGGTCGATACCCAAAACCTTGTACCCTTTCGCCGCAAGCCCTGCGGTCAATGCCTGGGCGGTCGTGGTCTTGCCCACCCCGCCTTTCTGGTTGGCTACTGCTACAATACGCATTGGTTCACGCTCCTTTATATAATGTATTTATGTTATATAACTTATATACATTATTGTACCACCATAATGTATATAAGTCAAGAGAATAGCGGCAAAAAGAAAAGGGCAAAAACCGCCATTTTTCAACGGTTCCCGCCCCTTTTCGACATTGTTTGACACCCACATACTCACCGTGAGGACGGGGCTTTTCTGTTCGCTCTCCCCATGCTTTGAACAAAGCCGGGAAGTTCCTGCGGCTCCGGCTCTGCCGCCTTTTCCTTTGCCGCTTCATAGTGCTTATATACCGTAGGTTTGGAAAGTCCAGTCCCCCGGATAACCTCGGCTTTCGTTGCGTCCGGGTGTTCGCGCAAATAGGCTATAACCGTCTGCTCCGCGCTGGGTCTGCCTGCCCATTCGTGATTGGGATAATCTACATTCTGAACCGCCCGCGCTCTTTTCAAATGCTCCGCTTGCTTTCTTCCGTTTCTCTTGTTCCTCTCTATCCGAAGTTCCGTCAAATGCTCAATGTCGGAAATTGTGAAATTATAGTATTCCTTGTCGTAGGTTTCCAACGCGCTTTTTATATCTTCCTCGGTCAAGGGGTTATCATGCTCCACCGTCCGCAATTCCTCATAGGCGGCATACATATCCCGTTCCAGCTTCTCCCGTGGCACATCACACTTGCAAGCGTAGATTACAAGGCACATCAGAAAATAGTACCTGTGACCGCCCTTTATCTCGCTTACCCGGTTTAGCCACCACTCATAGAGGGCATACCCCTGCTTGCTCTTTATGTCCCACTTTTTCAAGCCCTTTTTCTTCTCGACAACCACCCTTTGATACCATTCGGGATAGGCTTCTTTCGCCTGCTCTCTGGTCATTCTGGACGGGTGGAAAGGGCGGTTTATATCAACCCGGTTTTCCGGCTTGATTGCGTACTCGTTCAGATATTCCAGCGTCACTTTCTCGCCAATCTTGAACGCCCGCAACGGCGCACCATACTTGCCGTTGATACTCCCCACCATGCGGAAAGCCTGATTGATAGACTGGTACTGTATTTCTTTCTTGGTCGAAGTCGATTTGTATTCCCATATTCTGAAAGTAAGGTCATACTTCAAGGCTTTCAGCTGTAACTTGATATTGGGGTAAAGGTCTATCGGCGTTTCAAACACATAGTACAGGTGGACGCCCGCGCCGCTCATCACAAGGAAAGTCGGGTTCGGCAAGGTTCGCACCTTGTTTGCGGGCTTTCCGAACCGCAAGAGAAGATTTTTCAATTCATACGCGCCCACCCCGTCAAGGTCAAATATCAAGGCGTTCATGCGCTGGGCGTTCTGCAATCGGTTCGTCCGGCTCCGATAGGTCAAGCCGCTACACAAGGTCATGGGGTTGCACTCCACATAGTTCATGTAATCGGATTCCCATGTATCAGACAGCATAACGCGCCGCCTTAGTCTGCGCTCTGTCCCCTCGTCCTGCTCGTCTTGGTAAAGGTAAACCGCGTTGGGTCTGGAAAAGTCGGTGTGCTTCTCGCCCTGCTTCTCGTTGTCCGGGAAGATATACTGATAGAACGCGCACCCGTCCACCTCTTCATACTGATTGCACAAGATACTTTCCAACTCCCTGTAAGACTGTGGGATTGCCATGCGGTTCACTTCCTTTCAATAACTTATATACTATACATACATTATATAACATAAATAACGGAAATACAAGGCATAATTTATAGTGCGGCGGGGAACGATAGGGGGGAAAGGGGAAGCCAAAGAGCGGCGGCAAAGCCGCCTTAAAGAGAAAGCCACCTCCCCCTTTCCCCCCTGCTCTGGGGCATGGAAATGATGGAAAACCCTGCGGGTTTACCACATTCCCACACCCCGCCGCACACCCCCTTTTCCCTCTCCGGCTTTCTCCCTGTCCGTAGAGAAAAGACAATTTGCCCCATAGGGCATTAGGGGGCTTAGATTATCAATACATTTTTTTACCCTTTCAGTTTACCCCTATCCCCTGCACCCCGTCAAGGGGGCTTAGATTATCAATACATTTTTTTACCTTTTTTCCTGCCCTCTTAGATTATCAATGAAGTTTTTTTACCCTGTTCGGGGGCTTAGATTATCAATAGGTTTTTCCACCTTTTTTCTCGCCCCCTTAGATTATCAATATATTTTCTTTACCCTCTTAGGGGGCTTAGATTATCAATATATTTTTTCCACCCTCGCCCCTGTGCTGGAAAGCAAGGCTTTCCCTTTTCCTCCGCTTGGCTACAAAAAAGCACACCCGCGCCATACCGTCAAGGGCGGCTTTGCCGCCGCCGTAGGCGGTTTACCCTTGACGATCTGGCGGGGGCGTGCTATCCAGCCAACAAGCGGAAGAAAAGGGGGTCTGTTCGCTCCGCTCCCTCGTCCTCACTTCCTGCCCTGCTCTCGTTGCTCCCGTTCTTTAATTTTCCTGCACCCGTTGTAACACTTCCACCCCTGTTCTTTTGGGCGGCGGCACTCGGTCAAATACTCGCAATTCCAGCACCCACGGGGCAAGCCCTCAAATTCTCGTTCCCGTGACCAGTTCAGCACCAGACAGCCTTTGAAGCACTTGCCCCAGCTCCCGTTATCGTTCCGGCGGCGGCACATTCCCAAAACCTCACAATGCCAACAGCCACGGGGCAAGCCCCGGTATTCCCAGCTGTACGGAAAATCCCGCAAAAATCGGATAAGCCAATAATACACACGCAACACCCCTCTACAACGCCGCTACACGCCCTGTACGCCCTCTTGGGTATTCCGGGTAGGCTATCCCCCGGAAAACGCCGTACACGGCAAATACGGGCTTCTATGGCGGCAATAAAGCATACAAAAAGGGACAGGCTCCAAAGCCCGTCCCTTTTGTACCATTCAACCTATGCCGGACTTCCCTTCCCGGCTCCGGCGGCGGTAATGGGTTCCTCTCCTATTCGTCACACACGCAAGGGGCGTTTGCCCTGCTATGCGCCCTTTATCCCCTTTATGATACCGCCCCACGGTTTTCCAGTCAAGGTTATCGGTCGCGGTCGCGCCCTCGGTCGTGCGTCCGCTGGTGGGTGCGCTCCTGTGCCTGCTCCGGCTTTAAGGCTGTGTCCAGCTGGCGGCGGGCTTCTACCTCGGCTTCAAACCGGGCAAGCGTGGTCTGTCCCGGTTCATCAGCCGCGACACACTTCGACATTTCCCGTTCTACTGCCTGCCGCTGTTCCGGCGGCACTTTCCGGGCAAGGTCAAGAAAGGCGGTCTTTGCTTCGGCGGCTCGGTCTGCCGCGCCTATGTTGGCTCTTGCGGCTTTCACTTTCGCCTGCTCCTGTGCCGCAAGCGCGGTTTTCTCCCGGATAACTGTATCAGCTTGCGCCGGGTCGGTTATGCCAAACTCTTTTAGCTTGTCTATGGTGTCCCCATGCAAGCGATAGAAGTTGTCCAGCTTCTGCTGTATGGCTTTTTTCTCCTTGCCCTTGAACAGTCCCAGCTTGTCTTTCTCTGCCTGCAACGCCCGTATGCTCTCGCCCTGCTCTTTCTCTCGCTTCACAAGGTCGGTAATCTGCGCCGCCTGCTGGCGGTAAATGGGGTTTTCTTGGTAGCTGGTGCGCTCCCGGCTCTGTATGGTGGCGGTCACAAAAGCCGCCCGGTGCGCGGCAAGCTGGCGGGCAGTTCCGGCAACATCGAACGCCGGGGAAACTGCCTGCCGCTGTTCCGGCTCTCCGGCTCCGCGCCCTGGCATTTCTTTCTTTATCGCTTCTTGCTTCGCCTGCAAGCGTTCATAGGCGGTCGGGGCGGGCTTCTGCTCCGGCTCCTGCCGCTGGCTCTCTATGACGGAAAGATAGCGGCTTACCCGGTCTTGTAGGTCGCAAACATCGGCAAGGGCTTTTTGCTGGTGGTACACGAAATAGGGGATTTCCTGCTTCTCATAAACAACGGTTCTCCCCTCGCTGGCTTTGCTCGGTTTCTGCCGCTGGAGATTGTCAGACATAGCGGAAAGCCGCTCTTGTATCAAGCGCAATTTTGCCCCGTCCTGCTCGGCAAAATGAAGCTGTTTATCCAGCCCGGAAATGCCCTCGTGAACTTTGCTCCATGCCATATCTTCCCGAATAGCATTGATTTCCCGGACAACTTGGTTGTGCGCCTTGGCAACCGCCAAAAGCTGGCGGTTTGCCGCCGTGATTTCCCGGTTCCTTTCGCCGCGCTCTGATACCTTGCCGCGCTTCTCCATGTTCTTCGCGGCAACGCCTATATGCTCGGTGGGTATGCGCTGTTTGCCCTGCTCCTTTAGGCTCCTATGGTCTACGCGCTGGGGCAGGTTTTTTTTTTCAAGTTCGCGGTTCACAATCGCCGCCCAGTTCTCCCGGCTCCGCTGTAAAAATTCCGTGGTGTCCCAGTCGTTGACCTTGACCGTCCGGCACTTGTAGGTTTTCTTTTTGGGGTCGTACTGCTTGTTGCCGTCCTTGTCCAAAAGATACTCTTTCTTTTGCTTCGCGCCCCATTCTCCCCCCGGCTCAATCGGGCGGGTGGTCAGCATGATATGAGCATGGGGGTTTCCGTCCCCTTTGTCATGCACCGCAAAATCCGCGCACATTCCATTTTTGACAAAGTTCTCCCGCACATAGTCCCGGACAAGTTCTATCTGTTCGTCCCGGTTCAACTCGATAGGCAAGGCAACTTCATACTCCCGCGCAAGCCGCGCTTTGCCGCCTTTCTCTTGCCGCTCTACTTCGTTCCAAAGGACAGCCCGGTTTTGATATTCCTGCGGGGCGTTTTCGCACAACATCACTTCGGAATAAACCACGCCGCCCTTGTTGGTGTAGTCGTGGGTTATCCCGTCATAATCGTTTGTCAATCTTTCGCCGCTTCGATAGGCGGCGGCTCCAACAGCGGAACGCCCTTGCCCTCGGCTGATTACCTTACAATGACAATGATAGATAGCCATTCTTCGCGCACCCCCTTTCCCTCGTCCGTTGCCCCCGTCCCGGTTTCCTCACGGTGAGGAAACCGACAAACGCGAAACGGGCTTTTTCCGTGTAGCGTTTGCCGCTGGAACAGAACACCGCAAAGGCGGTTTTCTGTTTCTGCGGTGGCAAGGAAAGAAATGCGGAAAGCGTTTCTTTCTTTGCCTGCTGTCTGCAAGACCCCTCGGAGAGCGCACGATACCACGCTTTCAGCGTGGTATGTAAGTGCGCCCTTACGGGATATGCCCCCGCCACACCTTGCCCACATTATACCGCCAATCTGCGGATATGGCAAGGGTGTTGCAATCGCATGGACTATGCGGGCGGGGGCGTGTCCCGCGTTTCACGCGGAAAATGTGAAATGTGCCAGTGGCACATTTTATATTTGGAGTGTGGAACGCAAAAGCACCGGCTATACGCGGTGCGCCTGCGGCGGCTTTCTTCATTGCTTTTTGCTTCGGTCTGTGGTAAAATTGAAGCGATAAAAAAGAAATGAGAAAGGCGGTGCAAACCCCATGGCAGAACGCAAAACCAACGAACAGAAATTAGCCGAACTGGAAAAGAAAATGGAACAGTTAAAGGCGCAAAAAAAGGCGATACAGGCAAAGCAAAGCAAGATTGAAAGGGCGCAAAGAACGCGCCGCCTTATTCAGAACGGCGCACTTGCTGAAAAGTATCTGAACGCGGAAAATATGCCCCCGGAAGATTTTGAAAAACTCCTTTCCTCTCTCGCCGCTCTGGATAGCGTGAAAGCCGTTATCCGCAAAGGGGAATAAACCATGTCTGACGAACATTTATTAAGCGAACTGGAAAGAGAAATTGCCCGCGCTGAAAAGGGCTTGCCCTCTCAAAATCAACCGGGCTTTAAGCAAAAAAAGCCCCGGCGTTTTTCAAGAAAAGATTACTCCTTGCCGGGGGAATATCCGGGCTTTCTCGTTGCCCTCTGTGGCGTGATTGCAAAGCCTTTCGGTATGCTCGTTTTGCTGTATGGCATTGTGGGCGCAATCGTCCAGTTTTTCATTTTCCGAAAAGCTATCGCCGCGTCCGGCTTCTCGGCTTTTCTGGATATGCGGTCGGTGTATCTCCTGCTTTTTCTGGTGTCTTTCGTTCTCCTGTATAAGCTGGGTGTACTCCTTGCCAAAATTGCAAATAGCTAAAAAAAGAGGGTGCGCCTGTTCTGCCTGCGGCAGATCGGGCGCGCCCTCTTGGTGTTATAGGCGGCTTGTAAAGGTTTTATCTTCGTAATAGTTGGCTTTCTGCAATCGCCTGTACCCGGTCGGGAACACGCAAACCACATCTTTCAAATACGCAAATTCTTCCGGCTTGATTATGCGCCGTTCCTCGGTGGTCTGGCTCGTTCCCTGTCCCTTTCCGATACCCATTATATCGGCATTATAGTTACTGCTCTTTTTCGCCTTATCGTATGTACCCACCAGCTTGGAACACCATTCTTGCGTGTTCGGTTCGCTGGCTTTCAGTATCGCCTTGTAAGAACAGTTATCCGCGATAACCTCGGCAATATCTTTCCCGTAAATCGCGTTTAGCTGGCTCTTGCTCTGGACGATAAGGGCAATATGAATTTTCTTGCTTCTGAGGGTGGCAAGCCCGTTGCTGATAGTTTCGATTTTACCCAGCCGGGGGAACTCGTCAATCAAGAACAGAATAGGGGTGTTTTGCCCCTCGGCTCTGCGCTCAAATGCTTTCAAGAACTGATTACACATCATGCCCAGCAGGTCTTTCCATTGGTCTAATTTATGTTCGGGAATACAGCAGTAAATATCATAGCCGCTTTCAAGGTCGGCGGGCGTGATACAACGCCCCTCGCCGGACAATGCCCTTTGCAAATTATCATCAGTGGCAAATACCGTGATATGGTTGGATAACTCGGTAAATACGCCCGAAAGGGTCTTATCGTCCATTCCGTCAAACTGGCTGATTTCTGCCCTTGCTCTTGCGGCTCCCGGCTCCTTGTCCAGCATGATAAGGGAAATTAACTGTTTCACGGGCTGGCTTTTGATAAACTTCATGGCTTCGGAGAAAGACAAGCCCTGCCCGAACAGATACACGATAAAGCCCGTCAACATACTTTGCGCGGCTTTTATCCAAAACGGCTCTTTCACATCGGCGGGCAAGGGGCAAATGGAAAGGGCAAGGGCGCGGGCTTCGCCGGAAAGGTCGTCCGTGTTCCGCAACACATAGAACGGGTCATAGCCACAAGCCAACTTGTCAGTGGGATTGAATACTTTAATCTGTTCTTCGGAACGGGCTTTTTTCGTCTTTTCGTATAACTCGCCCTTTATGTCGATTGCAAAAACCCGGTCTTTCCAACTCATAAGCGTGGGAATGGCGATTGCCGCCGTTTTACCACTTCCCGCGCCGCCCACAACAAGGATATGCCCGTCTGTGGTTTCCGGCATGGTGGCATATTTGCCGCCCTGCTTGCCGAACACCACGCCGGAAAGGTCTGCGGCTGTCCGTAGGGCTACGGTATCGCCGCCCAGCTTCGCTTCAAAGCCCTTTTTCGGCTGGTGGTTCAAAATCAGATTTACCCAGCTGAAAGAACGGTCTTTCTTGACCATGCGGACAAGGTTCTGCGTCAAGGTCAGAACGGCAAGGGGGAAAGCTGCGTACCATAGCACCTTGTCAATGAGGAAGTAAAGAACGGGGTTTGTATAGTTCGGGTGGAAAGGCTGTCCCGACACGATTTCCACCAAAAGCCCCAAACAGATAGGCAGGCAAAACCAGATAAGCCCCGTGAAAATCGCAAGTTTGATAAGTTTCCCTATGCCTTTGACCGCAAAGAGGAATACCCGCGCCAATAAGCCTAAATCTCGTCCGTCCATACTGTTCCCCCTATCTGTCGCGCCCCATATCGTGGGATTTCTCGTTGATATGCTCTTGTATCTTCTCTTTCATGCCCTCCATTTTCGCCTTTAATCGCTCCATGGCGGGGCTTTCCTTTGCCTGCCCCTCCGGCGATTCTGCCCGTTTCTCGTCATAATACCCGGACTTGATAAGGCGCACATACTTGTCTTGGGTGTTGCCTAAATCCCCTAATTGCTGGCTTTCCGGGGTGCGCTCCCGGCTCTGCTCCGGGCTTCGCTCGGCTCCCTGTCCGTCCGGCTGGTTCTTCCGGCTCTGCCGCTGTTGCTCGTCCCTCTGGCTCTGCTCTGCGGTGGCTCTATCCTCTTGCCGCCGTTCCTGCTCATGCCTGCGGCGTTCCTCGTCCTGCCGCCGCTGTTGCTCGGCTCTCCGGCGTTCTTCTTCCCGGCGTTGTTCTTCAAGCCTGCGGCTTTCCTCGGCTCTCCGGGCTTCGCTGTTCGCCTGCCGCAAGGCTTCTTCTCTCTGTCTGTCCTGCTCGTTCATGCTCTCGCTTCGCTCCTTTCTTCGGCTCATGCCCCACCAAAGGACGCGGGGGGCAATCAATACCAAAATGCCCAGCGTTGCCGCCGGAAAAATCACGCGGTCTATGTTTGTCCCCCCTTTTCAAAGCCCCGGCACAGTTCCGGCTCTGCCGGATCTGCGCCGGGGTATCTCTGCATTACCCTTTTTTCGGCTCCGGCTCCGTGGTGGTCTTTTCCTTTTTCTCCGGCTCTTTCTCTGGCTTCGGGGCAGTAAGGGCGGCTATCTGCTCTTGATATGCCGACATTTTCTCATAGAGTGCCTTAATCTCTGCGCTGTGGGCGCGTTCCAACTGCTCGCGCTCCTTGGCAATCTGCAACTGGGCTTCCATTTCCGCGCTTTTCACGGCGTATTGTGCTTCTTTCAACTGCTCCTTTAACTGCCCGATTTCCGCTTTTGCCGCCTGTTCATCAGCCTGCAAAGCGTCATACCCGCCCAGCTTGCTTTCGGCTTCTTGTAGTTTGCTGGTAAGCATTTCAATGATAGCCGCCTTATCTGCGGCGGTTCGCTGTGCGCTCTCTGCCGCTTCGATAGCGGCGGCGGTTTCCTTTTCAGCTTCAACGGCTCTGTTTTCGCTGTTCTGCTGTGCGCTCTGCGCCTCGGCAAGCATGGTCTGTAAGGCTTCAACCTTGCCTTGCAAGTCAACTATGGTCTTGTCCTTGCTCTCCAAAGAGGAAATAAACTGCGCCTTTACCCGTTCTTCGGCTTCGGCGTTAATCTCCAGACTGTGAAGAAAAGCGTCCATCAATGCCTTTGTGTGCATTTCAAAACTTTCTATGTCGGTCTGGCGGCTCGGTATCGCTTCTTTCGCCTTTACCAACTCCATCATGGACAAAAGGCTGTCCATGCCTTGCGGCTGGCTTACCCCTTGTTCCTTGCAAAAGGCGCGGAACCGTTCCGCTACTTCCTCTGTTACCCTCATGTTTAACTGCATATCTGCCATAGACAAAACCCCCTTATCGTGATTTCCTATGGATATTATACCATATCAGCCCGCCAATTTCAATACATACTAGCATTATACTAGCGTTGCTAATGCTAGTATAGCAAAGGAAAACGCCCCCATGCTATCAGCGGCAAGGGGGCGTTATTTCCGTTATTTATGTTATATAAGTTATGCAAGTTATATCTATTATTCCGGCTTGATTTTCTCGTATTCTTTCAGCTTCGCGGCGTTGGCGTTCACATACTCGGCAATCAGTTCCGAAACAATATCGCTCACGCTCTGGCGGTTCACATAGGCGATTTTCTGCAAATCGCTGTAACTACTGGGGTACAGGGCAAGGCTCACGCGCTTCTTGGTTTCCCGGTCGGCTTTCGGTCTGCCCTTGCCTGCCGCCGCCTGCTTGCTGGTCTTGGTCGGCTTCGCCGCCTGCTCCGGCTCTGCCGCCGTTCCTGCAATAATCGACTTAAAAGCCGCTTCTTGGTCAAATTTCGCCTTTCCTGCCATTACTCCGATACTCCTTTCAAAAACTCCTCGATAAACGCCTTGTAATCCTCTGATACCGTGGATTTCCCGGCATAGGCGAAAATATCCGTCCGGTTCGCCTGCGCTTCTTCCACGGCAACCGCCGCCCGGATATAGGTCTTGTAGATTGGCGCGGAAATGTACTCGCTCAACTGCTCTGTAAGTTCCTTTATCTGGCGGCTGATATTCGCCCTCGGATTGAACCGGGTAAACAGAATACCAATTATCTGCACATTGGGGTTGCAATACTTCTGTACGCTCTTAACCGTCATATTCAGCTGATTGATACCCGTGGTGGCGAATATGCCCGCCGTGGTCGGTATCAGAATATCGCTTGCCGCTGTAAAGGCGTTGACGGTCAGAACGCCCAAAGAGGGCGGCGTGTCGATGATGATAAAATCATAATCGCCGGCAACCGGCTCTATGGCTTCTTTCAAGCGGTGTTCCTTGCCCGTGTGGGACAACTCCTGTTCGGCTCCGGCAAGCATGATATTTGCCGGGA
>OGXZ01002081.1_pt1 | contig 10606 bp, 10 predicted proteins | sample 1576431 | NCBI WGS metagenome assembly OGXZ01 (sample SAMEA3541590, study PRJEB24748) | human gut metagenome | biome: human gut; feature: human-associated habitat; material: faeces | place: China | collected 2012
TCTAACTTCGGCATTATGGTTGTTGTCATCAATAGCCCATATGCTAAAACCGATACTAGGCGTTGAGGCCGTTCTCTATTTAGCGAATCACGGCGTTCGTCTGATAGGGGTTGATACTCCGGGCGTGGATCCTTCTGACTCCATGACGCTGGATGCGCACCATTGCGCACTATCGAATGGCATGATTTTGTTAGAAAATCTGGATCTTAGTCGGGTGAGCTCTGGTGCGTACACTTTGGTCGCTTTACCACTGTCCATTGTGGGATTGGAAGCTAGCCCAGTGAGAGCTATTTTGTATAAAGAGAAATGAACATGGGAAAGGTTTATCAACAAAAACGTCGAATTCACATGAGCGACTGTGACCCAGCGGGTATCGTGTTTCATCCGCAATACCTGGTGATGATTGCAGAGTTGATGGAGGATTTTTATCGCGATGTCGCTTCCATGACCTTTGCTCAAAGCCTTTCCGAGGGTATCAGCTATCCTATCGGTGGCATTCGTGTCGACTTTTGTCGCCCAAGTGCCTTGGGTGATGAGGTGATGTTGAGTTTATGGGTGGAGTCGATTGGTACGACCTCCATTCGCTTTGCCATCACCATTGAGGGTAGCTCAGGTGAACGGGTGCGTTGTGTCGAGACCGTTGTGTGCGTTAAGGTTGGTGAAGCGTGTTCGCAACTCACTAAACATCCTATACCAGAAGACTTTAAGGCAGTCTTACAGACTTATCTCGGAGCGCCCTTAAGTTTAAGAGCCTAGGGCTCATTGTTGAACGTATCTCTATTCCCGTAGGTTGTTAACAACACTTGTGGTTCGCCACAGAGTTTTGAGCACTTGCTCGTGTGCAGCGTTGGCTCTCGTGATGTAGAAATGTTCCAGGCCCGGTAGGATCGACGAGTTGAGTAGATTTTCTTCACAGAGGCGATGCTTGAGCTGCTTTGCTACGGCAGGGGCTGGATCAATGAGGGTCACAGTCTCGCCAGCTACCGACTGAATTTGTCGGGTCAAGAAGGGGTAGTGCGTGCAACCTAAAACGATATGATCTACAGGCGACTTTTGGGTAATGGGGTCAAGGAAGCGATGAATAAGACTTAAGGTATGGGGGGCGTCAAATTGGCCGGCTTCTACACACTCCATGAGCCCGGGGCAAGGGATGTCTATCACGCTGGCACCAAGCGCGGAGGCTTGTGCTTTGAGGGCAAGATAGCGTTCAGTATGAAGGGTTTTAACCGTTGCCATGGTTGCGATGACGTGTGTAGTGGTTGCTCTGGCTGCTGGTAAAACAGCGGGTTCGATGCCGATAATGGGCAACGACAAACGTTGGCGAAGATGATGAATACCCACTGTCGTGGCCGTGTTGCAGGCAAGAACCAGTGCTTTAATGGGTTGGTGTAGCAAAAAATCAACCAGGGTATCGAGGCGACTTAAGATAAAAGCGTTATCGCGATCGCCCCAGGGGGCAAACCCACAGTCTGCTGCATAGATAAAATTTTCATAGGGTAGGGCCTCTCGAATGGCTTTCGCCACGGACAAGCCTCCCAGGCCTGAGTCAAGAATGCCGATTGGAAGATCCTCAATAGCAGTGGACATTTATTTTTTACGCTCCCAACGTAAGAGTTTGGTTTCGCTGATAAGAATAGCACCGACAATACAGGCTCCACCAAGCCAGCCGTTCCAGCCGAGTTGTTCGCCCACAAACCATCCTAAAATAGCCGCAAACACACTTTCCATGGAAAAGATTAGCGCGGTACGCCCAGCAGAGACGTAGCGTTGCCCCCAGGTCAGTAGCATTTGAGCAAAACCCACGATCATGCCAAGCCACACGGCAGTGAAAAGCAGGGTCGGCGTGAAGACGGTAGGCTCAAAGGACCACCAAGGAGTAAGTGGACCAATCATTCGTGAGAGGCTACTTAAGACAAAGACAGTCATTAATTGGGCAAAGGTTAGGGGTAGAGGGTCGTTTTTAACCGCAACGAGTCCCACAATGATGATTTCCATTGCCGAAATAAAGGCACTCAAGATCGTTACCCACTCGCCAAAATTGTTGCTGAAGCTCAGCGTGAAGGGGTTGGCGAGAAGGATAAGACCAATAAAGGCAATCGCTACACCTATAAAGGCTGCAGAGTCAGGATGTTTACCGAATATGATCCAGATAAAGAGCGGCGTAAACGGAACGTACAGAGCCATCAAGAAACCAGACATGGAGCTTGAGATCGTCATCAGACCCAATGCATTGGTGAGATAACCAAAAAAGAGCACGGTGCCAGAGAATAGGCCAGCTTTCCAAGTGTGAAAAGGAATGTGAAAGCACCCTTTGCCTAACCAAGCGCCCACGATCAAAAGCCCTGTGCCGAAACGCATGGCGAGAAGGAAAAATGGATCCGTGTAATGCAGAGCTGTGCCGGTACTCAGAAATGAGCTCCCCCACAAGAAGGTGGCCATCAAAAGGGCGGCGATTGGCCCGTGTTGACGATACCGCTCAAGAACGGTTTTCAGCATGATTCGCTGTCTCCTTGACGAATTGTTCCCAGAGCGGTTCTTCAAGGCCGACAACGACCTTACCATTATCAAAAAGAATCACAGGGCGTTTGATCAAGGTTGGCTGTTGTAAGAAAAGCGTTCTTAAAATCGAGGAATTCTGTAGCGCTTGTGCCTTTGTATCGTCATCGAGTTGACGCCAGGTGGTTCCTTTTTTATTGAGTAGCAACGGGGCTGACTCCGAGGCTAAGAAGGTATCGAGTAAAGACGCGTTTAGTCCGTCCTTTTTAAAATTATGAAAGTGATACGGTATCTGATGCGCATCAAACCAGGCCAAAGCTTTTTTGACAGACCCACAGTTGGGAATACCAAAGATCGTAATCATGTCCAATCTCCTTTTAGGCAGCAGCTCGTCCGAGACGGTCGTTGATGGCGGCCCAGTCAGGGGTTTGTGGGGGACATTCAATCAAAATACGTTCCGCCCCAGCCGCATCGAGACGGTGAAGATTCTCATAGAGTTCTCGCCCATAGTCCTCTAAATTGTCAGGGGCTGTGATTTCAAATACCGGTTGATTAGGCAAGGTTTTCAAGGTTTGTGCACGGGCCATGACCGCAATTTTCTGGGGCTGGAGTTCTTGCATCCGAGAGGCGACTTGCTCTGCTGGGAGCAACTCCAAGCGAGTTTTTGGAGCGTAGTGACTCTTGAGGCGCCCTGAGGCGCGGGGCGCATCGGCTCCAGCGTCAGGAACGTGAAAACCGAGCGTCGCTTCGAGCATTTCACGGCTGATAACGCCATGGCGTAAGAGACTAGGGTGAGCACCTGAAAGATTGATCATAGTGGACTCAAGCCCAAACTGACAGGGACCGCCCTCCAGAATCATATCGAGCTTTCCTGTGGGTTTGATCCCTAAATCCTGTAAAACATGCTTAGACGTGGATGGACTAATGCGACCAAAGGTATTGGCTGACGGTGCCGTCAATCCCTTGTGAGTCGGCCCAGCGAAGCGTTTTAGCAGTTCGTGTGTGACGGGATGAGAGGGACAACGAAGCGCGACGGTATCCTGTCCACCTGTGACCCATAATCCGCAACGGTCAGCTTTTTTGAGAACAATCGTTAAGGGGCCAGGCCAATATTTTTTGACAAGTAGCCAAGCCTCTGGTGGAATATCCACGGCCCAATAATTGAGGGCTTCGGGACCATCGACGTGGACAATGAGAGGATGATCGGCAGGACGCCCTTTGGCTGCATAGGTTGCCATGACCGCTTCTTGATTGTCAGCGTCTGCCGCCAGACCATAGACCGTTTCTGTGGGAATGGCCACTAAGCCACCAGCGTTTAGAATGGACAAACTCTTTTCAATGGCCACAATATCTAAGTTTTCTGTTTTTGTCATAGATGATCTCGAAAGGTTTTCTTCAAAAAGGAGAAGAAAAAAGTAGACGGACTGCCGTTGTTGTTAGGTGATTTTAGCGATTAATGACACGAAGGCGTGTGACTAACTGAGGCAATCTTTTGGGTAATTGCAAGTTGGTCAGGCTGAGGGCTTGAAAAGATCCTTTGTGGGCAGGGTGGGAAAGTCTACACGAACGTGCGCGGAGGTGATGGCGACAAAAGGGCTTGAATACAAAAATAAATCCCCTGCTCTCCAGAAGGAGTTCAGGGGATGAAGCTAAATTTCGAAAAGCCAACTCCGTCCCTATGACAAGGGAGGAGTATGTTCAAAATTAGTCCACGGCAACGATCACGTTAGAAGCCTTGATCACAGCATAAGCCTTGAAGCCCACCTTGAGGCCAAGCGACTGAGCAGAAGCAGTGGTAATCGTGCTAACAATCTTTTCGCCAGCGGCTGTTTCAATGGTCACTTCGCAGGAAACAGGGCCTTCTTTCCTTCTTTAATAGCGATAACCTTACCTTCGAGACAATTGTGAGCAGAAATCTTCATGATAAAACTCCTCAGAAAAAATCATGATTAAAGCGGATTGAGCACCTCTATCCAGTGGTGATTGGTGGCTGTTGGTGCCCGTGTTTTCGTGTCATTACTTCATCTCATATACAATCGAAATTCAAGAAAACATCGAAATAACAAACACTTTGTTATTCCGTAACGACGTAACCAAAAGGAAGTGAACCTCCTGAAATGACTCCGTTGTCTTTTGAGGCTATAACGAAAGCATAAAATAACAGGCTTAATTTAGATCATCATTTCTTCAATTGATGTTGGCTTCTTGGGAATATAGCCTGTTGGATGTCTTGTTAGTGAGGAGATCAAGAGGCAGGGATAACGAAGGAGAAAAAACGGCCCGAAGGTTTTCCTAAGGGCCTGTTTTTGTAGAGTGCCTCTAAAGTAGCGTAGGTAGGTTCAGTAAAGCAACAATACGCTGAGCTCTAGAGATCGCTACGTCGAGAGTTGGACCGAGAACGGTAACGTGTCCCATCTTTCGACCTTTGCGAGCTTGTGTTTTGGCATAAAGATGAAGCTTCGCGCCAGGAACAGCTAACACTTGATCCCACTGTGGTTCACGGAACTGACCGTTCTCGTCAAACCATTCGTCACCCAGAATATTGAGCATGACGGCTGGTGTATGCTGAGTAGTGTCCGAAAGTGGCATATTTGTCATGGCACGAACTTGCTGTTCGTACTGACTTGAAACGCAGGCATCAATCGTGGCGTGCCCTGAGTTGTGTGGTCTTGGGGCCAATTCATTCACCAGAAGAGTCCCATTCTTTAAAAGGAAGAACTCCACACAAAGCACACCTATGTAGTCAAGGGCATCCACAATACGTGTTGCTAGGGTTTTGGCTTCTTGGGCTACCGCATCTGAAATACGAGCTGGCAACACGGAAACAGCCAAAATACCGTTACGATGCCAGTTTTCGGAAACGGGGTAGGTGGCGGTCTGACCTTGCTGATTGCGAGCAACGATGACGGAAATTTCCAAGGCTAAATCAAGGCGTTTTTCTAACACACAATCCGTTTGACCGAATTGAAGAAAGGCGTCTCGCAACTCATCACGATTGTTGACGCGCGCTTGACCTTTCCCGTCATAGCCCAAGCGAGCTGTTTTTAAAATACCAGGGAAGAGGTTCTCTTCAACGTTCTCAATGTCGTCAAGAGAGACGATCTTTGCATGGGGAGCCACTGGGACGTGTGCAACGTCTTGGACAAAGGCTTTCTCACGGTTACGGTCTTGAGTGATGGCTACCGCGCGAGAGGGTGGGGCAACATTTAAGCCTTGTGTTTCAAAATAGTGCAATGTCTCAGCGGGCACATTTTCAAATTCGGTGGTGACAGCCACCACTTGGTCTTTCATGGCTTTGAGGAGGTCAGGATCGGTATAAGCGCCTGTTAATAAGTCACGCGAAACCTCGCCAGCAGGAGAGGGGACACTTGGGTCTAAGACAGTAACGTGGTAGCCCATGGCTGCGGCAGCTTGAGCAAACATTCGACCCAACTGTCCTCCGCCGAGCAAACCCAAGGAACATCCAGGCAATAAAGTGCGGGTGGTAGACATTCTTTCCCTCATTAATCAAGCGTCATGTTGGCTGCCTTCTCTCGTTGGGCCATGCGGAAAGCGGCAAGTTTTTCGGCTAAGACAATGTCGGTCAGTGACAAAATTTGAACAGCATAGAGCCCGGCGTTAGCCGCTCCCGCTTCGCCAATAGCAAAGGTCGCAACAGGAACGCCTTTGGGCATCTGTACGATGGAGTACAAACTATCTTGACCGTGGAGGTATTTGCTGGGAATGGGTACACCACAAACTGGGATGGTGCATTTAGCGGCGACCATACCAGGCAAATGGGCTGCGCCTCCAGCACCCGCAATGATCACTTTGAGCCCTCGCGCTCGGGCCGTTTGTGCGTAGGTAAACATGTCATCGGGCATACGATGTGCACTGACAACTTTCGCTTCATAAGGAACACCAAACTCGTCGAGCATCTGTGCTGCTTGTTTCATGGTGGGCCAATCAGAATTGCTACCCATAATGATGCCCACTAAAGGCTGGGTGGAGGAGGTCATAGTCGTTTTCGCCTTTGTAATAAAAATCCTAAACTAGATAAAGTTTGACCGGCCACCTAGAGGTCACCGGTCAGGCTCCGTGGACAGAACTCAACACGGAGAGCAATGGATTACATATCGATATCTCGATCCGCTAAACGTCGAAGGGCTTCACGGTATTTATCCGCCGTTTTCTCAATGACATCTTGAGGAAGCTTGGGAGCCGGTGGGGTTTTATCCCATGGCTGTGTTTCGAGCCAATCGCGAACAAATTGTTTATCAAAGCTCGGAGGCGAGATGCCTAAGGTGTATTGTTCTGCTGGCCAGAAACGGCTGGAGTCAGGCGTGAGAACCTCGTCCATGAGTCGTACTTGGCCGTTGGCGTCGATGCCAAATTCGAACTTAGTATCGGCAATGATGATGCCACGTGTGGCAGCGTATTCAGAGGCGCGACGGTACAGCTCGAGCGTTGCGTCTTTAATGGTTCGAGCGATCTCTTCGCCATAGAGTTCGACCACACGTTCATAAGAGATGTTTTCGTCATGAGTGCCGACTTCGGCTTTGGCTGCTGGGGTAAAAATGGGCTCAGGTAACTTCTGCCCCATCTGTAGTCCCTTGGGCAATTCAATGCCACAGACTTTTCCCGTTGCTTGATAGTCTTTCCAACCTCCACCAATGAGGTAGCCTCGAGCGACGCATTCCACCAAAATGGGTTTGAGTCGCATGGCCACCACCGCACGGCCACGAACTTGATCCGCTTCTTCGGGTTTAACGACGCTCTCAGGGTCTATACCTGTGAGGTGATTGGGTAAGACCCCTTGAAGTTTTTCAAACCAAAAGTTTGTGATTTCAGTCAAGACCTTACCTTTACCGGGAATGGGATCACCCAAAATGACATCAAAAGCGGAAATACGGTCGGTAGCGATGATGAGCAACTTATCGTCGCCAACCGCATAACTATCTCGCACTTTGCCAGAATATACCTGGGGTAAGGAGGTGATGGACGTCTTGGAAAGACCAGCCATGGTAGAAATCTCCATCAAGAGCGGCTAGCTGGGAGGGCTAGCCGGGATTTTAAGATGTCCGTATTTTAAGTCTCATCACTAGGGCGCGTCTCTTGAACACACGCGAAATCCTTATGTCTGAGTGATAGTACCTAGATGACCCATGAGAGACCCAAAGGAACGATTACGCTTAGCCAAAGCACGAGCGCAATTATCAGCGCAAGGAAAACGGCAGCGCTGCCCATATCCTTAGCGCGTCCACTTAAAGGATGAAGCTCGGGCCCAATACGGTCCACGACAGCTTCTAAGGCGGAGTTGAAAATTTCTGCAAGCAAGACCAGCAAGATGGAACTGATCAGTACCGCTGTTTCAAACCACGATATAGGCAGCAGGATGGCCAGTGGAATCAGTATGCAGCTCACTAAGGTTTCTTCACGAAAGGCGGCTTCGTGACGGTAAGCGGCTTTAAATCCCTGCATGGAATAACGGGTAGCGTTTACTAGACGTCGAAGTCCTTTTTTCCCTTTGAGATCTTCAGCATTCTGTACAGGTGGCGTAGGCATAACAAGTCTCTTTAAAGAAAAACGCCCAAGAGTCCACGAAACGTAGAGACTCTTGGACGCTTTACGATCTATAACGGCAAACAGGGCTTACAGAACGTTTTGGTGCAATGTGCCATCCGCATAACGCGCAGCCATTTTGTCCAAGGCGATAGGCTTAATCTTCGCGCCCATGCCTTCGCAACCGAACTGCAAGTAGCGAGCTTTGCAAAGTTCTTTCGCTTGATTACGCGCAGCTTTAAGGTAGTCGCGAGGGTCAAACTTGGAGGGATTTTCAACCAAGAATTGACGGATCGCAGCGGTCATTGCCAAGCGAATGTCGGTGTCAATGTTGACTTTGCGTACGCCGTGCTTAATGGCTTCCTGAATTTCTTCCACGGGAACACCATAGGTTTCGCGCATGTCCCCACCAAATTCACGAATGGTCGCCAAATATTCCTGAGGAACCGACGAAGAGCCATGCATGACCAAGTGCGTATTGGGTAAGCGAGCATGGATTTCTTTGACGCGTTGAATTGAGAGAATATCACCAGAGGGTTTACGGGTGAACTTATAAGCACCGTGAGAGGTACCGATAGCAATGGCTAGCGCATCGAGCTGGGTCGCTTTGACGAACTCAGCTGCTTGATCGGGGTCGGTCAGAAGCTGATCACGGGTCATTTTCGAATCTGTACCGTGACCGTCTTCTTTGTCTCCACGCATGGTTTCCAAGGATCCGAGGCAACCTAATTCCCCTTCCACGGAGACCCCGATGCAATGAGCCATTTCAACAACGCGACGCGTGACGTCAACGTTATATTCATAGGTGGAGATGGTCTTGCCATCGCTCATCAGGGAGCCATCCATCATGACAGAGGTAAAGCCAGAGCGCATAGCCCCTTGGCAAACAGCAGGGCTTTGGCCGTGGTCCTGGTGCATGCAGATGGGCACATCAGGGTAGCTCTCCACGGCAGCTTCAATGAGGTGACGAAGGAAAGCTTCACCGGCATAGCGACGAGCCCCTGCGGAGGCTTGCATGATCACAGGAGCACCAACTTCGCTAGCCGCGGCCATGATGGCCTGGACTTGTTCGAGATTGTTAACATTAAAAGCTGGAACACCGTAGCCATTTTCTGCGGCGTGGTCCAACAGTTGACGCATGGAGACAAGAGCCATGACGAAAAACTCCAAGTCAAAGAAAAGAGTAATGTGTCGCACAAGCGAGTGTCTTCACGAGAAGACACTCTGGCGACAGTAAATAGACGTTTGAATTTTATAGCTTTTATTGTGTGAATGCGCAGAAAAAATTCAAACTGATGACAGAGACAAGGTGTTAGCTTGTGAAAATACTTCGGTTGTTTTTGAGCTGCGTTTTAATTCCGTTGAGGATTGCTTTAGCAATTCGCTCTTGATGAGTATTATTGTTGAGAAAGCGCTCCTCTGTGGGGTTCGATATAAAAGCGGTCTCGACCAAAATCGAAGGAATGCCTTGGCCTTTTAGCACAGCAAACCCTGCTTGTTCAACATGGTTTTTGTGCAAACGGTTGATGGCACCCATTTCTTTGAGCACGTTGCTACCAAGATCAAGACTGTAATTGATTGTCCAGTCGGAGGTCATATCAACAAGAACGCTTGCGACCTCTTTATTGACATCAGCGATGTTTATGCCGCCAATCAAGTCCGATTCATTTTGACTTTTCGCAAGCCAACGTGCAGCTGCCGACGTGGCCCCACGCTCCGACAGGGCAAAAACACTCGAGCCACGTGCGGATGACTTGGGAAAAGCGTCCGCATGGATACTCACAAGCATGTGGGCGCGAGCTTTTTGCGCAATTTTGACTCGTGCACCAAGACTGACAAAGTGGTCTGAATTGCGCGTCATGATCGCTTTCATGCCTGGCTCATTATTAATCATCGTGTTGAGTTTACGGGCAATTTTGAGCACAACGTCTTTTTCTTTTGTACGACGAGCACCAATGGCGCCCGGATCCTCTCCCCCGTGTCCCGGATCAATGACAACCAACAAGGATTCTTTACGTTTGGATTTGGGCGAAGAGGGTTGACGACGAGTGGGGGACTTCTCTGTGGCCACAGACGTGTTAGTTTCAGGAGTGTCTTTTCTCCCAGAGGATTGAGTCTGCTCTTTTGTCAAGCTTGTAATGAGATCACCCAAGGGGTCCTCTCCGTCTGCGGAGTCCTCAGCGCCGAGTTGATCGGCTAAAAGTCGACTAATAGGATCTTTTGGTACAGCAGGGTAAATATCAAAAACCAATCGATACTTGTAGTTAGCAAACGGTTTAAGTTGGAAGACTTCTGGACGAACGTCGTGTTTGAGGTCCATGACTAAGCGTACGGTATCGGGCTGATATTGCCCAATGCGGATCGCCGCGATGTAGGGGTCGTCGGGTTTAACCGCTTCGATTTGCTTTTGTAGTGAGGGTGTTAGGGCGAGTCCCTTAATGTCCACGGCGAGGCGGATAGGGGTTGATGAGCGCACAAAGAAATATTTGAAGTCTAGCGGTGTGTCATGTTCGATCGTGACGCGAGTGTATTCCTCAGAGGGCCACATACGAACATCAATGAGACGGGC
>OGXZ01002084.1_pt1 | contig 10589 bp, 6 predicted proteins | sample 1576431 | NCBI WGS metagenome assembly OGXZ01 (sample SAMEA3541590, study PRJEB24748) | human gut metagenome | biome: human gut; feature: human-associated habitat; material: faeces | place: China | collected 2012
TCGGAAATCTGGCATAGCAAGAAAAACGACAGTCGCTTATCCCGAACTCAGGTTAATAGAGTACAATGAAACAAAAGATATTTTTACTTTTCGCCATGTTCGTGGGCTTCGCCATGCAGACATTGGCTACGGCTGCAACACCCGACAGCGTGTTCGTAGTGAAGAACGGACACATCGTGTCTGCCTATGAGGTGGGCACAGATGTGGACAACATATCATTCCCGAAGCGCATTCAGCTCGATGGCAACTGCGTGAAGGTGGGCGACGATGTTTACGAGATGAAGTCGGCTGTGGTCACCACCATCAACAACTATAAGTATATCTATCTCTCGACGCTCGAGGGTTGCAAGACACCCGAGGACGTTATGAAGGGCGGCAAGAATCTGCAGTTGGCGTTCTCGCCGACGCTGCTCGACAAGTATGTTGAGTTCAACGCGTTCGGTCATGATTTCGACGCCGACAAAGATTTCTTCCAGGCTGTCTTTATGGACGTCGAAGAGTATAACCGCAACGACGACTATGAGCCGGTGTCTGTATCGTCGTACGACTGGAACGACTACTACTCTGACGGTCTGCTCCAGATGAGCTTCGCTGGTGGCAAGCTCGCTCTGAACCTTGAGGCAACGCCGAAGAAGGGCGAAACGCTCCTCGCTGCGCAGTACAACGGAGCATACACAGAGGTGGTTGCCAACGAGAACCACTTTATCGTCGACGGCAAACGCTACGAGATGCGCGCCGCTTTCGCAGAGAAGAAGGCAGACGGCGTCAACTTCTACCTCACGCCCGGCAACATCGGCAGCGCCAACGAGCTGGACAACTGCTACTACTACGTGCGCCTCTTCGTGCCGCAGAGCAATATGGACGGCAGCGAACTCGACGTGCAGGGCAATAAGAAGTACGAACTTACCTTCGTCGACAACGTAACGGACGTGAACAATCCGCAGACCTTCAGCATCAGCAACGACGCACCGTCTTCGGCTACGGGCACTATCTCGGTGCTCGACAACGGCGACGGCACTTATACCATCAAGTCGAAGGCTTCGTCTATCAAGAGCGCACGTATGCTCGTCATGAAGGAGAACGATTGGGACGACGCTCTGAATGAGTACCAGGTTGAGACCCCGACAATGGCATGGGCAGACTTCATGGCTACTACCGACAAGGCTGAGGATGTAACAGAGGTGGTGAAGCAGTTTAACGGCAAGTTCACGTTCAAGAAGTCGTTCTCCGACGCTGAGCGCGGTTGGTACGTAGCTGTTCTCGCCGTAACCGACGACTACGGCACAACAGTCTCTCGCAGCACATTCCACTCGCATATCACAGACGCCGAGTTTGGAACGCTTACCAAGACATTCCCCGTGGAGTAGGGTTTGAGACTTTGATATATAAAGACTTTGATATATAAAAAGGAGGTTATGGCAAATTTGCCATAACCTCCTTTTGTTAGTATGCTTTTTGCTATTATGCCTACGGCAGGAATGCCGTAGGCTCCTATGTTACTTCACTACAATCTTCTTGCCAGCCACTACATACACGCCCTTGGTGAGGCTCACGAAGCGGTTGCCCTGCACAAGTCCTGAGAAGACGCGTGTGCCGCTGATGCTGTACACGTCTACCTTCTGTGCCTCAGGCGCAACCAGAAGCAGACCGCCCTGCTGTGCGTATACATCAAGCGCAGAGCCGCTTGTCTTTACGTCCTTCACGGCTGATGTGATGTCGCCCTCGCCATCTTTCTGGTAGAGACGAACATAGTCGAAGAGTGTCTCGTACTCGAAGTTAACATCGCAGTTCTTAGCCCAAGAACCGTTGCCTACGCTCTGGTTAAGTATCAGATAGAATGGCTTGTCGTACGGCCACTGACCCTTCTCAAGCAGAAACGACTGCTTAGTCTTTGCATAAGAGAACGCCTTTGTGCCGTCAACATACCAAGTAAGCAGCGTCGGAGTCCAGTCGAGAGTTATCACGTGATAGTCGGCTGCGTTGGTATGTGTGCTTCCAGAGTTGGGCAGAGCCAGATGCAAATCGTGTGTGCAGTGAGTATGCACCGTATGATATGTCTTGTTCTCGGTGTCAATCTGCTCCCAGATATCAATCTCGCCAGCGTTAGGCCAACCTGCAGAGTTGTCTTGCGGCATAAGCCAGAACGCCGGGAAGTTGCCTACGTGAGGAGTTGTGCGCAAGCGACCCTCTACACGTCCGTATGTGAAGTACATCTTGTCAGAGCTTTCGATAGCGCCGCTGATCATCTCCACGTCGCCCTCCTCAGCAATAGTGTTCTTGATGCATCGAGTGACGAGCTTTCCGTCGCGGATGAACGCCGTCTTCTGCTGACCCTCGGCAGTCTGCGAGGTGAATCGCTTCCATGTGGGGCTTTCGCGTGTGCAGTTGTGCCATACGCCGGCGTCAGGCAGCGAGTAGTCTTTGCCGTCGAACTCGTCGGCGAAGCGAAGTTTGTACTCCTCTGTGCCGTCAGCCTCGAACTTAGCCGACACGCGCACGTCGCCGTTCACCTTGTCGGCGTCTATCGTGAAGCCTTCGCCGGCTTTGGCGTCGCTGACTTCGTACTCATCCCATTGGCGGTTGCCGTTGACGAACTGCTCTCCGTCCAGGTTGTGACCGTGACGCACAGCGATGCTCTTTACGTTGTAGCCTGCTGCAGGAGCAATCGGCATAAGGCTGAGCTGTGAACCGAACTCTACGGTTTCGCCCACGCCGCTGTTGCCGTTTCCTACGATATGACCGCCGCGTGCGTCGATGTCGAGACTGCCCTTATCGTTGTGGATGTTCAGCAGGAAGTCGACGATGTAGCCGTTGTAGTGGTTGATGTGCAAAGCGTCAGTCATGCTATAGTCGCCAGCCGGGTCGATGTTCTCCTTGTCAATCTTCAGACGAGCGCGATAAACACCGGTAGGCAGGTCGTCGGGGATAGTAAACGACGGCATTGCGGTTGTTGCGCCCGCTGCTTCGCCGTTGCTGTTCTTGCCTTTGTATGAAGAGAAGCTCACAATCTCGCTGCCAACAACAGGCTTTCCGGTTTCGTCGAGTGGCGTTGTGAACGCTGCATCCTGATTGTAGTCGATGTAGAGGTACGCTCCAAGTTCGGTGTCGCCCGTGAACGTGATGCCCGGTGTGAGCACATCGCCCGGTTTAGCGTTCACTTCCTTAGTGAGAGCGTCGCGATAAACGGTAGTGCCCTCAGGGATAGCGATAGCCGACTTCTTGCCAGCCTTGTTCGTAATAGAGAACTCTGTGAGGCTGTTGGCTGTAGGATTCGTCTGGGCGAGATCCTTCTCGAAGTTGAGCGCATAGTTGTCGCCCGAAGTAGAGCCTTCAGCAGCGAAGTTGACGGTTATCTCTACATCTCCGTCGATGTAGCTTGCAGGTATAGTTATCTTGTCGTCCTTTGCGGTGTACGCCATGATAGTGTTCTCCTGCCACTGGCGGAGTCCGTCGACAACAGCTTCGCCGTCCAGGCAGTATCCGTGCTTGATGCTGAGCGAGCTGAAGTAGTATCCGTCCTTCATGCAGACAGCAATGGTGAGGTCTTTTCCGAACTCCACGTCCTGATTGTTCAGTTCTGCGCTGTAGTCGGCGAGCGACAGAGTGCCCTTCTTTTCGTCAGTACCCTTCACCGTAACGTGTGCCGTCTCGCCATGCACGTTGATGCGTGTGTCTACAATCACGCCACCGTTCTTCTTGATGTCGTTTCCGCTAAGCATGTTTCCGCCCGGGTCAACGCAGTCCCAGTCTACCTTGTAGCGCATGCGGTAGATGCCTGGCTTAACATCCGACGGGATAGTGAACGACGGTGGATTGATGCTCGGTTCGCCGCTTACGGTAGCGCCCTTGCTGTCCTTATTCTTATACATAGAATAAGTCATGAGGTCTTTCATGGCGTTCACGCCGTTGTCATCGTAGTCAACGTCGTAATTGCCGTCTTTTCCGAAGTCGATGTATGCGTATCCGCACATCCACGTACCGCTCCAGTCGAAGCCAGCCGTCACTGTTTCGCCGATTTTAGCGCGCAGACAGTCGTCAAGACGCTTTATATACATGCGTTTCTCTTTCTTCTGGTTCACCTGAACCGTCTGTGTGCCGTAGCTGCTTGTGAGCTGCACAGCATTAGTGTGGCGTAAGAGGTGGCTCGATGCCTCGTTCTCGTCGAAGTTAACGGGGTAAGTGCTTTGCGCAAGCACCATAGCAGGCGTCATCGCTGTTGCCATGATGAACGTAGCGATAGCTGTGCGTAAATGGTTTGTCATAATAGATAGATGGTTTTAGATTTAAAAGGGGATAGCAGTCTCGAAGACGGCTATCCACAATATGTGAGTAATGTTAGTTTACTTTACGAGCACCTTCTCGCCGTTCACAACATAAACGCCCTTGTGAGCGCAGATTGTGCGAGCTCCTTCTACTGTGCCGTTGAAGAGAGTGCTGCCCTGAACGTTAGCAATCTCTACGTGTGTAGCAACTGCGGCGTTGAGCGTGATTTCGCCTTTGCCAGCCTTCACTGCGAACGCCTTAACTGTAGCGTCGTTAACGCTTGTAGGGTCGCTCTTGAAGTAAGGCACGAGGCGGATATTGCCGTCCACGCAGTCAGCCGGGATAGTGTACTCGCCGTTAACGAACTGCGAGGCCTGCACGGTGTACTCCTTCCACTGCGGGTTCTCATTCTTAGAGCTTGCGCCCTCGAGGTTGTAGCCGTGGCGAATCTTAACGTAGTCGAGCAGGAAGCCCTCAGCCGGCTGCGCCTTAATCTTGAATGCCTGACCGAACGGAGTGGTCTGACCAGTCACCGGCTTGCCGTTAGCAAGAAGAATCTCGCCGTTCAAGCCGCCGCCGTTCTCCTCTGTAGCGCGATAAACGTCTACGTTGTCGTTGTGGATGTTCACGAGAACGTCAATCAGCGCGCCACCGTTGTTTGTGATGAGGTTGCCTGTTGCGGTGCTGCCGCCTGGGTCTACGTTGTCCCAGTCCACCTTGTAGCGCATACGATAGATGCCCGGCTTCATGTCATCGTCAATCTTGAACGAAGGAAGACCAACACCGCAGTTGCTGCTTGCTCTGCTGCCTGCACTATTCTTGTCCTTGTAGTAAGAGTAAGAAACGAGGTCGCGTGCATTTGTTACGTCGGTGTTGGTATAATCAACGTCAAACTTGCCGTTGTCGTCCTTGTCGAGGTAAGCATATCCGTGCATCCATTCGCCTTTCCAGTCAATAGTCGGAGTGACGGTTTCGCCTGGCTTAGCGAGGAAGATGTTCGCGGTCTTGTTGAAGTAGAGCTTCTTGTCTGAGTTCTGGTTGATAGCTACAGACTGTGAACCGAGCTTAACGGTCTTGATGTAGCGGTCGGTACGTGTGTGAGCTGTTGATTCCTCGTAGTTGATCGGGTAAACCGACTTAGAGAAGAACGGGTTTGCCTTGGTGCTAAGGATGATGTCGTCGATGAACACGGCGAAGTCGCTCATCTGGTTGTGCGGCGACTGGCGGTCTACCACTACGAGAAGGCTCTTGATGTTGATGCCGTCAGCGCCCATGATTGGGAACACCACGTCCTGCCATGCGCCTGCAGCCACCTTGCTTGTAGGCACGCTCCAGAACTGCTCGGTAGTAGCGGGCTGCCAAGGGCGGTCTTCGCGGTTGCCGAGTCCGATGAGCATCACCGGAGCGTCCTGCGTAGAATAGAACTTAACGTGCACGTACTGGGTCTCGCGCTTCAGAGCGAGCGGCTCCTTCAGTTCTACGAGAGCGCCGAAGGTGTTGCTGCCGTAGCGCGAGCGCTGCACGCCGAGAATCTTAGCCGACTCGTTCGGAGCGTAGCCCAGCGCGTCGTCCACTGCGTTAAGGTCGTTGTCTACAACCTGCACGTTGCCCGTGAGCTTGTTGAGGTTGAAGGGTGAGGTAGGGCATGTGTCGTATGCACGTACGCTCACGTAGCTCTCCGGAGTCTCGAAGTCGCAGAGAGTCTTATCCTGCTGTGCCATAGCTGCGATAGGGAAGAACAGACCGGCAAGGCACATATATTTCTTTACGTTCATTGTTTTCTTTGTTTTTTAGTTGATGGAGTAAGGGGTTTGTTTAGAACACTTCTACGGTGTGGAGCAGCGGGCAAGCCTTAGCGTTCTCGATAGTGATGCGTACAGACTTAGCCTTGAAGCCGCTTGCAGAGTAGTTGGTTGTAGAGCCGTTGAGCGGGATGATGCGCTTGTAGCCTACGGTAGTCATTGTCTGACCGTTGCCGCGCTCGGTGTATGTTACGCCGTCCTCGCTGGTCTCGATCTTGAACTTCTTCACGCGCTGTCCGAGCTTGATATACTCCATGAGCGATACGTAGCGCACGGTCTGCGGTGTGTCCCAGCTAAGCTCGATAACGGCAGAAGTCTTTCCGTCGGGAGCAGCCCAATATGTGTCCTTGTTGCCGTCGGTAAGATTCTTTGCTTCGTAGTTGCCCTTGCCCATAGCCTCGCGAGTGCAGTCGGTTGTTACCTTAGCAGTCTTTGCAAGGTCTGTGCCGAGACGCTGGTCGAGCAGCTTGCCGAGGTCCTCCATGATGGTTACGAGGCTCTCGTCGATACGACCTGCGCGGTTCGGCGGCAGGTTCAGAAGGAATGTTGCGTTGCGGCCTACGGTCTCAAGATACATCTTGAAGAGAGTCTCAGCCGACTTCGGCTGGTTGTATCTGCTCGAATCCCAGAACCATCCCTTTGTCGACTTGGCGTCGCTCTCGCCGGCAGCCCACTGCCATGCGTTCTCGTCGCCCGACTCAGCGTCGCCCATCGACCAGCAAGTCTGTCCTGAGTAGCCTTCCTCGTTACCAATCCAGCGTGCTTCGCCGCCAACACCCCACATGATAACGTTCGGCAGGAGGTTGTGGATAGAGTCGCGCAGGTTAGGAATGTCGTAGTATGTCTGTGCGTTGTCGATAGTGCGCTTCTGCGAAGAAGTGTAGCTGCCGTAGCCGCCAGCGTGGTCGCCACCGGTAGCGCCGTCAAACCACATCTCGAACTGGTCGTTGCCGTACTTAGCAAGCTCTACGCACTGCGGCAGGAACACTTTCTTGGCATACTCGTCGGTGTATTTGCCGTTGCTGTCCTTCTTGCCCCAGTATGGGCTTGACATATCCCACGGAGAGATGTAGAAACCGTACTTCATGTTGAACTCGCGTGCTGCGTCGGCGAACTCCTTCGGTATGTCCACGTCCTTGCCGTAGCCCGTAGAGTTGCGTGTGCAGTGTTCTGTCGTAGCTGTAGGCCAGAGGCAGAAGCCGTCGTGGTGCTTCACCACAGCGATGCCGCCCTTCATGTGCGCCTTCTTAGCCACTTCGAGCCACTGTCTTGGGTCGGGCTTCTGTGTAGGTGCGAATACAGTCTCGCGCTCCATACCCGAACCCCACTCCTGGTCGGTATATGTGTTCATGCCGTAGTGGAAGAAAGCGTAGAATTCGGTTTCGTTCCACTTGAGCTGACGCTCGCTTGGTACTGGGTAGACTGGAGCCGGTGTGTTGTCAGGATTGCTTACGCTCTCCTCAACCAGCTTGAAGTTGTTCTGTGCTGACAATGCGCCAGACGCTGCAACTGTTAAGCACAGTGCAGAGAACAAAGTATAGATTTTCTTCATATTGTTTTGATTTGTTTAGAAATAACAATTTGGTTCTTAGGTCGTTCTTAGGTGTAAAGTTACGAATAATAATTCGGATATTATTAGTAGCATGTATTAAATTTGCGACGTAACTGTTCTTTTTTTTCGACCGGCGGCGTTCGGTGTCCAATCGGATCGTGTTCGGTGTCCGATCGGATTGCGTTCGGTGTCCAGTCGGATTGCGTTCGGTGTCCGATCAGATTGCGTTCGGTGTCCAATCGGATCGCGTTCGGTGTACGATGAGAAAATATCAAGAAGTATGGACAAAAACGTAGCGGAGGCCGGAGACCTCCGCTACTAAAAGTTACTTGATTTCTACGCGGAACGTAGACGCCGGCAGCTTCGCGCCGTTCACGAGGTTGGCACGTGTGAACGGTTGCCATCCGTAGCGCACGAAGCGCGGATGAGTCACGTCCGCCGCCATCACGACAACCGTGTTGCCCTCGATGCGAGCCTCGGCAGGCTTGTAGACGCCTTCTTCCTCGGCTATCTCGAACGTAGCAGGGTGCTTGCCGTCGGCGGTAGAAAGCCCGTCGGCGTAGTCGAACGTGAGGCGCACTATGCCGTCGCCTACGACCGAAGCCTCCTTAATGGCAGGTCCGCTCGGTACCACATTGCTGAAGTCGTAGAGGTCGTGCAGGGCGATGCGCGCCAGACGCTCACCGATGGGCTGCTTGCTCGTAGGATGCACGTTGAACGAGTCGCCCTTGTCCGACGAGACAGCCATTGCCACGTTCGGCAGTTCGCTCTGCAGGCGACGCTGACTGTCGCGGAACCACTGCCAGCCTGGGCGGTTGAGGCTCGAGAGCTGCACGAAGTAGAACGGCATCTCGGCGTTGTTCCAGTTGCGGCGCCATCCTTCGACGAGCATCTTGAACAGACGCTCATGCGTGGTGAAGTTCTGCGCGTTCGACTCGCCCTGATACCACAGCACGCCCTTCACGGGGAACTGTTCGAGCGGCTCTATCGCCGACTCGTAGAGGTAGCACGGCTGGTAGGGGTGGCGCTGAGCGGCGGCGTTCGTAGCCAGCTTCGTGTTCTGGGCGGCACGCTCGCGCACCCACGGCTGCACAAAGTCGTTGTTCTGCCAGTTGCGCAGAATCTGCGGCAGCTGCGCGTCGAGATCCTCACGGCTCACCCACGCCTCTGTAGGCGAACCGCCCACGGCGTTGCAGATAGCTGTTGCCCTTGTACAGAACCTCAGCATTGGTGTTCTTCAGATCCTTACCATCTTCAAAGACGGTGGGAACCGTACGGGTGCTCAGGCCCAGGTCGGCATAAATATCGCCCAGCTTGACTTCCTTGGTGTAGGAAGCGTCGGCCTTGTCAGCATAGTTGCCGATCTCATCGGTCTTCATCTTCCACTGAGTGGAGGGACGGCCGAAATCGTCGGTCGTTTCGACCTTCTTCAGATCCTCGCAGTACTTTTCGGCGAACTGCAGGCCGTTGGCCTTCATGTTGTTGTCATAGTTGCCCTGTGCCATGGTCTCGGCCTTGGAAGCGTTGACAATCACGCTGCTGCCGTCGGGCAGCTTGACCTCGGTGCCGCGGTTCTCATAATCGACCATGTCGGCCTTCATGGCGTTGAACGCCATCTGAGCGGCCTGCTCACGGGTCAGTGCAGCGGACAGGCTGACATCCAGGCCTTTGTCCAGATCAGCAGAAGCTGCCAGCTTGGCCGTGTTGATAGCCCAGCTGTTGCCCACCAGTTTTTCGATCTGGGGATCATAGCCCAGAGCTACCAGCAGCATCTTGGCAAACTGCAGGCCCAGTACGCTTTCAGTGGGAGCAAATTTGCCGTTGCCGTCGCCGGCGATAATGCCCTCGTTGGTGCAGTAGGCAATGGAGCCTGCGCTCCAGCGGTTGGCCGCCACATCGCTGTATGGAGCAATGGTAGTCACCAGCTTGTCGGCAGCCTCCTGGCCCACCAGCATGTAGGTGATGATCTTCGCAGCCTGCTCACGGTTCAGGTTTGCGTCGGGGTTGAAGTTATTGCCGTCGCCGCCATTGAAAATGCCGGCAGCAGTCATAACATCGACCGCCTCTTTGTAAGTGACTTTGGAGTAATCCTTGTAGTCACTCGCGTCCGCGGCGAAGGCGGCGGTCATCAGGCTCAATGCCATGGCCAGCGCCAGCACCAGGGACAGAACCTTTTTCAGATTCTTCATGGTTCGGTAGTCCTCCTTTTTTGATCGTTTTGCTCCAAAAAGTGATCCAATTCGGCACAAATAACCCGTTTTCCCTCCAAAACACCGGCTTATAAATACCGCATAGCACCTCTTTGACCGCAAAGCAAAATCCCCGGAAAGCCGCGCCACAGCGGCCTTTCCGGGGATTGCAAAACATATGGTTTTTCAATTTGGTAGACATTTCGCCGGCAGATGCTGTCGCTGCCTTTCTTCTATCTCTTGTCCCCCAGCTGTTTTCCTTTCCCATTTGGGTAGACATCCGGTAGACATGGTAGACAGAGGCTGGAAGAATCTGGATAAACTTACTGCCCGTTTTTTCTCGAAAACATAAAATGCTCTTCGCGCTGCAGTTCAGAGACATTTTCTAACCATTTCATACGAACCGATCATTGTTCAGCGGAAGCGTTGCCTCACCTTCCATTCCTTGCGCACGGGAAATATAAAACTGCACCAAATCCCCGGGCGACAACGGCGGCACCTCAAACGAGCGGAACGCATTCAGCGTTTCACCGCAGGCCGCAATCCGCAGCTCATACAGTGCGCCGCGAAACGATACTTCCTGCACCACACCTGGGTTCAAAAGTTCTTTCTTCTGACCGGATGCTTCCCCACAGGAAAAGACATGCACAAACTCCGGCTGTACCACCGCATGCCCCACAGGTGCATGCGCAAAACCGGAAAACGCACGGATATTGCTCACTATTGTTCCCCGGCCGATAAACTGTGCCACAAAAGGTGTTTTGGGATTCATGCAGATCTCCA
>OGXZ01002085.1_pt1 | contig 10583 bp, 4 predicted proteins | sample 1576431 | NCBI WGS metagenome assembly OGXZ01 (sample SAMEA3541590, study PRJEB24748) | human gut metagenome | biome: human gut; feature: human-associated habitat; material: faeces | place: China | collected 2012
ATCCGTTCTCTGCTCTACCGCACGGCTCAACTGGGACAGTGCAATGACCGGCACGTTCAACTCCCTTGCCAGCCCTTTCAAAGAACGCGAAATCTCCGAAATCTCCTGCTGACGGCTTTCATTTCTGCGGCTGTTACTTCCGCTCATCAACTGTAAGTAGTCGATGATAACCAGATCAAGTCCCATTTCCAGCTTATATTTTCTGCATTTGGATCGCATCTCAGAAATAGTGATACCTGACGTATCATCAATGATCATCCGGGAAGATCCAATCGTTCCTGCTCCTTCGATCAGCTTCTCCCAGTCCGTATCTGACAGATTACCGGTTCTTAAAATCTGTGCATCCACATGAGATTCCAGTGAAAACAGACGGTTTACCAACTGCTCCTTTGACATCTCAAGACTGAAGATCGCCACTGCGAGATTCTGACGGAATGCCACATGCTGTGCGATATTCAAAACAAAGGCAGTCTTTCCCATAGAAGGACGGGCTGCGATCAGGACAAGGTCTGATCTCTGTAAACCGGAAAGCTTATAATCAAGGTCAATGAATCCTGTCGGGATTCCCGTAACCGTTCCCTTTGTCTTTGATGCCCGCTCAATGACATCCAAGGCATTCAGAACAACCTGCCGGATTGGAACATACTCTTCTGAATTTCCTGTCTCCGCAAGCTCAAAAACCTTCTTCTGTGCATCTTCCAGAATCTCATCCAATGGTTTATTCTGCTGATAACACGTATTTGCGGTCTCCTCATTCACTTTAATGAGCCTCCGCATCACGGATTTTTCCCGGACGATCTTTGCATAGGTATCTGCATTGGCGGATGTCTGTGCCTGCATGAGAAGATCTCTCGCAAATTCCATATTGCTGATCTCCGGTGGAACATCTTTTTCCTTCAGATAATCCTGAAGCGTGATCAGATCTACCGGCTTTCCCTGCTGAAACATTTCCACAATACAGTCAAATAAAATCCCATATGCAGTCTGATAAAAATCCTCTCCGGTTATAATTTCGGAGGCCATCGAAATAGCCTCCTTATTCATCAGCATCGCTCCCAGCACTGCCTGCTCCGCCTCCGCACTGTGCGGAGGAATCCGTTTCATTGCTGCTTCCATATCCATAAAGAATACCCTCTTATGCTTCTTCCTTTACAACGACTTTCAGTTCTGCTGTCACTTCCGGGTGCAGTTTCACTGATACCATATGCGTTCCCAGTGTCTTGATTCCCTCTTTGATCTGGATCTTTTTCTTATCTACAGAAAGATTCATCTGCGTCTTCACAGCTTCTGCAATTTCCTTGCTGGATACTGAACCGAACGTTCTTCCGCCTTCTCCGACTTTAATCGACAGCTCAACCTTTCCTGCTCCAAGTTCTGCTGCCAGTTCTTTTGCAGCCTCCAGGTTCTCCTCGGCAACTTTCTTTTCATTATTCTTCTGCAGCTTCAGGTCATTTAAGTTCTTTCCCGTCGCCTCCAGACCGACTTTCTTCGGAAGAATGAAATTTCTTGCATATCCATCATTTACGTTTACGATCTCACCCTTTTTTCCAAGGGATTTTACATCTTTCAACAAAATTACTTTCATCTTATATATCTCCTTCTTCTATCATTTTATCAATCGTTTCTTTGAGTGCATTAACCGCCTCTTCAATATTTGTATGGTCAAACTGTGCTCCTGCAGAATTGATATGACCACCGCCACCCAGCTTCTCTGCAATGATCTGCACATTCACCTCGTCAATCGATCTGGCACTCATATAGATTTTGCCCTCATACACCGTCAGCACAAAAGAGGCTTTGATCCCGCTGATATCCAGCAACTCATTGGCTGTCTGTGCCGCAAGTACCGTCGGACTGTCAATGTCACCCGGACACTGGGCAATGGCATACTCTTCCCGGTAGACCTCTGCCCGACGCATCGCCTCTGCTTTCGCCCTGTAAGACTCCATATCATCTCGGAACATCTTACGAACACGGGTAATATCTGCTCCGCATCTCCTTAAGAATGCAGCCGCTTCAAAGGTACGCACACCGGTACGGTTCATAAAGTTTCTCGTATCGATCATAATTCCCGCATACAGACAATCCGCCTCAACCGACGGGATTTTGATATCGTCTACAATATACTGCAATACCTCTGATACCATCTCACAAGCCGATGAGGCATATGGCTCAATATAAGATAACAGCGCATTATCAATATTGTCACTGCTCTGTCTGTGATGATCCAATACCACGATCGTCTTCGTTGTCTTCAGAAGGTCCTCACACTCTGTCATCATCGGACGGTTCGTATCTACAACGACTACCATTGAATTCTCGTCTGCCATATTCATCGCCTGTGACGATGTCAAAAACAGATCATCCGGGTAAGCCGGATCTTGTTCGAATAATTCATATAAAGGCCTGAGCGATGCTGACACTTCATTGATCACAATATAAGCACGTTTCTCCAGTGCCAGTGCCGCACGATAGATTCCCATTGCCGCACCGAACGCATCCACATCTGTCAGCTTATGCCCCATAACGAATATCTTATCTTTGACCGTGATAAATTCACGCAGTGCCTCGGCTTTTACACCCGTCTGGGAAAGCGAGTATTTCGCTTCTCCCATCGATTCCCATCCACGCCCAAAGAGAGCTTTGACGAAGTGATTGCACATTCGTCAAAGCCCTCTTTTTGGTTTTTCCAAATCGGGATTCCTCGGAACAGTATCAATATTTACAGTATATCGTTTTTATTGCTATAATACATTCAAGAATAATCGTATACAAAATAATTAAAATAATCAAAGCACTTATACTTGTTCAAAGGAAGGTCATTTCTATGCATTCTCTGTCGGTTAATCTGCTCCTTCTTGCCATGGTGCCGTCTCTTTTTGTTCAGTACAGAGTTTTTGCATCTCTTTTGACACCTCGGGATTCCCGCCGGCTAGCCGGGGCGTTTGTCATTTTGTACCTTGCCTTTTTCGCAGGCGTCATAGAGATATTTTCTCAGGGAACTGTAGGAGCCGCATGGATTTCCTTTAAGGATGTTTTTGCCGTGCATGCGATTCCCTGTCTTTTGATTGGGCTGTTGTTTGTCCCTTCGTACCGGCTGCAATATATATTTGTCCTGGGGATGCAGGGGCTTTTCGTCGTGGCGGTGCTTACGCTGGTCATGAATGTCGAGCTCCTTTTCGTTTCCCGGGATGAATTTTTCCAGTATATCGACGAGTACCTCCTGGCGTATACGCTGTCGTATGCCTTGCTGATCCCGGTGCTTTTGAAATTTTTCCACACGGTGATTACGCCGAACCGCATGGTGGATATGCTGGCTTTCTGGAAATATATGGCTGCGATTCCTGTGCTGGCGCTGCTGTATTCCATCATCCTGGCGCATACGAACGAGCCTGTTGCACGGGAGTACCTTGTTCCGCGGATGCTGCAGGCCTCTTTTGGTATCTGCATTGCCATCACGATGTACCTCAGTACACGGAAAATGAGCGCGGCCATCGATGTGAAGCGTGAGAATGCAGCTTTGATGACGCAGATGGAAATGTTTGCCAATTATACGCGGATGCTTCAGGCCTCGCAGAAGCGTCTGTCAATCTATCGTCATGACACGCGGCACCAGCTTCGTCTTCTGTCCAGTCTGATTCAGGAAAAGAACAGCGCTGATTCTCTGGCATTTCTGGAAACGCTTAAAGAGGAGCTGGCCCACACGCAGCCATATCATTGGGGAGGGAATGCTTGCATGAAGAAAGCGCTGCAGCCTCTCGTGGAGGAGGCCCGGGATGAGGGAATCCATGTCATGGCAGACTTGTCACTGGCTCCGGAGCTTCCCTTCGAGCAGGAATTGGGAGAGGCGGCTGCCCTCCTGACGGAGGCCGCGATGGCGGAGAGCCGGCAGCAGGATAAGGAAACGCGGGCCGTCATCGTCATTGCGCGCCAGACGGATACGGCTGTCATGCTGGTTATCGGGAACCGTCAGACGGAGCCGGTAGAAATGGATGAGGAAGGCCGTCCAAGAAATGGCGGGTATGCGAGAGCGTTCCTATCGCTCGCGCCGTTTATGACGCGCCATCAGGCAGACAGCCGGTATACGTGTGAAGAGGGATGGATGATCGTCAATCTGCGTATCCCTTGGAAGAAAGGGGATGCCGTATGATCTGTATACTCATTACCTTTCTTCTGACGCTGTCCGTCGTGCCGCCTGCGTACCTGCAGTATGCGTCATTTGTCCCTTTTATCTCTGAGCAGCAGAAGCGGTGGATATATGCCGGGTACGCTGCCTGTTTCACAGCCGAGACACTGGCCCTGCTGGTCGTTTCTCTTGGCGGGCAGTGGGCGTATTCCCTCGTCATGTTCAAATGGCTCTATACCGTGCTCTGGATTCCTTATTTCATCTGGGCCGTCATCATCATCCGCCCGTATTTCTTCCGGCATATCTATGTGTTTGCCCTGCGCAGCGTCTTTATGATTATGCTCCACACGCTCGTCTACTACCTGTTCTACGTACTCATCCAGATGGGAATCTTCCCGGGCAGGGAAAGCCCTGCGCTCTTTCCGCTGGAGCTCTTCCTGTACACCATCGGCTATTTGCTGTGCCTGCCGATCCTGATCCGGTACTTCAATGAGGTATTCCGGAACGACCATGGGCTCAGCATGCGGGGGTACTGGAAATATATCTGTATCCTCCCATGCCTGATCTTTGCAGAAGCGGCATTTTTTACCACACAGAGGGTTCCTGAGGTGCTGCATGTAGAAATGCTCGTGCCGAGAATCATCATTACCTGCGCCGCGCTCCTTATCGCATTCAGCGTAAAGGCCGGGCTCGAACAGGTCGATGCCATGTACCTGGCCTATGAACGCAAAGATGCCCTCACGGCCCAGATCCGGTCCAATCAGAACTACGTCCAGTCGCTGAATGAAGCACAGAAGCTGATGGAAGTTTTCTGGAAAAAGCAGCGGGAATACCTGCAAAGACTGACAGACCTCGTATCCCATGGGGAATATGAGCCCGCATTGAAGCTGATTGAGCAGATCGGATGCAAACTCGAGCAGACGAAACGGCAGCAGTATTGCAAAAACACAGTCGTCAACGCCGCCCTTACGACGTACCTTGACGCGGCGAAACAGGAGGGGATTACCGTCACGGCTAAGGCCGATATCCCCGACTGCAGCCCGTCTTTCAGCACAGATTTATCCATGGTCTTTTCCAACCTCATCGAAAATGCCGTTCATGCCAGTGAGAAACAGCCGGAGGGCCAGCGCGCCCTGACCGTCATCGCCGTCCGCCAGGACGACATGCTGAATATTCTCATCAAGAACCGCTTTGACGGCAAAGTCGCATTCGACGAAAACGGCCTGCCCGCAACCAATGCCCCGGGCCACGGCATAGGCATGAAATCCCTCGCCCATTTCCTCGATGCACACAACGCCAACGCCATCTGCACCTGCGAAAAAGGCTGGTTCAGCACGTACGTAAGACTTGAACTGCCGAAAGAGTAGGGGGAAAACAAAACGACCAGCCTTCGGCTGAAAAAACATACGACCGAGCGTCTCTCTTCCAACCAAATACACCCACACAAAAGAGGCTGTGACGAAATAACGATCATTTCGTCACAGCCTCTTTGTTTTATACTATGCTCCTTTCTATTACAAATACTATTTGAACATCCTTATGCTTTGTTCTGGGCAGCCATGGCCTGCAGTTCAGGGCGGAATTCTTCTACCAGTTCGGCTTCTGCCTCGGCACCTTTGCTCAGGGCTTTGTAGATGATTTCTGCCATTTCATAGCGGGTCATTGTGCGTTCACCGTGGTACTTGCCATCTTCGTAACCCTGAATGATGCCGTTGCCAGCCAGGCGGGATACGGCTTCATAAGCCCAGTGGTTTTCCGGTACGTCCGGGAAGTCTTTGGACAGGTTCGGATTGAGGACGGAGAGGAGCGCATCCATCTGCTGCTGCAGCTTATCGACACGGGATTCGAGGCCTTTGACGTAAGCAGCGTTTTCGGCCATCTGTTTATTCCGTGCCTTGTTGCCGCCGTGGCCGATGCGGATGGCTACGCCGCCGCCGACCATGTTGTCGCTTGAGCCTACGGTGCCGGACACGTTGAACATGACGTCTTCGTTAGGACGATAGAAGAGGCCCAGGGCTGTTGCTGTCTTGTTCTTGTAGTTGCCTACGGCAGCGGCTACATTGAGCTTGGAATCAGCGTCAAATTCAAGCGGATGGAGGTTGGCCATCGCTGCTGCATTGGCACCGACTTCGTTGATGCGGCTGTCCATCGAGGCGACGCGCTGGTTGGTTTCATAGAGCTGTGCTCCATTGACGGCGTCGAGGCTGTCCGCTGAGAGTTCTCCTGGTGCCACGTTGGTGATCTTCTGGTTATTCGCATGGATGCCGTTGTCGTCAATGTATGTCTTATTTCCTACCTTGTAGGATGCGGCAGTCACGCTGCCTGCTATGCTGGCGTTGCCGCCTGCGCTGAGATCTTTGGCAATCGTTACAGAATCCTGGAAGTTTGCGGCTCCGCCTACGTCAAGAGTGCCGTCTACGGATGCATTGTTTGTCACATGCAGGTCTTTCGTGGTGGTCGTGCCGCCGACGGTAAGATCCTTTGTGACTTCGGCATAGTCCATGGTCGCTTTTCCTGTTTCGAGGGTATTGCCGGAAATGGTGGTTTTCGTAATCGATCCTTCACCGATAGCTGCGTTGTGGTCCGCATTTTCAAAGGTGGTTCCCTCTGTCGTCGTAGTCACAGTCGTATTCCCGACGACATCCTGAATCTGCGTGCCAGCTGTATTGGTCATGCTTTCTTCTGCCGTATTCACCAGATTCTTGGCATCGTTGGTGATGGTGCCCTGCTTTGCTGTCTGGGTGATATCCTGGCTGGTTTGTTTCACGCCGGTGCTGTTATCTCCTTGTGTAACCGTCGTATTGATGTACCCGTTATCAGCATCCTTCAGAATATCAATGATACTGCCGCTGACCATTCTTTCTGTCGTGGTCGTTGCGGTCTTGACAGAGGCGTTGTACTGCGTATCGCTGGATTTAATCAGCTGCTCCGATTTGTCGACGGTGCTGTTGGTATTGTTAAATTTCGTGCCGTCGGTGATGGACGAAGCCAGGCTCTGTGCGTCTTGGTTGGCAACAGTCGTATTTGTGCCGTCGGTTACGGAGGATGCCAGCTGATCGGCCTTTTGCAGATTGTTGGAAATATTGGATCCATCGGTGATATTAGTGTTAGTCTGGCCGGCGATGGTGTCGATGGTGGTCTTGGTGCTGCCATCCGTGAGCAGGGATTTTTCTTCTGCTGCACCACGGAGGTAGGAGGCTGTCTTACCATCAGACTGGCTCATCGTTTCCTCTGTCTGAGAAGACAACTGGGTGGATGTGTTGGATCCATAGTCATTGGAAACCTTGCTGACAATGGAACTGGAAGCTGTCGTTTCTACATCGACAGCGTTATTGGTGATTTTGTTCTTCGCTTCGTTGATGATGTTTCCAGCTGTCAGGCTGCTGTCACCGGTTACGGTCGTAGTCTGATTGCCGCCGATGGTAGTGGTCTGGTCTTCGGTGATTTCATTGATCTGGCTGCCGTTGACTGTGTGTGATTCTTCACCAGTGACGTTGGTCTCCAAGCCGCCGTTATAGTTTTCTGTTGCTTTTTGGGTTACTGTTTCTGTCAGTGTGCCGGTCACGGTATTGGTCTGATTGCCATTGACGGTGTGTGTTTCTTCGCCGGTGACGTTGGTCTCCAGGCCGCCGTTATAGTTTTCCGTTGCTTTTTGGGTTACGGTTTCTGTCAGTGTGCCAGTCACGGTATTGGTCTGGTTGCCATCGACAGTATTGGTCTGATTGCCGTTGACGGTGTGTAATTCTTCACCGGTAACTGTGGTATTCAGGCCGCCGTTATAGTTTTCTGTTGCTTTTTGGGTTACGGTTTCTGTCAGTGTGCCGGTCACAGTATTGGTCTGGTTGCCAGTGACTTCGGTACTCATATCGCCACCCACTGTCGTCGTCAGATTTTCGCCGATGGTATTGGTCATGTTTTCTGACGCCTCGTTGGTGATATTTTGGGCAGTATTGGAGATAGTGCCGTTCTTGGCTGTGTTGGAAATATTTCCAGCAGTTGACGTAGTAGTGATGTCATTCACGGCTTTATTGGAAATGGTATCCGAGGCTGTATTGACCAATGCTTTCGCATTATTAGTGATAGTCCCTTGTTCTGCTGTATTGGTGATATGCTCAGCCGTCTGTGTGGTAGATGTCGAATTTTCACCATCTTGCACTTTGTTAGTGATAGTATCTACCTGCTGATCCACTTTGGAGAAGGTCGTTTCGGATGTGTTCAGCTGATTGAGGATTTCATCGACGCGTTGTCTGAATGTCGATGTCTGGCCAATTGAATCATTCGTAATCACGTTGCTCGATTCTGCAGCATCCATCTTGTCTACGTTTCGGGTTGTTCCATTGGCAGCCGTTTCAGTCTTGCCTTTTTCAGTTAACGTAGAGGTGCTCGTATATGTTATTCCATCATCGATGCTTAATTTGCTGTTTACAGATGTCACATTACCGCCCTGGATTTCCGTATAATTGTTTAAACCCAGTTTACTGGTGATGGTGTTGGCATTAAATTCGCCGTCGACGGTCAGATCTTTTTCTACTGTCAAATTTCCGCCGATCGAAGCAGCACCGGTGGTTGTCAGAGTGCCGGCTTCTACGGCGCCAGTTGTTTCAATCGTACCAGCCCCTGCGTCTAAGCCTGTGCCGATAATCTGGCCGCCAGAGATGTCGCCATTGCCCACGTCCAAGCTGCTGCCGGAAATGTCTCCCGTCACAGCCAGGTCGCCGCCTACGGAAGCATCGTTGGTTACTGTCAGGGTAGTTGTCGTCGTGCTGCCTGTATTGGTGATGCCATTGGAAGTCAATGTGCCGCCGATTGTGGCATTGCCACTCGTTTCCAGACTGCCTGCACTGACTTTATTGGTTACATTCATACTGTCTGCGGAAACATTGCCTGTAAAGGTGCCGGTGCCAGCACTGACAGATCCACTGCCGACATTAACTGACGTGCCTGTGATAGCACCGCCAGAGATATCGCCTCCCTGGGTATTCAGGCTTGTAGCAGTGATGCCTGTAGCCGTGATATTGTTTGTGCTCAAATCGCCTGTTGATGTAATATCATGGGCATTGATATCGCCAGTTGTAGTCAGATCGCCTCCGGACAGTGTAGCAACGCCGTCGGTCAGGGTCGTGCCGGTAACAGTTCCATTGCTCATGGAAGCTCCCTCGCCGTCAGTCAGGGTCGTGCCAGTGACGATGCCGCCTGTCATGGAAGCTCCCTCGCCGTCAGTCACTGTTCCGCCGGTAATGGTGCCGCTGGCAGTGACATCCACCGCATTAGTGAGGCTGCCTTCAGACAGTGTAGCAACGCCGTCGGTCACTGCGCCGCCGGTGATGGTGCCGGTGGCTGTAAGGTCTTTGACGTCAGTCACGTCGCCATCTGTATCTACTTTTACGCCACCGATCTCACCGGAAGCGGCGGTCACCTTGCCAGTGGTATCTACCGTGAAAGCTCCGTTCGCACCTTTGATGCTGCCGTCGGCATTGAGAGCGGCCTTGGCATCGGTATAATTATCTCCGCCGGTATAAACACCATTTTCATCCATCAGGGAACTATTGGTGCCTACCTTGATGCCATTTTGGCTGAGGGTAATCTGATTGGCTGCGCCTTGGTTCATGATTAGAGTGTCCACGGCAGATTGCGTATTGGACACCACGCCATCTTCTATGGTCGTGGTGTTTTTCATAAGCACATTGTCCGCTCCGACGACAATTCCGCCATTGACAGCACCAACTAAGGCTGTGTCTGCAGTCTTACGTGCAGAGGTTTCTGTAGTAATGGCATCCGCATTGGCATCTACCTGCGTATCCAGCGCATTCAGGTTCTCTCCCACTGTGCTTTCCTTCAGGACGTAAGTGCCGTCTGTAAGGGTACCGTCCTTAACACCGGAGGTGCCGGTAAGGGTGCCGGTAGCAGTAAGGTCCTTGACGCCGGTCACATCACCATTGTCTGCTATATTCACTGTGCCGATAGAGCCGGTATCCACGTCCAAGCTGCCACCAGAGATTTCGCCTTCGCCAGCACTGACAGACGTGCCCGTGATAGCGCCGCCGGTAATGGTACCGTCGCCTACGTCCAAGCTGCCGCCAGAAATGGCGCCCGTCACATCCAGGTCTCCACTTACGGAAACATCGCCGTCTTCACTAACATCCAATTTACCGTCAAGTCCCGACCCCAATTCTGACTTAGTCGCATAGGTATTTGCCACGTCGTCCGAATTGGCTTTTTCAGCCAGTCCCTCGGTCAGTGCTGTCTTCGTCGCATAGGTGTTTTCCACTTCTGACTTAGTCGCATAGGTTGATGCCACAGTTGTCGAATCTGCTTTATCTGCCAGTCCCGACTGCAATTCACTCTTCGTCGCATAGGTACTTGCTACAGTTGTCGAATCTGCTTTATCGGCCAGTCCCGACTCCAATTCTGACTTAGTCGCATAGGTATTTGCCACGTCGTCCGAATTGGCTTTTTC
>OGXZ01002087.1_pt1 | contig 10575 bp, 5 predicted proteins | sample 1576431 | NCBI WGS metagenome assembly OGXZ01 (sample SAMEA3541590, study PRJEB24748) | human gut metagenome | biome: human gut; feature: human-associated habitat; material: faeces | place: China | collected 2012
TGCATCAGTCCGCATGCTCCAGCCCATGACTTCGTCAATGACGCGCAGGCTCTCGTCCATGGCTTCATTTTCCTGGGAAAAATAACCCAGCTTTACCGTCTGTCCGATTTCTGTTGTACCGGAATCCGGCTGTACCCAGCCTGCAATGATCTTCATCAAAGTAGACTTTCCGCTGCCGTTCTGACCGATGATACCTACACGGTCATTTTTCAGGAAGATATAGGTGAAATCTTTCATCAGCACCTTATCACCATATGATTTGCAGATGTCCTTCAGCTCTACGGTAGTACGTCCCAAACGGCTGCCAATGGACTCCAGCTGTACATTTCTGTCATACTCCGGACCTTCCTGGTCACGAAGCTGCTCATACCTCTGGATATGGGCTTTCTGCTTGGTAGAACGGGCTCTGGCACCACGCTGCATCCAGGCGATCTCTGTCCTTAAAATGGACTGGCGCTTGCGCTCTGTGGCCTCTGCCATCTCTATCCGCTCTGCTTTAAGTTCCAGGTATTTTTCGTATCCTCCCTGATAGCTGTAGAGCTTTCCCTTGTCCAGCTCCACGATCCGGCTGGTCACACTGTCCAGAAAATACCGGTCATGGGTGATCATCAAAAGAGCGCCCTTAAAGGCCTTTAAATATGCCTCCAGCCACTCTGCCATGCCGCTGTCCAGATGGTTGGTCGGCTCGTCCAGAATCAGCAGATCTGCCGTACTTAAAAGAACGCTGGCTAAAGCTACCCTCTTTCTCTGTCCGCCGGAAAGAGTATCTATCTTTGCCTCGCAGTCCGGCACCTCCAGACGGTTTAACATAGAGCGGGCCGCTGCCTTTAACTCCTCCTTTGAGGAAAAATGAGGCTCATTTTCATTTTCACGCACAATGGCCTCCAGCACGGTTTCTCCATCCTGAAATTCCGGGATCTGGGGCAGATACCGGATATGCGTCTTCCGCTTTCATTTGGCGAGTATGGTGGTCTGCCTAAAGCACAGAATGGGGTAGGAGACCCTTCTATTTTAGTAGATACTAAGACGAATACCGTTTGGGTGGTTGCCGCATGGACACATGGTATGGGTAATCAACGCGCCTGGTGGAGTTCCCATCCGGGAATGGATCTGAATCATACGGCACAGTTAGTATTGGCTAAAAGCACAGACGATGGTAAAACCTGGTCGAAGCCTATCAATATAACAGAGCAGGTGAAAGATCCTTCCTGGTACTTCCTGCTTCAAGGTCCCGGACGTGGAATAACGATGAGTGATGGCACATTGGTATTTCCAACGCAATTTATAGACTCTACCCGTGTTCCGAATGCAGGAATCATGTATAGTAAAGACCGGGGGAAAACATGGAAAATGCACAATATGGCACGAACCAATACAACGGAAGCACAAGTGGCGGAAATAGAACCGGGAGTATTGATGCTGAATATGCGTGATAATAGAGGAGGAAGCCGGGCTATTGCTATAACGAAAGATTTGGGAGAAACATGGACAGAACACCCATCTTCCCGCCAAGCACTTCAGGAACCGGTATGCATGGCTAGTCTGATTCATGTAGATGCCAAAGACAACATATTAAATAAAGATATCCTGCTGTTTTCGAACCCGAATACGACCAAAGGACGTAATCATATAACAATAAAAGCAAGTCTGGACAAAGGATTTACCTGGTTGCCGGAACATCAATTAATGCTCGACGAGGCAGAAGGATGGGGGTATAGTTGTCTGACAATGATTGATAAAGAGACAATTGGTATACTATATGAGAGTAGCGTCGCACATATAACCTTTCAAGCGATAAAATTGACAGATATAATAAAGGAATAAAGAGTCTGTCCCGAAAGTCCGAAGATTTAAATCTATGCTTACGATTTATAGGTAGCAAGATTTAGTTATAATGAAAAAGAATATTATTATAATAAAAAACGCCATTTCAGCTTACATTTGAGGGCAGAATACTACTCTTTATTTAACTAATTATAAACTGAAATTTTAGCCGATTTAATTGAGGCTTTCTGGACAGCTCATGCTAAAACAACATATTTTGTTAAATTATCAGTGAAATTTGCTGAAAAAGTAATATCTTTGAAACCGTTAATATCTAATGCCCCCACTATGATGATTGATTTGATCGGAAAAAAGACTCAAATAGCATGTGGACTACTATGCTGTTGCAGTATGGCGTATGCGCAGAGTAATGACAATTCCGAAATTGTGGTTTTAAATGCAGGTTGGGAATTTTCCCAGGCAGGTACGGAGCTATGGCGACCGGCACAGGTTCCCGGCACCGTTCATCAGGATCTTATCTATCATAAACAAATTCCCGATCCTTTTTACGGTATCAATGAACAGAAGATTCAGTGGGTGGAAAATGAAGACTGGGAGTACCGGACTGCTTTTACAGTTACCCCCGAGCAACTGAAACGGGACGACGCCCAATTAGTTTTTGAAGGTCTTGACACATACGCCGATGTATATCTCAACGGAGCACTGTTGTTGAAAGCCGATAACATGTTCGTCGGTTATACGATACCCGTCAAGTCGCAACTCCGTCTCGGAGAAAACCTTCTTCACATCTATTTTCATTCACCCATCCGGCAGACAATGCCTCAATATAACTCTAACGGATTCAACTATCCGGCAGACAACGACCATCACGAAAAACATGTAAGCGTATTCTCCCGTAAAGCCCCTTACAGTTATGGCTGGGACTGGGGAATCCGCATGGTGACTAGTGGTATCTGGCGTCCGGTAACCATCCGTTATTACGACGCAGCCTCTATCAGCGACTACCACGTAAAGCAACTTTCGCTGACCGACCAACTGGCAAAACTATCCAACGAATTGGAAATAAATAATATACTCCCTCAAGCACTTCAAGCAGAGGTGAGAATCAATACCTCCTTCGAAGGAAACACAGAAAAAGGCATTAGCCAGGCAATCACCCTACAGCCCGGAATCAATCATATATCTATTCCTTCCGAAGTGCTGTCGCCGGTACGTTGGATGCCGAATGGCTGGGGAAAGCCCGCCTTGTATGATTTCTCTGCTCAAATAATCGTAGAAGATAAAGTCGTAGCTCAACAATCCCACCGGATAGGACTGCGCACCGTTCGCCTCGTCAATGAAAAAGATCAGGACGGAGAATCCTTCTATTTTGAAGTAAACGGCGTTCCGATGTTTGCCAAAGGAGCCAACTATATTCCCCAGGATGCTCTATTGACTAACGTCACTACCGAACGCTACCAAACCTTATTTAGGGACATCAAAGAAGCCAACATGAATGTCATTCGTGTGTGGGGAGGCGGAACCTACGAAGACGACCGTTTCTATGACCTGGCAGATGAAAACGGAATACTGATATGGCAGGACTTTATGTTTGCCTGCACTCCCTATCCGTCCGACCCCACCTTCCTGAAAAGAGTAGAAGCAGAAGCCTGCTACAACATTCGCCGCCTTCGCAATCATGCTTCCCTGGCGATGTGGTGTGGCAATAATGAAATACTGGAAGCCTTAAAATATTGGGGATTCGACAAGAAATTCACGCCGGAAATCTATCAGGAAATGTTCCAGGGCTATGACAAACTGTTCCACCAACTCCTTCCTACCAAGGTAAAAGAGCTGGATGCCGACCGTTTTTATATACACAGCTCCCCGTATTTAGCCAATTGGGGACGCCCCGAATCATGGGGGATAGGAGACAGCCACAACTGGGGAGTATGGTATGGACAAAAAACTTTCGAATCACTAGATACAGATCTTCCTCGTTTCATGAGCGAATTCGGTTTCCAGTCCTTCCCGGAGATGAAGACTATTGCCACCTTTGCGGCTCCTGAAGATTATCAAATCGAATCGGAGGTGATGAATGCCCATCAGAAAAGCAGCATCGGCAATGCCCTGATTCGCACCTATATGGAACGTGACTATATCATTCCCGAAAAATTTGAAGACTTTGTCTATGTCGGACTAGTATTGCAGGGACATGGCATACGTCACGGTCTGGAAGCGCACCGCCGCAACCGTCCCTATTGTATGGGTACATTATATTGGCAATTGAATGACAGTTGGCCGGTAGTGTCATGGTCGGGTATTGATTACTACGGTAACTGGAAAGCCTTGCATTATCAGGCAAAGCGTGCATTTGCCCCCGTTCATATCAACCCTTTGCTGGAAGGTGACAACCTGTGTGTTTACCTGCTTTCCGATCATCTTGACACCCGGGAGAAACTGACGCTGGAAATGAGACTGACGAATTTTGCAGGAAAGAAAGTCGGAAGAACGGTTGTCCTTCCTTCTTTGACTCTTCCGGCCAACACTTCCCAATGTGTATATCGCACTTCGCTCACCACTTTGTTTTTTCCTGCAAAGCGCCCGCTTGCGGATGACCTGCGCCATTGCTTCATGCAACTGACCTTGAAAGACAAATCCGGGCATACGGTAGCCGAAACAGTCTACTTCTTTAGAAAGACGAAAGACCTGCTTCTGCCCAAGACAACCGTTTCCTGCAAGATAAAACAGAAAGACGGCGTGTGCGAATTGACTCTGCTTTCTCCCGCTCTTGCAAAAGACGTCTTTATTGAAATCACTTTGCAGGGAGCCCGTTTCAGTGACAACTTTTTCGACCTCCTTCCCGGAGAGCGTAAGACAGTTGTTATCACTTCTCCCCAAATAAAGAAAGGAGAGGAGATCCATTTGACAATCAAACATATTCGTGAAACCTATAATTAATTTATTAATAACTTAACACTTAATTTTTTAGTTTATGAAACAACTCTTAAAGTTAACCGGATGTCTGGCACTAGCAGGACTTTTTGCCTCTTGCCAATCGGCGCAACAGGAAGCCAACTACCAGATCATCCCCATGCCACAAGAAATTGTAACAGCTCAAGGAAATCCCTTCATTCTGAAGAGCGGTGTGAAAATCCTCTATCCGGAAGGAAACGAGAAGATGCAGCGCAACGCACAATTTCTAGCCGACTATCTGAAAACCGCTACCGGAAAAGATTTCGCTATCGAAGCCGGAACGGAAGGTAAGAATGCAATCGTACTGACATTGGGCACGGCAAACGAAAATCCGGAATCCTATCAGTTGAAAGTTGCCGATGACGGAATCACGATTACTGGTCCTACCGAGGCCGGCGTATTCTATGGCATCCAGTCCCTGCGCAAATCATTGCCTGTGGCTGTCGGTGCAGACATTTCCATGTCCGCTGTAGAAATCAATGACGCTCCCCGCTTTGGCTATCGTGGTGCACACTTCGATACCAGCCGCCATTTCTTTACCGTAGATGAAGTGAAGACATATATCGATATGATGGCTTTGCACAATATGAACCGTTTTCACTGGCATATTACCGAAGACCAGGGCTGGCGTCTGGAAATCAAGAAATATCCGAAGCTGACAGAAATCGGTTCCAAGAGAACAGAAACAGTCATCGGACGTAACTCCGGTGAATACGACGGCAAACCTTACGGTGGCTTCTATACCCAGGAGCAGGCGAAAGAAATAGTAGCTTATGCTGCCGAACGTTATATCACAGTTATTCCCGAAATCGACCTTCCGGGACACATGCAAGCTGCCCTTGCCGCTTACCCCGAATTAGGATGTACCGGTGGCCCGTACGAAGTATGGAGACAATGGGGAGTATCTGAAGATGTGCTTTGTGCCGGAAACGATCAAGTCTTGAAATTCCTCGAAGATGTATATAGCGAATTGATTGAAATCTTCCCTTCAGAATATATTCATGTAGGTGGTGACGAATGTCCGAAAGTACGTTGGGAAAAATGTCCGAAATGTCAGGCACGTATCAAGGCGCTGGGCTTGAAATCGGATGATAAGCATAGCAAGGAAGAACGTCTGCAGAGCTTCGTAATCAACCATATCGAAAAATTCCTCAACGACCACGGACGTCAGATCATCGGTTGGGATGAAATCCTCGAAGGCGGACTTGCTCCTAACGCTACTGTTATGTCATGGCGTGGTGAAAAGGGGGGTATCGAAGCAGCCAAGCAGCATCATGATGTAATTATGACTCCGAACACGTACTTATACTTCGATTATTACCAGTCGAAAGATACCGAGACAGAACCGATAGCTATTGGCGGTTACCTGCCGATGGAGCGGGTTTACAGCTATGAACCGATGCCGAAGGATTTGAGTCCGGAAGAACAGAAGTATATTGTCGGCGTACAGGCCAACTTATGGACAGAATATATTCCAGACTTCAAGCAGGTACAATATATGGTATTGCCGCGTATGGCAGCTTTGTGTGAATCACAATGGTGCGCGCCGGAAAAGAAAAATTACGAAGCCTTCTTGCCGCGTGTCAGTCGTCTGGTTGATATTTATGCGAAGAACGGATGGAATTATGCTACACATATCTTTGATGTGATGCTGGATCTGACACCGAACACCGAAACAGGTACATTGGATGTGACGGCCCGTACGATTGATAATGCTCCGGTTTATTATACATTAGACGGTAGTGAACCTACTGCTTCTTCAGAGAAATATACGGATGTCATCAAGATTGACAAGCCTTGTACGTTGCGTACGGTAGCCATCCGCCCGTCGGGCAGCTCGAAGATAACCAAAGATGAAATCAGTTTCAGTAAATCGTCGATGAAACCGATTACCATGCTGCAACCAATCAACAAACAATATGAATTTACGGGTGCTACAGTGCTGGTAGATGGTATGACAGGCGACCGCAATTATAAGACAGGCCGCTGGATCGCTTTCTATACCAACGATATGGAAGCTGTCATTGACCTGAAAGAACCGACAGAGATCTCTTCCATGACGTTGCATACCTGCGTAGAGAAAGGCGACTGGATCTTTGACACCCGTGGTATTACTGTAGCTGTTTCTGACGATAATAAGACATTCAAGGAAGTAGCTTCCGAATCATATCCAGCGATGAAGGAAAGTGATCCGAACCAGGTTTATACACATGAATTGAAGTTTGATCCGGTAAAGACCCGTTATGTCAAGGTAAAAGCCTTGTCAGAACAGAAGATTCCGTCCTGGCACGGAGGCAAAGGTCAGCCGGGATTCTTGTTTGTTGATGAAATTATTTTGAATTAAGTACCGTCCGGATGATGCAGAATCATCTGGTTTATCTGTATATTTGGCACGGATTCCGCCGTTTTTGCGGTGGAATCCGTGTTTGAGTTCTATTATAATTATGACATATAAAAATGAATCTATTTCCTTTTAGCAATACTTGGCGAGAAACCATACTGTTATATCGTTTTCTGCGTTACCGCAAGGGCTTTGGCGTACATTCTCCTTTTGCCTTTTCTTTTATTACCAAGGTGATTGATGAACGGTGCGGCTATTATTGTTATCAAGATATTGAATTAATCCGAAGACAACTGATACATAAAGGGAACAAATTAGCCGGGAAAGATATAAAACATACGCACGGCGAACTGTTGTTCCGTACAGTCAATTACTTTAAGCCTAAAACGCTGTTGCAAATCGGGTCGCCGGCCGGCATCGCTTCTTTATATATGACGGCCTATGCTTCAGATCTGAAAGCCATTGTCCTTGAAAAGGACGCCTCATCAGCTGAAACAACGGCGTGGAGCCTGCAGAAATATCATTCGAAAGCCCGGTTGTGCCCGGGTGATTATGAGCAGACATTACCGGCGGCCTTGCAGGAATTGGGACAGGTCGATTTTGTTTTCTTCCAGGCTGCTCAGGAAAAAGAGAAGAACCGCTTTTATTTTAAGGAAGCAATGAAGCATATTCAGCCTGATACCGTCTTTTTTCTGGAAGGAATCCGGGCGAATCAGGAGATGCGTGCGTTGTGGAAAGAGATCTGTAACCGGAAAGATGTCATTCTGACGTTCGATTTATATCAGATCGGGATTGTCATCTTCCAGCCGCGGTTTTATAAGAAGAATTATGTCGTCTATTTCTGAGAGAAGTAGTGGAGAGAAAGGACAGATACGACAAACAGCTAATAAAAACCGCCAGAGAAAGGGTTTTCCCCGAAACTTCTCTGGCGGTTTCAGCTTTTATACTAACTGGAAATCCAGCTGTTTCCGTTCAAGGTTGGCTTGAGCTACACGGATGGTTACCGGATCGCCCAAACGGTACTGGTGTTTATTCCGTCGGCCGATCAGGCAATAATTCTTTTCATCGAACTCATAGTAATCATCATCCAGGTCACGCATCGGAACCAATCCTTCGCATTTGTTTTCGTTCAGTTCAACATACAAGCCCCATTCGGTTACGCCCGAAATGACACCGTCGAAGATTTGTCCGAGCTTGTCACTCATAAACTCTACCTGCTTGTATTTGACAGAAGCCCGTTCAGCATTGGCGGCTACCTGCTCCATCGTTGAACAATGCTCACAGAGTTCTTCGTATTTCTTCTTGATCACACTTCTGCCTCCCTGCATGTAGCGGTCGAGCAAACGATGAACCATCATATCCGGATAACGGCGGATGGGCGATGTAAAGTGGGTATAATAATCGAAGGCCAGGCCATAATGCCCGATATTGTCGGTCGAATATTTCGCTTTCTGCATAGCTCGGATCGCAACCGTTTCAATCAGATTCTCTTCCGGCTTGCCTTGAACCTGATCGAGCAGGGAATTAATGCCTTTCGAGATCTCGCTCTTCTTTCCTTCCGTCTTGAACCGGTAACCGAACCGGCGGATGAAGGTAGCAAAGTTCTCCATCTTTTCCGGATCCGGTAATTCATGAATACGATAGACAAACGTCTTTTTGCTCTTCCCTTTCGGTGGACAACCGACGAATTCAGCTACCGTCCGGTTGGCTAACAACATGAATTCTTCGATCAGCTTGTTGGCTTCCTTAGAAACCTTGAAGTAGACGCTGAGCGGTTTTCCATCTTTATCGATTTCAAACTTCACTTCATAGCGGTCGAAATTGATGGCTCCGTTCTTAAACCGTTTCTCTCTTAGCTTCTGCGCCAGCTGGTTCAGAGCCAAAATCGCTTCTTTGCAGTCGCCTTCACCTGTTTCAATCACCTGCTGAGCCTCTTCATAGGTAAACCGGCGGTCACTTTTAATAATGGTCCGGCAAATATGCGACTTGACGATTTCTGCATTTGCATTTAATTCAAAGATAACAGAGAAGCAGAGTTTCTCTTCGTTGGGCCTTAACGAACAGATTTGGTTGCATAACCGTTCCGGCAGCATCGGAATCGTACGGTCTACCAAATAAACCGAAGTCGCCCTGGATTCAGCCTCGCGGTCAATCAGACTTTCCGGCTTTACATAATGCGTAACGTCGGCAATATGTACACCTACTTCCCAATTCCCGTTATCCAGCTGGCGGGCTGAAAGGGCATCGTCGAAGTCTTTGGCATCCTTAGGGTCAATGGTAAACGTCAGTACATCCCGGAAATCTTCCCGTTTGGCAATTTCTTCCTGAGAAATGGTATCCGGAATCTTATTGGCTGCTTTCTCTACATTCTCCGGATATTTATAAGGTAAGCCGAATTCAGCCAGAATAGCGTGCATTTCGGCATTGTTGCTACCGGCTTTTCCTAAGATATCAATTACTTCGCCCAGCGGATTCTTGGCATCGTCGGGCCATTCCATGATACGGACTACAGCCTTATCTCCGTTCTTCCCGCCTTTCAGCTTGTCTTTCGGGATGAAGATATCGTTGGCCAAGGTCTTATTCTCGGTGATTAAGAAGGCAAATCCTTTAGCAACCTGAAGCTTGCCCACAAATACCCGTTCTTTGGATTCGAGGATTTCAACTACTTCTCCTTCCGGCTCGGCTCCTTTTCTACGGGCAAACAACTGAACCTTCACACGGTCGCCGTCCATCGCGTGAGCAGAATTTCGTTCGGCAATAAATACAGGCGTTCCTTCACCATCGGGGATAAAGGAATTCTTTCCGTTGCTTCGGCGAACAAAAGTACCTTCGGCGATTGTTCCGATATGGTTCAGGCAGTAACGTCCGCGGTCAACTTCCTTTAAATAACCGCCTAAAGCCAAATCTTCCAGCATAGCAGATACCTGCAATTTCTGTACCTGCGAATCAACACCTATTTCTTTGCTTACTTGCTTATAATTGAGAGGTAAAGACGGAGATGATTCAAACAGCGACGTAATGCGTTGCAGCATGTCGTCTTTTTTCATCCGTTTGTTTTTCCCTTTCTTGTCTTTATCCTTTTTCTTCTCCTTATCTTTCTTCTTCGCATTCATAATGCTATACTATTAACGTGAATTATTTAAGTTGAATAAGCCTGCCTTTGTAGGCCGGCTTTAGATTGTACGGATAAGTTGGGGTCGCTTATCTTGTGTACAGAACCGGAAATACTTCTTACAAATTTACTTATTCTTTTTAATATAACAATTTCCGTTCTGTATTTCTCTTGCTGATATAGAGAAATCTATGGAAAATAAACATTTGTTCATATTTTATTACTACTTTTGCGCCTTCATTCTATAACAGGCAGAAAAATGAGTAAGATGAGTAATAAGATTGATTTTCAACCTAAGTTATTCGAGTTGTTCCGGAATTATTCTAAAGCGGATTTCAGTACCGACCTTATGGCCGGAATTATTGTAGGTATTGTAGCGTTG
>OGXZ01002089.1_pt1 | contig 10567 bp, 7 predicted proteins | sample 1576431 | NCBI WGS metagenome assembly OGXZ01 (sample SAMEA3541590, study PRJEB24748) | human gut metagenome | biome: human gut; feature: human-associated habitat; material: faeces | place: China | collected 2012
CAACTTGCACAATGAAAATGCCTCAACTTGCACAATGAAAATGCCTCAACTTGCATAATGAAAATGCCTCAACTTGCATAATTTAACGTTTAAAATGCTAGTGTTCAGTAACTTTTGATTATCTTTGCAGCGGTGTTTAAAAAATATGATTATGAAGAAATATAAGGCAAGAATAGCAGATAAAATGTTAAGTCGGAGACTTTTGGGGAGTGGTGCCGTTTTGATACAAGGCCCCAAGTGGTGTGGAAAGACGACAACTGCAGAACAGCAAGCAAAGAGCATTGTGTATATGGATGATCCTGAATACATGGAGCAGAATGTGGAACTTGCAAATCTTTCTCCCAAAAAGTTGCTTTCTGGAGAAGTGCCTCGTCTTATTGATGAATGGCAATTAGCCCCGCAACTTTGGGATGCTGCTCGTTTTGAAGTTGATCATAGAGATGAACTAGGGCAATTCATCTTTACTGGTTCTGCAGTCCCTGTTGATACAAGCAAAATTCACCATTCAGGGACTGGTCGATTTGCATGGTTGACAATGAGAACAATGAGTCTTTCTGAATCTGGCGATTCTACAAACGAAGTCAGTCTAGAAGAATTGTTTGCCAATCCCATAGCAGATGTTTTTGCAACTAATCCTCTCAATATTGATTCTTTGGCATGGTTGATATGTCGGGGTGGTTGGCCAAAGGCAACGATGGTTAGTAAGGAGGTAGCACTTGATATGGCATATAGATATTATGAAGCCGTGGTACACTCTGACATTTCTCGTGTAGATAATGTGAGCCGTGATCCGGAAAGAGCAAAAAGAATATTGCGTTCTCTAGCAAGAAACCAATGTGCTCAGGTAACGGTAAATACTATCTGTGCTGATTTGGAGAATAATGATGTTGTAGCCACCAATCGCAATACGGTGGCTTCCTATATAGAGGCTTTGAAGAAAATCTTCGTGTTGGAAGATTCCTTGGCATGGAATCCGAATTTGCGAAGTAAAACGGCTATTCGCACTTCTGATACCCGATATTTTTCTGATCCTTCTATTGGTGTTGCAGCTTTAGGTATAGGTCCAAATGATTTGGTGAATGACCTCAGTACGATGGGCTTGTTCTTTGAATCAATGTGTATCAGAGACTTGCGTGTTTATGCCGATGCTATTGATGGAACAGTGTATCATTATCGTGATGGTAATGGTTTGGAGTGTGATGCTGTAGTTCATTTGCGTAATGGGAATTATGGACTGATAGAAGTTAAATTGGGTGGTGAGAAGAACATCGAAGAAGGAGCAAAGAATCTAAAGCTCTTGGCTTCTAAAATCGATGATACGAAAATGAAATCCCCATCTTTCCTTATGGTTCTAACAGGTACATCTCGTTATGCAGTTCGCAGGGACGATGGCGTCTATGTTGTGCCAATTGGTTGTTTGAAAGATTAATCAAAATACAGAATCTTTGTACTCTAGCACCTTGACTGTATGTTTAGTATGGTCGAGGTGCTATATATAATAAGGCGTAAACCGTTTTTTACGATGATCTCCTTCTTCTTCTTTCTTTGGGGATAATTTGGGAAAAGTAATCAATTTGCAGTTGGTCTGTGAACGCTGAAGGTTGATGCTGTTTTGTCGGTGTAAAATGTCGGTGCAAAATGTCGGTGCAAATATTGTTTTGGCGGTAATGTGGCGGTAATAGTGGCGGTAATGCCGATGTAAATGTCGGAGAAAAATGTCGGAGACTTTGTCGGTAACCATGTCGGAGACTTCAAGGGTGGTAAAAAAAAGATTTGGCGGTAATGAAAGTAACAGGTATTATAAGAAATGAAGGAAGTGATAAAACTGGTGTTGGAGTGATTTCTATCAGCGACCATTAAAGTTGTAAAAAGGGCAAGTTGGAATGTGTGTTTGAGCTGAACAAGACGAAATATTCTTCTTGAAATCTTATTGGTTGCTCGTGAAGTATAGATAATCTATATTGATTGGAATGGCGAAATGACGTAAGAAACAAAATTGGAACAACAAAATCAAGAAACCGCAAAATGAAAGTATGAGAAAACAAAAAATAACACGGAAAACAATAGTAATTTTCCTCCGATTTTGGTATATGAATATGTAATCTGTGAATGTATGTATTATAATATCTTAGACAATAATAATAGATAGAATTATACAAACATTGAACGCATAATAGCTACCTGATAGTTCTACAAACTAAGCCTTTTTTTATACATAAATGTATTAGAAAGTATTCTTTTGGGGGCAGAATATACAAAAAATGTTATTTCTAAATAGAAAGATTATCCAAAGTTCTATATTTACATATAAATTCTATACCTTTGCACGAAATTTATATAAATACAAGCATCATGCAAAATTTAAATCGAATAAAAATTGTTTTGGTCGAACAAAACAAAACGGGGAAATGGTTGGCAGACCAACTGGGTAAATCTACCTGTACTGTTAGTAAATGGTGCCAAAATACCATTCAGCCAGATTTGAAAACTCTTAATGAGATTGCTAATTTTCTCAAAGTTGATGTAAAGGATTTGCTTGTGAGCAATATTTAATATAGGAAAAATAAAATGAACAAGAATACTATAAAAGTACTATCATTATTCTCTGGATGTGGAGGATTAGACCTCGGCTTTGAGCAAGTTGGTGACTATAAAACTGTATGGGCAAATGATTTTAAGCATGAAGCCTGTGTCACTTTTAGAAATCATTTTGGTGATATAATCCTCGAAGGAGATATAGAACAAGTTAATCCATATGACAATAAAGATATTCCAGAGTGTGATTTAGTTCTTGGAGGTTTCCCGTGTCAAGACTTTTCTATAATTTGGAAGCAGCCAGGTTTAAATGGCGAAAGAGGAAACTTATACAAATATAATCCGCAAAACGAAATGTTACCGTTTCACAAAACGAAATGTTCCGAAACGCAAAACGAAGCGTCTTCGTTATAGATGTCCTCCTGAACCATACTCAAATAGCGTTAGAACGGATTTCTTTTCCTATTCTAACGCTATTATATTAGAAAACCAACAAATAAACACTAGCATATGATGTAAAAACATCAAAGAAACCTGCTACCTCAGCCCGATCTCGTATTATGATACGTTTAGAGTTCTCTTGCAAGAACTTCTTGGGCTATCTGCTTGGCTTGTATTCTCCAGGCCTGATAAGCATCGAACTCTGCTTCGTGGCTCTTATCTCCATCTCCTCGATTGGCCAAGATTGCCTCTACCTGATTCTGGCTGTATTTGGTTCGTACCAAACCTGCCGTGAAATCACCGTAAGTAGCAGACTTTGCCTTAATTTTGGTAGAACCATCGGCTTCATCACCTTCGTAACTGAAGGCGGTTTTACCCGAATCTGAAGCTTCAGATTTTGTATCTGAAGTACCGGAAGTCTCGGGATGATAGTTTTCTACTTTCTGCTCACCAATGTAAAGCAGGAAATGGTCATCGTCAAATCTGACGTAACTTTTGCGAGATAAATATACCTTTTTCATCGTTAAGTAAATTTATAAAACTTCTTTTTAAACTTGTTGTGCAGTTCTGCGACAACGGTGGAGAATGGAAGTTCATCACGACAGAAGTCATTTAGGGCTTGATCTATGAGAATCTTGGAACCTGTATATAGATAGTGCTCTACAGTTTGCCAGACCTCGCTCTCTCCTTCAAAATGGTCGATGATACGATAGCGCAGTGAGAGACGTTTCTTAGGCATCTCTTTGCTGACCAAATGAGTGCTGCCATCGGCAGCGGTCTCTTCTACCTGTACGACCTCTTTTTCTATGACAGAGTCGTCAACCTTGTAATCAATCACTTGGATGAGGAATTTGTTCTCATCCTGTCCCTCATGGCAGATAATGTCCTCAATGGACTGCTGCTGTGATTTTTGCATTCCCTCGAAAGGCACACGAGATTTGCGAGCCTTAACGAGTTTTCCGAATCTTTCCATACCGATTTTTTTATATAAGTTTTTTGAATTGGCGTGAATTCCTAACCCAAGGCGTGAAGCTGCCTTGAGCTCTATTTGTCTTTGTGTAAACCCATGTTTGCGAAGATTAGCCACCTGCTTGCAGAGATCATGCTTAAACCGTTTTCGCAAGAGTGCATGGTCGGCATAGATGACCTGTCCACAAAAATCTATACCATCGCAAGTTCGATGGATTCCCCACGACTTGTTTATTGAGAGATGCCAATCACGAGCTAGGTGCATGACAGCTAACTCCGCCATCAGACGCAGGAAAACTTTGTCTTCATGGAGAATATAGATGTTATCCATGAAACGATAATAATGACGGAGCCCATGACGGCAGAACTTTTCGAAACGCTCATTAAGAAAGCTGACCCCCTCACATAGTAGTTGAGCCTGTTGCTGAGTGCGACAGGTAACAAGCATGTCGCTCACATAGCGAGCTTGCCAATAGTGGAATTTTTCAGGGTCGTCGATGATATCGAAGCATCTGAGTGCCAGATAGTCGAACCGGGAGAGAAAGAGCTGCCCCAGTAGCTGGGCTAGTTTTACTCCAAGTACGATTCCTGGGTTGAACGAGTCAACTATCTCATCTATAAAGGAGAGGAGTTTTCTGTCTTTAATCTTGCGGCGATATTCACTCTTGAGCAAGTTGTGATCTATACACTGAAAATAGTGGTGAATATCAATAGGAAGGCAATAAAATGTATCTTGCTGTGGAGAGTTGAATATATCTCTCTTAATAAGATTGTAGAAATAATGAGTGCCCTTGCCCTTAGAGCCTGCAGGGCAATGGTAGTAGATGGTGTTACGTATATCATCCTCTACAGGGTTGAGGGCTGCGTGTTGCATGACATGATCTATGACTGGCAACTTGTTAACCTGGCGATGCTTCGGGTATTCTATATCCTTAGGTACATACCCTGATGTATGCCAAGTCTGGGCTGCGTATGCTTCAAGCATACGCTCTATGTTATGATCTAGATTGGCATCAAATTTCTGCACACCCCTGCGAGACATCTTTTGTCGGGCATAATTATAGAAAGCCCGACGAAAGTTGTCATTTGTCTCGACTTGTGGAGAAATGTTACCAAATCTTTTCATAAGCGGTGTAATGTCTGTGTAATTGTGTGAAACTGTGTAATGTCTGTTGTCTGCTATTTTTTACCCTATAACCTTCGACCGGATGACCCTATTGTCATCATCTACCAGCTAGATGAACTATGTGTATGTTTCGCCATGGGGCGAGGTCTGACCCTGTTGTCTCGAACGGAGAGCAAACACCCCGTATTGAGATATGTTAAAGTTGAGAGCGGCGCCGTAGTTCACGTTGGCATTCGAGACATCATTGTTATCGTTGAGCGTCGAAAGACCGCATTGACCACCATTGTTAACACTACCACCACGAAGGCAGAGACGGAAACCAGCACCTAGGGTCACAACCTGGTATTATTATGAATACCGCTGCAAAGATACTAAAAATAATCGGTATGGAAGTATGTCAAAGAACTTTTTTCTAAAATTTTTTATCGCCGACCGCCAAAGGCGGTTATTGAAGCGAGCAGAGCTCGCTGGGTGCTTCGGCTTCGCCGTGTGTACTCAGGGCTCCTATGTACACCCAGCAAACTCATGAAATCTTTAGGCCGCCACGTACACTGGTTCGACTGGCCACTCCTCTACTGCTTCGCAGAGAGCGGCGCCGAAGCTCACGCTGGCAGACGAGACATCATCGAAATCGCTGAGCGTCGAAAGACCGCATAGACCACCAAAGTAAACACTACCACCACGAAGGCAGAGACGGAAACCGCTTGTTGCGCCGGACGTATTCCAATAATATGCACACCAGTATGTGGTCTGACTACCGCCGATGGCGGTAGGGAAATTCTCCAGATTATCCATAGATAGTCTGGTTGCCCAGCCTTCGCTTTTTTTGATGGATGTGCTGTAGGCATTCATTCCTGTGGCGTTACCGATTGTCCATGCCCCATAGATGGAAGGCGCTACAAGATGGGTGACTGTCGTATCTTCGTTGACCCTTACGAACTCATCACCCATATGATACCAGAGATGACCGTAAGAGTTTTTAAGACCGAAGAATGAGTTGACCTTTGCTGCATACCAGGTTGTTCCGTCGTCATTGAGAATATTTACGGTTGTTTCTCCACAGCTATCGCCTAATTCAACACCTGCATCCATAGGGATAAATGGACGGACACCATTGTATGTTGACCACGAATTATAGTCTTTCTGGGTTACGCCAGGACCTAGTCCGCCTTGATAGAGTCCATTGGCATCTTTTGTTGTATTGACGGCAGCTTGAACCTGGTGGGTACCGAAGATAACACCGAAGAGTGCAGCCGTTACGGCAAAGTGACGCATGGAAGAGCAGAGCCAGCCTGTGCCGTTTTTACGGGCTGCAGCACGCCAATACTCAGTATTCTGATTGCTGGCAGGTTTACCTAGTAAGGAACGGTTTGTCTCATCGAGCTTCGCATCATTGTTGCCACCACGGTAGTCTGCTCCCGTGTTGAGATAGCTGACCAGCCGACCTGTGCTGCGCTCTAAAGTGGCATGACCAGAGGCAGAACGTGAGCCGATAGGGATTGTGTAGTTGTATTCGCCTTTGATAGGAGTCAGTCCCACCATCATATAGAACAGACGGCCTACAGTCTTGAAAACCAGATAGAACTTGCGGTTCCATCCCCACTGATAATGTCCCTCTGATCCGTCTAGCTTTGCAGCCTCTCCTGTGGCATATTTGTGATGATCTTTGGAGTCGAGTTTTCGGCGGCTATGATCATTCTTAACCAGGTAGCAACCGAGACCAAGCTGAATAGGCAGCTCTCTCAAGAGCTCAAGCGATCCCACATAGGTTGCTGCCTGAGGGGTTGCGTTGTCTAGATTCCAGACACGCCCGCACCAAAGATTCTGTCCCATATCTACAGCGTCTTTGAGCGACATCTGCTGCGCAGTACCCGTTTTTTTGTCATAGACCTCTATCTGCTTGTCTGTTGTGGTCATATCTGCTGCAGGGAGGTCTGATACCTGCTTAGCCCCGTCGAAGGCTGCGATGATAGCCTTGACCTTAGCCTCTTCTTCTGATGTTAATGCCATAATTAAACTGTATTTAATTGATTAAACAATGTGATTTAAATGATGCGTAATGATGAGCCCACCTTGCGTAGCTTTCCCGATGCCGACAGGCGAAGGCGTGGCTGGTGTATAGTGATGCTCACCTCTTGCCAAAGCGGTGTGTTGGCTGTTGGGATGACCCAGAACTTGGTCGTGCCCTCGCCCTTGACGATGAGGTTGCCGCTTGGGTCTGCCACCAGCGAGTCGCCCTCGGCACGTTGGAAGAGCACGCTCTGAGGGAGGTAGCTCGGTATGAGTTGGGCTGTGATGCGCTGTGCCACCTTGTTGCGTAGGCTTATCTCCGGGAGATAGGTCAGGTTCATACGCGATGGTGCGATGAAGCCTGTGGCTATCTGACCTGCCAATCCATCCATCTGTGCAATCTTGGCATCGGCTCGTTTGGCGGCAGCATCTGCCTCTGTAGCCTTTGTCTCTGCTAGAGCTGCTTGTGCTGCTGCAGCTGTAGCCTGCTCTTGTGCAGTATTGGCTGCACTCTGAGCGAGATTTGCTGCCTTGTTGGCATCGTCGGCTGCACTCTGTGCCTTGATGCTTGGTGTCTTATCGAGCCATCTGCGCCATTTGGTGTTTGTATCCGAAGGAGTTGTTGTGTTACCATCCTCCAGTGACGCATAGACTCCTGTAGATGTATGCACGCCGATTCCTCATTTTAGGGTTTTCGACTGCAAAAGTAGTCATTTTTTTCATTCATACGTAGAAGGAGTCGTACCAAATGCATCCACAAAATGTTTGCGGAAAGTCGGAATGTCATTATACCCCACCATTTCAGCAACTTCCTGCACTGCATATTGTTTCGTTTTCAACAGCACTCCCGCACGGCGCATACGTACCCCTCTGATCAGTTCTATAATGGTATAGTCTGTACTTTGCTTCACTTTGCGGTAGAGGGTAGGCTGACTCATATTCATTTCCGCTGCCAGTTTCTTCACGCTAAAGTCCGCCTCGCAAATATTTTCTTCCACAATTTTGATAACGGCTGTGATAAACGGATCTTCCGTCTTCACTTCCTCACCCGCCTGTTCCGGTTCGCTTACGACAATCGTATCCGTTCCCGGCAATTTGAACAACTTCGTGTACATCTGCTTCAACGTCTGACGACCATTAATCAGACTGCTGACTTTCGCCTTCAGAATACCTGGAGTAAACGGCTTCAGTACATAATCATCCGCACCCAGCTGCAGTCCGTGAATAATATCGTCGTCTTCCACCTTTGCCGTCAACATGATAAAAGGAATACTGCACGTTTCCGGATTCTCCTTCACCTCTCGGCAACATTCGAAACCGTCTTTCACCGGCATCATGACATCGCAGATGATCAAGTCCGGCATCTCTTTCATTGCCGTATCGACTCCCTCCTGCCCGTTGGTTGCCATCAACAAGTTATATTCATTGCCGAAGAGCACTTTCAGATACAGGCGGATATCCTTATGATCTTCTACAATCAATATCGTCTTTTTAGCTCCGCCCGCTACAGGAGATGCTACTTCTTCGGCAGGCAATGTCTCCGCAAAAAGTGGCAGTTGCTGATCCTGTTGCACGGCAGCATCCTCTACTGCCAAATCCTGTTTCTGTGTTTCTGCCGATTCGGGTTCCGGCTCTGCTACTTCCGTCAGTTCTTCCGGATCGGTAAACTGAATATTCGGATTGTTTTCAAAGACATCTCTGTCTGCAGGAAGATTGACCGTGACCTTCGTCCCCTTTCCTTCGGTACTTTCAAGAGTAATCGTTCCGTAATGGGCTTCGACCATCTGCTGCATGATGGTGAATCCCATTTGCGCAACCGACATATCATGTTCCGATCCTTTATTCTCGCTCATCAACTGCTCAGCGGTTCTTACCTTTTCTTTTCCGTCATCTTCTACTATCAGGCAGACATAGTGCATATTGTCATTTACGACCTCACAAACAGATAAAGAAACCGTTCCCGCATAATGCGTATGAGTGAAAGCGTTCGTCAGCAGATTATGAATGACGAACTCTATTTTCTTTTTGTCCACATAAAATTCCATCTCCTTCTTGATTCTCTTCTCGCAATGGAAATCAATGGCATACACCTTCAACAAGTCCCGGACACCAAAAAGAGAGCTGTCAATCATTTTATCCACCGAATACGGAGCAACTTCCAGTTTTGATTCCATATTGCCTTGTCCGTATACTGCCAGCAACTGGTCGCAGGCATCCACCATACGGAGTGAGTTCCGGTACGCCACCTGCAGAGAAAGCTGAGAAGTTTGAGCGTCATCCTTCTGCAATTCCTTCAGCGGAGCGATGATGAGTGACAACGGCGTACGCAATTCCTGCACAAAGAGCATCAGCAACCGGTTCCTCATCGCTTCTATCTCTTTCTTTTGTTCCTGTTTCAGCTTTTCGAGATTCAGATTCTCCTTCAGTATCATCTCACGGTCACGATGAATCTGTTTGCGATGATCCTTCTTTCTGAAATAAGAATAGAAGAAATAAGATAATCCGCCAAGTAACAGAACATACATGATATACGCCCATATAGTCTGATACCATTTGCCCTTCACCACCAAAGGGATCTCTATTACATCTCCTTCTTTACCATCCGGGAAGACCAGTTTTGCCTGCAAGGTATATTTTCCGGCAGCCAATCCGTTGAACCACAGTCCTTCTGCAAGCGGTATCATCTTCCACTCCTTATCCGCAGGAAGCAGACGGTAGGCAATCTTGCGTTGCGCCAGTCCGTAACGCAAATCGGAAAAGAACAAATGAAAGTCGTTGTTATCGGAAGCAAACACCAGCTTCTCCTGCTTTTCCGGAGAAACAGACAGAATCATCTGCCCGTTCCGCTTCTCTCCTGCCAGCACCGTTTCGCCGCCTACTTCCACATCGGTCAGCATCAAGCACTTTTTGCTGCTATCCCCTTTGGTAGCGGAAGGATCAAAGAAAATCAGCCCCCATGAATTCGCCCATAACAACCGCCCGTCATTCAAACGACAGACCGCACTGCAGTTTCCCACCGACAGATAACTATAGAAAGCCTCCTGTCCATTTCTGATGGTCATCACTCCGACATTGTTTCCTGCCCATGTGTTTCCGATATGGTCGTCGACCATGCAACTGACATGTCCGTCCGTCAATCCACTCTGCAGTGTATAGACAGATTCTATCTTATCCTTCTCTCTTCCGTCGATGCGGACAACGACGTTCAGATAGGCTGCATAAATCTGATTATAGTTATTCACATACAGGGTTCGCACTCCGGCTTCTTCCAGCCCGTTCTCCTTTTCATAGTTTCCTTCCACCCGTATCTGGTCACCGTTCGTTTCAAGTCTTTTCAGTCCTTTATCCGTACCTACCCATACATTGCCTTCCTTATCTTCAGTGATGGCAAATACATTCTTGATTTCACCGGGCAGCTGTATACTTTTGCATCCGTGAGTTTTAGGGTCTAGCTTTGATGAAGATGCGATTGAACTTGTAAGACAG
>OGXZ01002094.1_pt1 | contig 10559 bp, 7 predicted proteins | sample 1576431 | NCBI WGS metagenome assembly OGXZ01 (sample SAMEA3541590, study PRJEB24748) | human gut metagenome | biome: human gut; feature: human-associated habitat; material: faeces | place: China | collected 2012
CAACAAGAAAAGCGGATTCTTCACGCCCGCACGAATCATGCCTTTGATGATCTGTCCCGGCATGGAGCCCACATAGGTACGACGGTGACCGCGAATTTCGCTTTCATCGTGCACACCACCCAAAGCCACACGAACGTACTTGCGTCCCGTCGCACGTGCAATCGACTCGCCTAACGAGGTTTTACCCACGCCAGGAGCACCGACCAAGCACAAAATGGGCGATTTCATTTTGCCCACACGTTTTTGGACCGCTAAGTATTCGAGAATACGCTCTTTGACCTTTTCCAAACCCGAGTGATCGGAATCGAGTACCTCTTTGGCTTTTGCCAAATCTTTACTAATGCGACTCTTCTTCGTCCAAGGCACATCCAAGAGCGTTTCCAAGTAATTACGAACGACCGTCGCTTCGGAGCTCATCGGGGGCATCTGACGCAAGCGCTTGAGCTCTGCACGAGCGGCTTTATCCGCCTCAGCGGGCAGCGACGCCTTATCGATACGAACTTTAAGCTCTTCGATATCGTCCGTCTCGTTGTTATCTTCGGCGCCGAGTTCTTTACGAATCGCTTTGATCTGTTCGTTCAGATAGTAGTCACGCTGATTCTTCTCCATCTGGTGCTTGACACGATTGTCAATACGCTGTTGGATATTGCGAAGCTGCACCTCATGGTCGAGCAATTCGACCAATTTCATGATGCGAGTGTTCCAGTCCACCTCAGACAACAAGGCCACTTTTTCGGCAGAGGAGAACTTGGACGTAGACCCCAAAATGCCAATCAACTCATCGAGGTTTCTGACATTACGGCTCTTGCTGTACAACTCCGCATAGGTGTTGTCTACCTCGCCAACTTCTTTCCAGACTTTTAAAAGACTGCGACGGTAAGCGGAAATTTCATCAGCAGAGAGTGTCTGCGCCTCAATCAATTCCGCTTCTGCAAAAAGTGCTCCCGATTGTTCGAAAACCTTCTTGATGCGATAGCGATCAATCCCCGCAACCAGGGCTTTGACCGTTCCATCGGGTAAACGCAATAACTGTTCAATATCCCCTAAGGTGCCAACTTCCATCAAATCGGCCTGCTCTGGGAAATCCACTTTAGGATTCTTTTGCGTGACCAACATGATCTTGTTGTCATAGTCTTTTCGGGCAATCTCTGAGGCAGCGATACTTTTTTCGCGACCCATGAAAATGGGAGCGCGAGTGTGAGGAAAGACCACAACATCTCGTATCGCTAACACAGGAAGTATCGTAGTTTTAGGCGTTTTCATAGTCGTTTTATTTTTCAAAATCGTTCTTCCTATTCATAGCGTCCCTTCCTGACTCTCATGCCACTTAGCGCTGTACTCATATCAGGGAACTCCTTGCCCTATAAAACAGGCTTATGCAAAAGAAGGGGGCTCTCTCTACGGCATCAGGTTGGTGAAAGAGCCAATGATCTAGCCAGGACTCCGTTTGTGAATCCAGATGACAAGAAATTTGAAAGAAAATATCAGAAGGAATGCCGTGATTAATTACTTCTATTTTACAGCATTCCTCTATCGATGGGCACACCGGCATCAAGCCTTGTGATTTTCAGAAATCTCGTCTGATTTCAACAACTTAACAGGTTCACCTTTGGTGATGCAATCTTCTGTCACAATTGCTTTTTTCACATCCCCTTGAGAGGGAATTTCAAACATCGCATCCAAGAGCAAGCCTTCGACGATGGAGCGTAGTCCGCGGGCGCCGGTCTTACGTTCAATGGCTTTGTGTGCAATCGCTTTGAGCGCTTCGGGCGTAAACACCAGTTCCACCCCTTCCATACCAAGAAGCGTTTGGAATTGCTTGACTAACGCGTTTTTGGGCTCTGTCAGAATATTGACCAGAGCTTGTTCGTCGAGCTCCTCGAGCGCAGCAATCACCGGTAGACGACCAACCAATTCAGGGATCAACCCGTACTTGACCAAGTCACCGGGTTCAATTTGCTCATAGACAGCCGTCAAACTCTTCTTTTCGGGGTCCTTGCTAAAGACCTTACCACCAAAGCCCATCTCGGCTTTTTCGGTACGACGACCCACGATGCGCTCCATGCCATCAAAAGCACCGCCACAGATAAAGAGAATCTGTGAGGTGTCCACTTGAATCATGGCTTTACCAGGGTTTTTACGTCCACCTTGCGCGGGCATCGAGGCAACCGTGCCTTCGACCAACTTCAAGAGCGCCTGCTGAACGCCTTCACCCGACACATCGCGTGTAATGGATGGGTTTTCACTCTTACGAGCAATCTTATCGATTTCATCGAGATAGATAATGCCTTTTTGCGCACGTTCAATATCACCGTCAGCCGCTTGAACCAACTTGGCCACGATATTTTCCACGTCTTCGCCAACGTACCCCGCTTCGGTGAGGGTAGTCGCGTCAGCAATGGCAAAAGGCACGTCTAATGCACGAGCCAAAGTCTGCGCCAAAAGTGTTTTGCCCGACCCGGTGGGCCCGATGAGCAAAATGTTCGACTTTTGCAACTCCACCTCGCGCGAGGCGTCTTCTTGGTTGCGTAAACGCTTGTAGTGGTTATAGACAGCGACAGAGAGTGTCCGTTTCGCGCGTTGCTGCCCAATCACATAAGCGTTGAGCAAATCATAAATCTCTTGTGGTTTGGGAAGAGGTTTAATCTCTTTCTCCCCAGCCACGGTGCTTTCGCCCTCTTCACTTGCCTTGGCATCAAAGGGCGTTTGAAGCTCTTTTTCCATCGCCCGAATGCAATCTCCACAGAGGAGCTCACCATTGAGCCCACTGAAGAGCTCCTTACAATCCTTGTCTGGGCGTCCACAAAAAGAACAATAACGCATAGTGTTTGTTATCCCATGGGTGTGCTGAGGCTATCAGCAACAGTCATTTGAGAAAAGCCTTTGTGTGGCGCGTGTCTACCTTCATGACAGCGCCACTAAACCCTGTTCCAAGACTTGGGTTAAGGTCGACAAAGTCGCTTATTTCGCTTGGGTCAATTCTTCACGCGTTGTGAAAATGCGGTCAATCAACCCATATTGGAGAGCTTCTTCTGCGGTGAGCCAATAGTCACGCTCTGTATCACGAGCCACTTCTTCCAAGGGCTTGCCCGTGTTATCCGCAAGAATTTGATTGAGTTCGCGTTTCGTGCGCAAAATCTCACGAGCGACAATTTCAAGCTCAGTGGCCTGCCCTTGCATACCCCCCAAGGGTTGATGGATCATGACGCGAGAGTGTGGCAGCGCATAACGCTTGCCCTTTTCACCCGAACTCAATAAAAGTGCCCCCATCGAAGCGGCTAAACCCACACAGATGGTGTTAACTTTGGGACGGATAAAACGCATGGTGTCGTAAATCCCCATCCCAGCCGTCACCGATCCGCCCGGGCTGTTGATGTACAAAGAAATGTCTTTATCCGGATTTTCGCTCTCAAGAAACAATAACTGACCAATCACAGAGCTTGCCGACTGATCGTTAACTTCACCTGTCAAGAAGACGATGCGATCACGTAAGAGGCGTGAGTAAAGGTCGTAGCTGCGCTCTCCACGACCCGTATCTTCAATGACATAGGGAATGAGATTCATAGGTAACTCGCCAACAAAAGTCCCTCGGAGCTTTTCATAAGCCCCTTGGGAGAGTGAAATAAAATCAAAAGTTTTTCAAGTATAACGCGACTCACGCCATTTCCCAAAAAACTCTTTCGGCTTAGGTCCTTTAGCAAAAGCAAAGGCACTGCCTTCGGGCTGACAACCTTTCCTTAAATGAAAGATCGATGCCGTATTGCAGTGCCTAACGTGTGCTTTTCTGGGCACCACAGCTCATTAAGCCATCAGTGCCCCCAAGCATCAGCTGCCGGTCTAACCCAGCTGAGAATTACATCCCAGGCTGCATAGCCATCAACTGATCGAAGTCCACCTTTTCTTCCGTGGTCTTCGCGTGGTCAAGAACCCACTTCGTCACGTTGTTTTCCGTGGCCTGACCCGTCAAGTTCGCGACACGGTTCTGATCCTTGAGGATGTATTCCACCACTTCTTCAGGATGTTCGTAGCTCGCTGCAATGTCATTGGCCAATTCACGAACCTGTTCTTCCGTACCCGCGACGTTTTCTTTTTCCATCAACGCGTTAACGAAGAGGCCAAGGCGAACACGGCGTTCGGCCTGATCCTTGAACATGTCCTTGGGCATCTGGGGCATCTTCTTGGTATCGATACCACGAGCAGCCAAATCCGTGATCATCTGCTGAGACAAACGCTGGGATTCTTCATCCACCAACGCAGCCGGCACAGCAAACTGCACAACCTTAGCCACAGCTTCCATGGTTTCGGACTTCGTGCGAGCCTGCAAACGCGCTTCAACTTCACGTTCGAGGTTGGAGCGAATTTCGTTACGCATCGCTTCCACGCCATCGGTCACGCCCAAAGACTTGGCAAATTCGTCGTCGATTTCAGGATAGACCGGTTCGGCCACTTCCTGAACTTCCACTTCGAACTCCACGGTCTGACCGTTGAGGTCCTGAACACCGTAGTCGCTCGGGAAGGTGAGCGGGAAGGTCTTCTTTTCGGAAGCACTCATGCCAAGCACAGCGGCTTCAAATTCAGGGAGCATACGGCCCTGACCGAGCACAAACGTGTAGCCTTCAGCGCTACCACCAGGGAACGCCACACCGTCTTTCTTGCCGTTGAAGTTCAACTTCACACGGTCATCGTTCTGAGCGGCACGTTCCACAACGTTGTACGTGGCACGCTGACGACGCATCACATCGATCGTCTTTTCGACTTCAGCATCCGTCACCGGGCAGACATAGCGCTTCAATTCCACATCAGCAAAGGACGGGATTTCCACTTCAGGCATCACTTCGAATTTGGCTTCCAAGTGCATGTTTTCTTTGTCTTCAGCGTTGGGCTTGACATCGATAGTGGGCACACCCACGATATTCAAGCCACTTTCCTTAGCCGCCTTCATCCAAGCGTCGCTGACAAACTCGTTCACAGCCTTGTCATAGGCTTCGGCACCATACATCGCACGAACGCGATCAGCAGGCACGTGACCTTTACGGAAGCCAGGCATACGGGCATTCTTGCCATATTCCTTCAACAGCTTTTCGGCGCGTTCTTCCACGGCTTTGTTGGAGACCACCAATTCGAGAGTGCGTTCAAGGGGATTGACCGGGGTAGCGTCTTCGGTCTTGACGGTTTCTTGTGCTTCAGTCATCTTTATATTGTCTTTACAAAAAATGATCCCAATGTAAGACAGACTCTGTTGGTGGCCTCACACTGAGAGAGGAAATCGTTTCCGCCCGCTCTTAGGTATCCGAGATACTGGCAGAACCGGAAAATGGATTCATGCATACCTCGCTTGACTAGCGAGGTACACTCAGAAAAGTAAGCTCATGATCCTGAAACGCAACCGGCGTAGCTAGTGCATGTCCCCAGCCTGTATTTCCGGCTGACAATCATCTGAACCTCTCTTCCGATAAATTGTGCATTATATCTAAGATAGACTTTGCTGTGTCAGATTGACGCTAGAATGATCAAGCTGAGAAGCGTTAAAGTCTGTTAAAAACGAACTTCTCACCATTTTCTTATCTTATTCGCTCAACGCCATCACTCTCTTAGTGAGTGTGCGCCTTCTTGAGGCGCTCTAGCCGAACAGCTCGCAAAGCGATCTTTGGTAGAATGCGTTTTATTTCTTTTTGGGGCTTGATTCACACATCATGCAACTACTGCGTCAAGTGCTCCTCATGGGTAGCACCATTACACTAACGATTGCCTTAAGCGCTTGCTCCTCGGTTTCCCTCGCACCTTCGGGAGATTCCTCCTCTGAGGCGATCTCGCAATCGGGCACACCGACCCATCGCTCCTCAGAGGATCTTGCTCTTGACCCGTTGGTGAAAACCCATCCTAAACACTTGCCTTTTGACAATCCCCAGTATTTGGCGCGCATTGGTGAGGTGTCCAAAGCCGCTTTGCAACTTTGCCACAATCCCAATTACCGTAGCTACTTTGCAAAAACCCCCTGTCTTCCTGCGGGTATGACGACCAAGTTCTTGCAAAACAACGCCTACCCCAATGCGCAAGAAATTAAGGTAGCGAGTCTTGTCTTTCGCGAGTTAGACCAATTAAATCAACAAACGCGAGACATTATGATTGACTCCCAAATAGAGAGACATGTGCGCTCTGCTCAACATTCCGAAGCACACGTGATGCCTCGCATCCACGATTTACAAAATCGTTTTTTAAAGGGGAAGTTGACCTGGGGACAATATAATCGAGAGCGTTTAGCGATCTTCAATGAAACCGCTAACGTCTCGGCCGATCTCTGATCGGAGGCCTCTTTTTCGCAATTTTTACCTCCAGGCTTTTCCTTTTTGGGAAAATCGTGTAAAATTCGCAGACCTTGCGGGGATGGCGAAATTGGTAGACGCACCAGGTTTAGGTCCTGACGCTGTAAAAGGCGTGTCGGTTCGAGTCCGATTCCCCGCACCATTCTTTACATCTAAAATGCTTTGATTTATCAGTGTTTTAGATAGCATTTTTCTTTGCAGGTACTTTCCGTGAGGAGTATCCAGTCACAAAGATTAAAAAAGGCAACGGAGCTTGTTCTCTCGTTGCCTTTTTTGTGCCAGACCGTTTTTGGTCTGGCAAGATCCTGTTGGGACAATTAGTGGTGATGGTGTCCACCACAGCCGCAACCGCAAGACTCTTCTTCGTGATGGTGGTGACCGCCACAACCACAAGATTCTTCTTCATGGTGATGATGTTCACCACAGCCACAACCACAAGATTCTTCCTCATGGTGGTGATGTTCACCACAGCCGCAGCCACAAGATTCTTCCTCATGGTGATGATGACCACCACAGCCACAACCGCAGGATTCTTCTTCGTGATGATGGTGACCGCCGCAACCGCAAGACTCTTCACCGTGATGGTGATGATGCCCACCGCAACCACAGCCGCCACCGCAACCACAACCGCCTTCCATCAAATCGAAGCGCACGGGCACAAAGGGTTCATCCACTTCAATAACATCCAAGCCGATCATGGTCAGCATCTTGGAAATGTTGGGCATCGGTAAAACGCCAAAGCCTTCAGGAGCTTCAGAAACCGGAACACCACGTGAAATCAACGCCGTAGCTGCTTCTTGAAGAGTGCGCAAATCCCCGGTCACATGCAAAACACGTTCCACACCGGGACGGACCACCCAAAATTCACCCTTGTCGTCCACAAACACATCATCGATTTGTAACGGACGGCGTTCTTCCACGGCCACTTCAACAGGACCATTCGCCGTTTGAAACACGTCAGGCCATTCGTAGCGCTCAGCAGAGGTCAGTACCAAATCGTGAGCACGATCAAGCAAGGGCTGCGCAGGCTGGGCTTCAGGCGGGAGGAGCTTAGTAAAAGTCGTCATGATAGTTTTAATTCCTTTAGTAGTCGCAGACGACCATTGTCTGCAATATTACTTTTAACATGATTGTATACGGTTAACAGGCAACTCGTTACTCTACTGAGGCTTCAAGAGCATCAGCCAAACGATCTACACCAATTACCTCAAGTCCTTCGATGGGAGAGCGAGGTAAATTGGCTCTTGGGATGACAGCTCGTGAAAACCCTAGTTTAGCAGCCTCTCGCAAGCGTTCTTGTCCTCGAGGGGACGGACGAATTTCGCCAGCAAGCCCCACTTCGCCAAACACCACGAGACCTTTTGCTAACGGCTTGTTACGAATACTCGAGTAAATGGCCGTTAACAACGCCAAATCTGCGGCAGTTTCGGAAATTTTCACGCCACCTACCGCGTTAACAAAGACGTCTTGATCAAAAACACCAATGCCCGCGTGGCGATGCAGTACGGCAAGAAGCATAGCAAGTCGCTGAGCATCGACACCGACAGCCAAGCGTCTTGGGGTGGGGAGATGAGTGTCGTCCACCAGCGCTTGAATTTCAACCAATAGCGGACGCGTGCCTTCTTGCGTGACCAACACTGTCGAACCAGGAATGTCGGATTTGTACTCTGAGAGGAAAATGGCTGATGGGTTACTTACCCCTCGCAAACCATGATCTGTCATGGCAAAAACCCCAAGTTCGTTGACAGCGCCAAAACGGTTCTTAAACGCGCGAACCAAACGATAATTGGAGTGCTGATCCCCTTCGAAATAGAGCACCGTATCCACGATATGCTCCAAAATTCGAGGCCCCGCTAAAGCGCCGTCTTTGGTCACATGCCCCACAAAGATCAGCGTGATTCCTAAGGTTTTGGCCATGCGCGTTAATCGCGCAGCGCATTCTCTTACCTGAGAAACGCTCCCTGGCGCACTATCCAGAGCGGAGGAAAAAATCGTTTGAATCGAGTCAATCACCACAAATTCCGGTTGACGTTCGCTGATGACTTTCTCAATATGCTCGAGCTCAATTTCGCTCATCAGCGCCAAACCTCGTGGTTGCAACTGCAAGCGTTGGGCACGAACGGCGATTTGCGTGGGGCTTTCTTCACCGGAGACATAAAGTGCTTTACGCCCTAGCTCCACCAACCGCGCCATCACTTGTAGGAGTAACGTTGACTTACCAATCCCGGGGTCACCACCGATCAAGGCCACACAGCCTCGTACAAGACCGCCCCCCATGACCCGGTCAAATTCTCCAATCCCGGTAATCGTTCGTGGCACATCTTCTACAGCCACTTCCGATAAATCTTGGATAGACCCCGTTGTATCCACAAAGCCTTTTGCTGGCATCAAATAATCGGGGTTATAACGGGCAGAAACACCTTGGCTTACTTTGAACTCTTGCAACGTATTCCAAGCGCGACAATGGGGACATTGCCCTTGCCACTTGGGCGACGTTCCCCCACACTCGGAACACACAAATTCTGTCTTGACTTTATTGGATTTAGCCATTCCCCATTATCCTCGTGTCATCTACTAACGAAAAACGCTGCCCTTTTTCTGTTCGACTCACTTCTTGGGTGACAAATCAAAGCATGAGCAGCGTTTAGCTTTAGGACCTCATTTCTCAGGTCTCTAGCCTAATCGATTTAGGATTTAATTACCAGGGGAACTCGACGCGCTAGAGCGCAAATCAATTCGTAGCCAATCGTCCCACAGGCTTGCGCCACACGATTCACAGGAAGATGTTTACCCCAAAGTTCAACGATTGAGCCTAACTGGGCTTGAGGCACATCGGTGACATCAATTTCAAGCATATCCATGGAGACCGCGCCCACCAACGGAGCAATGGAGCCGTCTACCCAAGTCGGCGCCCCATCGGGCATGGTTCTTGGATAACCATCGGCGTAGCCACAGGCCACGACCGCAATGCGAGACGGACGCGTCGCCCGCCAACGAGAGCCGTAGCCAACCGCTTCACCCGGTGCGATTTCTTGAATAGCAATAATCTTGGCCGAGAGCGTCATCGCCGGAATAATCCCCAACTCTTCGGAACTCACGTGCGCATCGGGGCTCACCCCATAGAGCGCCACCCCTGCTCTGACACCATCGCCACCCACTTCGGGATGCCACAAAATACCCGCGGAGTTGGCCATACAGGCAGCCGTTGCCGAATGGGCCAAAATGCCCATGCGAGTCAACTGTTTATCCACCGAAACAGGTTTATCGCGACTATAGCTGGGTTCTGCGTTAGCAAAGTGTGTTACCACACCCATCACACTCACCCCTTCAATCGAGCGCAATTGCTCCCAAACGGTATTGACTTCAATCGGCAAGAAACCCAAGCGGTTCATCCCCGAGTTTACCTTGATGTGAACACGAACTTGACGCAAGGGCTGCTGGCGCAAAATCTCGATCTGCCAGGGTGAATGAATCACCGTTTCCACATCGAGCGTCTGCAGGGGTTCCAAATCCGAGGCATCAAAAAAGCCTTCCAACAGTAGGATGCGTTTTTTCCATCCCGCATCACGTGCGCGTTTAGCGTCACACAAGTCAATCGTTGCTAAACCGTCCGCCTCTTCAAACGCCGTCACGGCATTCTCAAGGCCGTGTCCATACGCGTTGGCTTTGACGACAGCCCATACGGTCCGCCCTTGTGCCTTATCGCGCATCACCGCGAGGTTATGACGAAGGGCGGAAATATCAATTTCAGCATAGATGGGACGTGGCACTCAAATTTCCTTTTTTATCTTGTTTTTTCTGAAAAAAGAATCACTCCAGAGCGGGCGAAAACCAGGCGCTTCGTCCATCTTTGAAAGCAACGTGCTACGGAGCAGCCACAATGAGCGTTGGCGTAGTGTGGAAATCTTACTCGCCTTTAGCGCTTTTTTCCGAAATTTCGCCCACTGCTCACACTTTTTCGCATTTTTCTTTTGCGAACCGCTCCTTAAGACCAACTCTCAACTACGTGCCTTCCATGATTACCTCACTAACAGCGGGCGCGTTTTGATAAAATGATTAGATTGTTCGTGGCACGATTGCCTTTTCAAAAGGTATCTTTCGCCTGGTATAGCGCACTTTTTTGTGAGGTACGCTATACAAGGTGATGTCTTCCTCTGTCTTACTGGAGCGGGTCTGCTTAAAGCATAGAGCCAACCCGCCTCAGTTTCCGTCCGGGTGACAATGGTAGAAAAGTAA
>OGXZ01002096.1_pt1 | contig 10556 bp, 11 predicted proteins | sample 1576431 | NCBI WGS metagenome assembly OGXZ01 (sample SAMEA3541590, study PRJEB24748) | human gut metagenome | biome: human gut; feature: human-associated habitat; material: faeces | place: China | collected 2012
CAACAAAGCCAAAGAAGAAAAGAAATGGCGGCTCTGGAAAGAAGCCGAGGAAAAGCAGTTGCGGAACTTAGGCGTTACTGAGGACGATATAGAACAGCTCCGTATTCACGATTGGGCGATTTTTAATTCAGACAGACGGTATTATCAGCGAGTGCAGGAAACAGGTACATATCTTGACGAGCTTGCTGAAGATACTACACAGCCCGAAGTCAAAACGGTTGAGGATTTTCTGGACAGCATCGAAAATCAGCACCTCTATCAAGTTTTGATTAAGGTGGACAGGCTTACATTGCAGATTGCTTTGATGAAGATACAAGGATATTCAACCCGTGAAATTGCGGTGTATCTGGATATTACTGAAAAAGCTGTTTACAGAAGAATGGATAGGCTCAAAGAAAAATTAAAAAAGTTTTTTGAGTAGAGGGGAAAATCGCTGTTCCCCACGGGCTACAGGGTGAGAGGACAAAAAACTCTTGCCCTGTTTTCCTTTGTGTGGCGAAAACGGGATTGCTCCTTGACAAATGAATACCCATTCGCCAAATACTTTCTCTTTGTGATTGTGATGAGCATAAGCGTGTGCAGCGGTACGCCACGACCTGCCAAGCGGCAGCGAGCGATTGAAAGGTGGTGAGCCTATCTTTACCGACTCAAAATATCGGGCAGCTCCCGATTTCGCCATAACCCACAAAGAGGATAATGATACTCCCGTCCAGTCACAGCCCGAGCGTGAAAAAACCGTCGCAGGCAATGAGGGCGGCTCTGTCAGAACGACAGTTGGGGTGGAACTCCCGTGGTGTCAGTTCGCTGCTGACCATTTGGCGACTTCCCATAGCATTTCGGGGTGTCGAGGACAAATTGAAATGCTCCTATCATATCAGCCAAACGAAAGGCGGTCATAAGAACAGAGATTTTGTTTATATTCTCCCGACCTTAAATACTTCCTTACGTTTGGCTGCCTACATAGGCAGAACATACCTGCCTAAATAAAATTGGGAGGTCAAACATAATGGAAAGAAAATTCAAGCGTGGAGATATTTACTACGCAAACTTAAATCCCGTTATCGGCTCGGAGCAAGGCGGAACAAGACCTGTACTTATCATTTCAAACGATGTCGGTAATAAGCACAGTCCTACGGTCATTGTCGCACCCATCACAAGCCGAATACACACCAAAGCAAAATTGCCGACGCACACTTTAATCAATGATTTTGAAGGTTTGGATAAGAACTCAATCATTTTGCTTGAACAGGTAAGAACGATTGATAAGCAGCGACTAAGGCAGTATTTGGGAATGATACCAGACGATATAGTGGCAAGGGTTGATAAGGCTCTTGCCATTAGTGTTGCATTGGAGAAAATGAAGGCAACAGATGTGTAAAAGGGACGAGAACGATAAATTTGCACATTGGTAAAAATGCGGCTGTATTTCTATAATTTAGAGTACAGCCGCTTGTTTTATAGCGGAGGTACTCATTATGGGAAATGAAAACTATATCCAAAATCCAGAATTGCAAAATGAACAGATGAAAGATGAAAACGAAGTATTTAATTCATTTATCAATGTTATGGTGCAGATAGTTGAAAAATACGGAAAGACAGTTTTGCAAGAATTGGATTGTGCTGCGTAAGTTACGCAGCCTTACATATCACATTTCCCTATAAAATTATGGAGGTGGTACGATGAACAGAGAAGGAAAGAAATGTGTCCTGTATCCGAGAGTAAGCACCGAAATGCAGGTAGACGGATATAGCCTTGAAGGACAAAAAAACGGATTAAAACGATTTGCTGACCGAGAAGAAATGGAAATTGTCGGTATCTATGAGGATGCAGGTAAATCAGGAAAATCTATTGAAGGACGACCTGCATTTAAGAAAATGCTTTCCGATATAAAAAACGGATTGGAGATAGACTATATTCTGGTTTATAAACTTTCCCGTTTCGGAAGAAATGCAGCGGATATTCTAAATTCATTAGAGTTTGTACAATCTTATGGAATAAATCTTATTTGTATTGAAGAAGGAATTGACTCGTCACAGACAAGTGGAAAACTTTTAATCTCTGTTTTGTCTGCGGTTGCAGAAATAGAAAGAGAAAATATCATTGAACAGACAATGAATGGACGGAGAGAAAAAGCACGACAAGGTGGGTGGAATGGTGGATTTGCACCATACGGATATTATCTGAAAGACAATCAGCTCTTGATAGAAGAAACGGAAGCTGAAGCAATCAGAATTATATTTGATAAATTTGCTAATTCTGATATAGGACTTGGCGGAGTAGCAAAATATCTTAATCTTCAAGGTATAAAGAAGATACCTCGTCAGAACGGCACATTGGAAACTTGGAGCAGTCATTTTATACGGTTGATATTAGACAATCCTGTTTATTGTGGAAAGATTGCTTATGGCAGAAGAACACGAGAAAAGGTAAAAGGTACAAAAAATGAATATAAGCAGGTTCATGCAGAGGATTACATTCTGGAAGATGGACAACATGAAGGAATTATCAGCGAGGAATTGTGGCAAAAGGTTCACGCAAAGCGTATGGCAACAGGAATTAAACAGCCATCCAAAATCGGTAAGGATAGGTCACACCTTTTGACGGGGATATTAAAGTGTCCCCTTTGTGGAAGTTCAATGTATACGAACAAACACGCTTGGACAAATAAAGATGGCACATACAAAGAGGTTTACTATTATATTTGCGGCAGAAATAAGCAGGAACGAGGACATCATTGTGACTATAAGGCATCTCTGAGAAAAACAGATATTGAGCCACTTGTAATTGAAGCTGTTAAGGAATTGGTAAGCGATAAGTATTTTGCAAAAGAGATTGAAAAGCGTATTGGCGTACAGACCGATACAACAGCTATTGATAAGGAACTTGCCAATTACGAGAGTAAACTGAAAGAAGTTGATTTGAACAAAGCACGTCTGGAGAGAGAAATTGATAATCTGCCTGTTGATACCCGCTTCAGAGAAAGAAAAATTCACGATATGACTTTAAGACTTGATGCCTTGTATGATACGATTGTAGAGTTGGAAGAACGGATTGAAGATGCAAAGCTGAGAAAAAGTTCTATCGAAATGGAAACAATCACTCTGGACAATATTTACAAGCTTATGCTGAATTTCGGAAAGCTCTATGATATAATAAGTGACGAGGAAAAGAAAAGCCTTATTACTTATCTCATAAAAGAAATTCAGATATATCCAAACGGGGAGTCAGAGCAGCCTTTGAAGTCGATAGAGTTTAATTTCCCAATATATCGGGATGGTCAAGAGGTAAGGCGGCTTTTGTGGGAAAAAGGTAATACCGTTGAGTGCGTATGCGCTTTGAGTAGACGGTAAATATTTGAAACTGAAACTGCATCTGAATGATTTTTGAGACTCGACGTATAGTCGAGCCTCGTTTTTTGCGCTTTTCGGCGGTAAAAAACACTATTTGCCGTTGTGTTCGAAAATTTGGTTGCATTTATTGCCGAAAAGGCATATACTTCGACATACTGCGCTCATTTCGGGCGAAACGCTTGTAATTACATCACCTTTGCATTCAGACGTAAAAATGAATTTTGTTTGGGAGAGCAAATTTTGTCGAGAATCGTTAATGAAGCAAGGATTAAAAACAAGGCAGTCGTCAGAGTAAGAGGGCTTTGGGAGCGTTGCGTATCATAGCTCGGGTTCTTGACTGACTAAGCCGAAAAAAAGGGGGCTTGACCATATCGTTTTTGCATCGGCCGCCGTTGCGAGATGCGGAAAATCTCAGGGCACCGAGCTGCCGAAATGTATTGCCGAGGGCGATGATGTCTGTGTATAGAGATACATAAAAAATGACATCCAAGAGATGGAAAAATGAAAAAGGTAAACACAGCTTTGCTCATAAGACTTTGCCTTCCGCAGTTTGCGGTATGGCTTTTCACTACAATGCTCAACATTATCTTATTTACTTTTATCAGCCGTCAAAGGAGTCGGGGATACCGAATCTTATTCCGCAGGGCAGAATAGTTCTCGGAGTCCTTACGGTAATAGGCTTGATTAAGGCGGTAGGGCATATAATCGACGCCGTCACCGATCCGCTTATAGCGGCAGACTCCGACAAGAGCAAAAACAAAAACGGCAGACGTATTCCGCTTATGCAAAAGGCGGCTGTTCCGTTCGGACTTTGCACGTTTCTTATGTTCTTTGTGCCGTTGAATTACGTAAGCGGCTTTAATGCCGTTTGGATTGCGTATTCGCGCTGTTCATATCATTCCCGTTTGCCGTGCTCAATGTGCTGCCGGGTGCTATGATGGCAGATATCATTCAGTATGATACGGTAGTGACCGGCATTAACCAGGAGGGAATCTTCGGTGCTGCGAAGAGCTTTATTGTGAAGATGGGCAATTCACTCGCGATAATGATAGTGCCCTCGCTTGTTGTAACCGGTGCGGCGGCAGGCGAAAATGGGGCGTGACCCCACAATGGATAAACTATTACTGCACTGCGGGTCGCATCCCCGGTGCTGTAAAAATGGCGACGATTTGGCTGATTCCGAAAACTGCGGAAAAGCCGATTGATGGTCGGACAAAAAGAAGAAATGGAGATAAGCATGAAAAAAATACTGCTGGTTGAAGATGACCCCAATATAGTGTCCTCCCTTACTTTATTTATGAAAAATGAAGGCTATCTGGTTGACAGTGCAAATGGACAACAAACTGCTTTACAGAAAATAGCTCAGGAACAATACGACATTATCCTTTTAGATATTTCGTTGAATGATGGAAATGGTTTTAGCACTTGCTCAGCAATTAAGAGCCAAAAAGACATTCCCATTATCTTTCTGACCGCAGATGATGATGAATTTAGTGTTGTCAGCGGTCTGGAATTGGGTGCAGATGATTATATTTGCAAGCCGTTCCGCCCAAGAGAATTATTGGCAAGAATCAACACTGTGTTGCGCAGAAAAAATGGAAAAAGTGAATTTCTGTCTTGTAAAGATATTACAGTTGATGTTCAAAAGGCGGTTGTCCGAAAAGGAAATACAGAGCTATTCCTTTCGGCATTAGAATACCGTTTGCTGTTGGTGTTTTTGCAGAATCCGGGTGTTGTATTTTCAAGGAAAAAACTACTTGAAATGATTTGGGATGTTACAGGTGATTTTATTAGTGACAACACATTGACTGTCTATATGAAAAGATTGCGAGATAAAATTGAAACAAATCCACAAGAGCCGGAAATTCTTTTGACTGTTCGCGGGCTTGGGTATAAGGCTGGTGAATAACATGGATTTTTTACGAAACAAGGAAGTTCGATTGCAAATAATGCTCTGTATTGGTGTGACGGTGATTGGGAGTGTTTTAAGCTATTTCTTTTGCATGAAGTTCTATTGGGTTACATTTTTAACTGGCTGCGCCATCACCGCTATTTCCCTTATATTCACATATCGCCGCTATATGAAGATTTCTTCTTTAAGTCAGGATATTGATAGACTATTACATGGTGAAGAAAGTATTCGTTTTGACGATTATAGTGAGGGAGAGTTAGCTGTTCTGGAAAATGAGATTTCAAAAATGACATTACGGCTTTTAGCGCAATCGGGACAGCTGCAAAAAGACAAAAAATATTTAGCGGATTCTTTGGCGGATATTTCCCACCAATTAAAGACACCGCTGACTTCTCTTGAAATATTGAATGCTGCGCTTTCACAAGAAGGTATTGATTTCGAACAGCAATCTTCACTATTGCATGAACAGTTATTACTGTTGTCACGTATGGAATGGCTGATTGACGTTTTATTAAAGCTGTCGCGTCTTGATGCAGGGACAATCAAATTCGAAAATAAGTCCTTTCCTGTGGAAAAATTAGTCCAGCAGGCAACAGCGCCATTTGATATCATGCTGGATATTAAAAATATTAAAATGGATATTTCAGATATAGAGGAAATTCAACTATACGGGGATATCAAGTGGCTTGCAGAAGCTTTGTCTAATGTTGTAAAAAATTGTATTGAATCTACTCCCGATGGAGGACAAGTAAAAATCAGCGCTGAAGAAAATGCCATGTATGTGAAATTGTGTGTTATCGATAGCGGAACAGGCATAGCGGAGGAAGATATTCCACACTTATTTGAGCGTTTCTATCGAGGTAAGAACTCCGGCAAAAACGGGGCAGGGATTGGCTTGGCCTTAGCAAAAGCGATTATCACGCAGCAGAACGGAAGGATTATCGCTGAAAACATAATGCCATGTGGGGCAAAATTTACAATTTTCTTTGACAGAGGGGTTGCATAATGCAATCCCTTTTTTGCAAAGTGACATTTTTGTAATGAAAGCGTAATAATAGAGTTATTTGAATTTGCTATGATTTCATCATTGTACGGAATTACTTTCAGCAGGAGAAAACAACAATGGAAATATTAAGAGTTGAAAATGTTTGTAAAACATACCACACAGGTGAAACCATAGTGAATGCCTTGACCGATATTTCATTTTCAGTGCAAAAAGGAGAATTTGTTGCAATAATTGGCGCATCTGGCTCTGGTAAATCCACTTTGCTCCATATTCTCGGCGGTATTGATCGTCCCACATCAGGCGAAGTAATTGTAGATGGTCAAAGTGTGTATGAACAAACGGAAGATCAACTTGCCGTGTTTCGCAGACGCCAAGTAGGACTGATTTACCAGTTCTATAACTTGATTCCGGTCTTGAATGTAGAGGAAAATATTACCCTGCCTATTAGGCTGGATGGGCGAAAAATAAATAAGAAGCGTTTAGCAGAATTGTTAGAGGTACTTGGCTTAACAAAGCGTAGAAAGCATTTGCCAAGTCAGCTTTCAGGCGGGCAGCAACAACGTGTGTCCATTGGTCGTGCGCTTATTAACGCTCCTGCAATTCTCTTAGCTGATGAACCTACGGGAAATCTGGATACACAAAACACACAAGAAATCATGCAGCTTTTGAAAGCTTCCAATAAAGCCTATCATCAAACGATTGTCCTGATTACCCATGACCGGGAAATCGCTTTACAAGCAGATCGGATTTTGGAAATACAGGATGGTCGGCTTGTCAGGGATGAGGTGATTCGCTGATGGAAACAATATTTACCCTTACATTACGACACTGCAACAAAACAAAAAGCGTACATTTCTTACGATTTTCACGATCATTCTTTCGGTAGGTATGATGACTGCTGTCTTGTGTGGCGGCTGGTCCATGCTTCGCTTTTTGCAAGAGAAAGAAGCCGTATACGGTGGAGATTATGCGTATCGTATGGAACTCACATCGCAACAGCAAGCGGAAACTCTTATGCAAGAAAAGAATATAGAGGATGTGTCGTTGCTGCGTTTCGCCGGAAGTAGTTTTTACGGAGAACCATCTAATAAAAATTTGCTTGCCATTGCAGAAATCAACGATGCATTTGTCGAAAATTTTTATCTGGAACAATATTTACTGGAAGGCCGTTACCCGTTCAATGAAAATGAAATTGTCTTAACGCAAGATTTTATTGACGATAATGGGCTTACATTCTCTGTTGGGGATACGATGCAACTTTTACTTGGTGAGCGAGTGTGGGACGAAATCGACGCAGAGTTATATGGATTAGTAAATTACCTGGGAGATAGGGAAAGTTTTCACCCGGATACTACGGAGCGGACATATACCATTGTTGGTATTGTATCTGAAATGAATGGGTCTAAAGTAGCCGGTGACTTTAACGCTTACATCGGAATTAGCGATAATGAAACAAATTTATCGGCATTTGTAAAGTGCAAGGATATTTCTAAGTCTATATACGCCGAAGCGGAAGAAAATGCAAAAGCAGTTGGTGGTCTTGTGTCAGCATTCCATTCTGATTTGCTCATGTATCATGGCGTGACTGCGGGTAATGGAGCTGCAAAGATGATTGCGGCTGTTGCTGTAGTTATTTTATTGTTAATGGCTGCTTGCTCTGCCAAGATTAGCAATGTCCTTTCGATCTCTCTGCAGGAACGTATTAAGCAGCTTGGTATGCTTGCGAGTATCGGTGCAACAAGTAAACAGAAGAAAGCCAGCGTTACCATAGAAGCCTTTCTACTTGGCATAATTGGTATTCCATTGGGTCTGTTATTTGGTTTGGGGTTAACGGTTGTTGTTCTGGCAATGATACGGATTTCCTTTAAAAACACTTTTACTTTTGGAATGATTGAGCTAAAAACATATATTTATTGGCTCCCTTTTCTCCTGGGAGCAATTTCAGGTATTGGTTCCTTGTTTTTTGCTTGTAAAACTCCGGATTCACGAACTTGTCGTGAACCTTCTGGAGTTCGCCCTCAGCGTCCTTCTCGAGGTCTTCAGACAGACCGTCCTTGATAGCCTTCTTCAGCTTGTCCTTTGTGTCCTGACGTGCGTTGCGAATCTCCACCTTAGAGCGCTCGCCAATCTTGTTGCACTGCTTTACGAGTTCCTTACGGCGCTCCTCTGTAGGCTGCGGGATGCCGAGGCGGATAATCTCGCCGTTGTTCTCAGGAGTGATACCTACATCGCTGTCCATGATTGCCTTCTCGATGTCGCGGATCTGCTTCTTGTCGAAAGGACGGATAGCGATAGTACGCGGATCGGGCACTGTAACGTTAGCCACCTGATTCAATGGCACCATAGAGCCCCATGAGCTTACGCGTACACCGTCGAGGATTGCTACGTTGGCGCGGCCGGCACGGATGCGTGCCAACTGCTCTTCCAGATACATAGCAGCCATCTCCATGCGCTCTTCAGCGCCGTTCAATGTTTCTTTTACGTCTATCATAATTGTTTTATTGTTTGTTTCCGAACTGTTTTAGTTATTCAATTTGCAAATTTAATGAAAATAGTTGATAATACGAAACAACGGATGTTGTTTTTAATTTTGAATTTTGAGTTTTGAGTTTTGAATTATCGGCTGCGCCGATTTTGAATTGTTCATTTTTGAATTATGAATTCGCAACTCATAACTCCCAGCTCCTAATTCATAATTCATAAACTCAAAATGCGCGCAGCGCACAATTCAAAACTCAAAACTTAAAACTCAAAACTCAAAACTCAACTTTCAGACTGCGCACTGCGCCGCCCTTTGTGAGTTTCAGCACGTAGATGCCCTTTGCAAGCCCAGCCACGCTGAGTGCGTTCGCACGCTGTGCGCTTGCCACGAGTGCGCCGGTAGCGCTGTATAGACGAGCCTCGTCGGCGCATTCGTCAAAGAGCAGCGAGTCGCCAGAGCGCATTACGCCGTTCTTGTCACCACCGATAGCGAAGATGCCCGTAGAGCCGTTGTCCTTATAAGCGATGCTGATGAACGGCATGAGCAGTTCGCCCCATACATTAGCGTCTTCGTCCTCACCACTGCAGTAGGCGATGTGCGGGTTGCCGTCCATCTCCATCATGTGCCAGTCGGGATGCTTCGTGCTGTCCTTGATATACTGTGTGCCGAGCGGACACTCGAACTTCATAATCACATTGCCGTCCTCATATTTGTACGGCTTGTAGAGGTTAACTACCAGTTCCAGGTCGTTGGCATTGCCTTGGATGCTGATGTTGCCGTCGAAGACTGTTGTGAATCCGTCCTCGTCGAGCATCGCATTGCCGCCGTCCTCGTCGAGCATGTCGGTGCGGGTTGTATTCTTGATGCCGATGCGTGCCGGGAAGGTGTAAGCCTCAGCGTTCTTGCCGTTGTAGAGGAAGCGCATGCCGGTAATCTCGATGCCCTTCATCTGCTCCATCACCTGCTCGTGCTTGTCGGGAGTCACCCAGTTGGCTGACGAGTAAGTGTAGCGCACCTGATAGGTCTTGCACTTCTCGAACTTCAGCGCCGGCGTGTAGAGCCAGTCGTCGGCGTTCTGGTCGCAGCGGTCGTATGTAGTGGTCTGCGTAGGCTTGTAGAATGTCCATGTGTTGCCGACGTTGTTCTTGTCCGCAGTCACCCAATGGTCGAAATCGTCCTGCGTGGTGAGCGGCGAAGTGAACGGCACGCTGTCCTCGGGTCCGAAACTCATGGTCTTGGATGTAGCCGAAGCGCCCACACCCTTCTTGTTCACAGCCGTCACGATGTAGCTGTAGCCCTTCTGAACGCTCACGGCGTCGGTAGCACGGAGCGATGTTGTGCCCTCTACAACCACCTTGTTGTCGGGCATGCGCACCACGTTGTACTTCACACTGGCGTTGTCGAAATAGCCGCCGTGCTGTCCCTTCTCGGGTGCTGCCCATGTTATCTCGGCATTGCCGCCGTGCGTGGTGAGCGTAACGTTCTGCGGAGCGCCCGGCAGATCCTCGCCTACATACGCCGCAAACTCCTTGTATACGCCGTCACCCGCAGCGTTGTACGGCACCACCTTATATATATAGTAGCCGTCGGTCGAAGGTCTGTCGGTCCACGCTACGCTCTTGCCCTGCGTTGTCTCGGTAGAGGTGTACACGAGCTGGTCGTTGCGGTAGACCTTGGTGCCTGTGAGCGACGAGAGCTTCGCGCCGAGATAGCTCACGCTCGGTGTTGTCCACGAGAGCTGTGCCGAGAGAGTACACATTTTATCGGACAGCCGATGTATGGGCAGCTAATAAAATTGCTCAGCA
>OGXZ01002098.1_pt1 | contig 10552 bp, 7 predicted proteins | sample 1576431 | NCBI WGS metagenome assembly OGXZ01 (sample SAMEA3541590, study PRJEB24748) | human gut metagenome | biome: human gut; feature: human-associated habitat; material: faeces | place: China | collected 2012
CTGAATTCCTCGTCCTTTACGTCAACCTTCTCGCGCACCACATCGTCGGTGATGACATCAATTCCCATTTCAGCCAGGATATCCGAGATTTTGTGCTGGATGAGCATATCCGTATGATAAGGGCGACCGGCCAGCAAGACGGCCCAGCGTCCTTTCTTGCGTGTCTGTTCCAGCAATTGCCGGTTATGTTCGGCCAGGGTGTGACCGAATGATTCCTGTTCGCGGGTAGCTTTCTCGAAAGCTGCCTTGATTGTATTTTCATCCACACCCAATTTGGTGAGGTATTTGCTGCATTGTTTATAAAGTAATTTCCGGTTCTTGAATGAGATGGCCGGCGAGTCGATGGGGATTCCTTCAGCCTGTACGCTTTTCACCACTTCCGAGTAACCGGTTACAACCGGGCAGTTATAGCTGTTCTGTTCATCTCCTTTGCGTTCGAAGATGACGAAAGGCAGGAAGATCCGATCTACTTTCTGTTCAATCAGGTTCTGTACATGGGCATGTACCAGCTTGGCAGGGAAGCAGATATTATCCGACATGACCATACGGGCATTCCGTTCGTAGGCCGCATAATCAGATTCGGCGGAAAGCTGAACCTGAATACCGCAGGCGGTAAATAAGGTATGCCAGAACGGGAAATTCTCATACATGTTCAGACTCCGCGGAATACCGAGTGTCAGCAGCGGATGTTCCACTTGCGTCTGTGCCCGGCCGAAGAGGAGTTCGTTCTTGAACCGGTAGGCATTTTCGCCGGGCTGTTCTTTGGTACCATTGGTAAACACCTTTTCGCACCGGTTACCCGAGTAATAACTCTGTCCGTTGGCAAACCGGTAGCGGAACACCTGGCACTGGTTGTTACAACCTTTGCAGTGCAGTTCGTGTGTCGTATATTCGGCCTGCGACAAGATATTGTCTAAAGAGATATCGGTATGATGATATTTCTGGGCATACAGCGCACACCCGAAAGCTCCCATCAGTTCAGGCAGGTCACATCGGGTCACTTCGGCGCCCGTCAGTTGTTCGTGATTTTAATCTTGGAGCTATATAATAAAGACAAAGAAAAGGCCGCAACAATAGCGACCCCAAGGAGGAAACAACATGAATAAGAAATTAGTAACTATTTTAGCCGCTGCACTTTGCAGCTTAGCCATCTCAGTAACAGCATTTGCAGCTGAACTTATCAATGCCGACCAGGCCCGCAATATCGCAGCACAATTAGTACCGGCTGGCAGCACACATCTGGTAACAAAGGATGAAAGCTACAAACATATCCCTCTTTATGAAGTAAAGTTTTATGACGGCGCTACTAATACTGCCTATGAAGTAGAAGTATTGAGAAACAGCGGCCTAGTAAGAGAATTCTCGATGGATGCCAAAACCGTACAAGGCAGCCCCCAAATAATCCTGTCTGTTGAGGAAATTCAAAATATTGTTCGCGCTGAATACCCCAACGCAGTATTCACTAATGTTGAAATCGATCACGACGACGGCTTGTATGAATATGATGTAGATTTTTATACAACTGAGTTAAGAGGCGAAATGACCATTAATCCTGCAACCGGCGCAGTAAGTGAAAAAGAAATAAAATATTCAGTTTATTAAGCAAACTGTAACAGCATAAACCAGGACCGGATTTTCCGGTCTTGGTTTTTTTGGCAAAATGAGAACCCCCGCACAAATAGTGCGAGGGTGTTGTGTGTAAAAGCATAGTACATATAAAATTATTCATATATATAATAACTATCTTTAAGTTTGTAAACTAAATTTTGAAGTGTTATACTGGATGCAGAGATATTAAAAAATCGGATAATAAGATGGTTAAATTATGTAAAATAGAACGAGGCGGAGATTAATATGAAATACAATAAATTTGGTGAATGTGCGATTCAAGCCTACAAGAAAATGAGAAAGGAAAAATGCAGTGCATTGGAAGCATGGATAACAACTGCGGAAGAACTTTTTGGAGTTGGCAGCAGCAGTTCTAAAAAAGGATGCCCTAAAAATGCTTTTTTAGGAGTGGTAGACGTTAATCATAAAAAAAGTAAAAATGCTGATTATGCAGTAGAGATATTAAAAAGATTAAATAGAAATCCTGGAGAATCATTTGAAAAGATACCAAAAGCAAAATTTTGGAAGGAAGAAATGAAGCAAGAAATTAGTCATAATAGTCAGATTGATGTTGTTTTTGCATTATGGAGTAAAGGATATATATAATTGCATTATGAAAGAATAAAATCACCATATAGCAGTTGATGATAAACAGAATAGCAGTTGATGATAAACAGAAAGTATTGGGTATGATGCTGGGTCTTCCTAATAATGCTCAGTAGAACACTGAGTCGGGCAGCTTTTCAATAAACTGGTTATTGGTAACGGTATCATCAATATCAATTGCAGATCAGACCTTCAGTGGAAAAACACAATCTGTTTTTGTGAAGGGGAGAAGGCATAGTATTTAATATCACCTTATTGCTTAGATTGTATTTTTGCAAGGGTAAAGTGAGTACTTCTCTGTTAGATATTTTAATCAAATGGTGAGAACATAATTTATATCATTAAAACTTTTTTTGAATAAAAATATAGTCTGCCTCCTGTGATTTTACTCCTTTTTTCCTATCCCATGATTCGACTAAAACAAAGGTAACATCGTCATTTTTTCGAACTTTTCCATTAATAACATTATTGGTCTTAAAGTAATAAGTGCGATTATTTTCTTTTATAAAACCAGATTTTGAATTGTCCGATATTCTTTCGATTGTACCAAAATGGCAACCATAATAATCTTGAATTTTAGTCAACCAAAATTTTTTCAAATCTAATAGATCTACATCTCTTTGAATAACACCATTTAAGCGATTTTGTAAATCATTTGGAATAGACCAATCTTTTTTCAGTCGAGTTAACCGTGCTAACAAAAAATGAGATTCTTTTATATGTGTTTCTTCAATGAGGTCTCCAAGCTGAACTAGCAAGTTCACTTTCATTTCAATTGGGTCACGGGTATATGCGGCTCGGCATAAAAACACAATTGCCTCTTTGTTAGCACCATCTTTTAATAAAAGCTGAGCAAGGCTATATTTTAGAAACCAACTGTTTTTTAATAAAATTAGTTCGCGAGCATTTTTAATTGCAGTGTGAAGATCACCTAAAGCGGCAATCGACTGCATTTTACGTTCTCTTAACCAAATATCATTATCATGATGAAAATTTTTGATCTTTTCATATGCTTCGTCACAGCACTCGATACAAGCTGCATATTCTTCTAGGGAGAATAGTGCTTTGGTCTTATATGCGTAATATGCTTCTTGGTTTGATTGAATTTCTTTATATTTACCTTTATAAGGTTGGTCGGACACATTATCAATTTGAAGATAAGATAGAATTTTTAAAATTCGCTCAAAAGGTATTTTGTTTGAGTGTTTTTTAGCAATCCTTATTGTCCTAAATACAGAAAATTCAATTTGGTTTTTTCTGTCATCAGGTAGTATTTCATATGTCATATCCACATAATCAAATAGACAATATATTTCTTCACTAGAATAAGTAGCTTTTGTATTTTTAAAGTATTTATCATTAATAATACGTACAAGAAGGTTTCTGTTATATAGGAATCCGGGATTATCTTTATATATTTGAAAAGAGGCATTAAATGCTACATCTAAAATGCCCTGCAAATACAAACAATGAACATAATTCCAACCGTCCCAATACAATTGCTCTTTTTTCCATAAATCCTTAAATAGGGGCGCAGCTTTATCATACTGCTTATTGTTTTTAAGCTGTTTTGCGAGTTCCCGATTATCCATACTAACTCCTCAAAATTTTTTCTGTTGTCTTAAAGTGATACTTTACATATTTCAAAAGGATATCATTACCATATTTTTTAATTATTTGATGTGCAGCTTCTTCGACAGCTGGCGAAGCACCTTTAGGCAGAGCCATTCCAACTTGACGTCCTAATAGTGATCTTTGTTGTAAATAAATATCTCTCGCCAAAATTGAGGCCGCTGCTACAGCAATATCTCTTTCTGCTTTTGGGGTTTGAATGAGCGTGGCCTTCTTGCCTTGTTCAAGCAATGCTTTTTTGATAAGTTCTTCATCACCAAATTGATCTGATATGACATTGTTACAGTTAACCTTTTTTAGAATGTTTTCAATCGCCCGAGCATGGCCCCAAGCCAAAAGTTTATTTAGATTTTTGATTTTTGAATACAATTGATTATATTTTTCTGGACTGATAAAGACCACACTATATTGTTCTGGCATCAAAATTTCTTTTATTTTCCTTGCAAGTTCTTGATTTTTGGAATCAGAATTGCTTTTACTATCTTGAACTCCAAGTTCTATTAGCTTTTTTTCTATATTGTTATTGACAAAAACACCTGCTATAACCAAAGGCCCGAAATAATCTCCCTTGCCTGATTCATCTGTTCCAATATGACTATCAAATTTTGGAATATCTTTAATTACAGGTGATTGAATATTATCTGGCTTTATGGAAGGAGTTTTTTTTTCTCTCTGTGCTAACATTTCTGCTTCGGTGTAACCATTCTCTACTAGGATTCTATAACCATCCATAATGGATGATGAGATTTCTCCAATTCTATTCTCCACTTGCTGTACATCTGCAAGATTAATAATTTGTGGATTTTGCGCTGGGTCTGAATGTAGTTCATGGCAACGCAAATCCTCCCACATTACACGTAACTTATCAACGATATTTCCATCTCTTTTTTTGTCTTTTATATATTTTTCAAATTTCTTTTCTCGTAAAGCATTTCCGATTCTAGCGATTTCTGAATTAGACTGATATTTGTCATATGTAAAAAAGCATTTCTCTATCATCAATCGGATGATAAAGCCTTCAAACACTTTTGCAAAGGGATACAGGACTGGATTATATAGCGGAATTTTCAAGTCAGTTTGCTTTACAGCTTTTAATATACCGATGGCGCTAACGAGTGTCTGTTGATCATTATTGAACAGAAACTCAAAAGCATCTTGAGATATACGGCTTTTTGCTTCGTCATATAGGTCTACGAAAATATTGGGGATAGTATCTATTGCTGCGGCAACAGCTTTTTGCTCGTTTTTAGGTACATACATTAATGCATTTTCTTTTTCAGTAATTGGATTGATTTTTTGAATGATAGACAATACATCTGAAACCAAGGAAGAATCTACTCCCTGTAACAATATCGTTCCATTAACAAATTGTGTAACCGTTAAAGCAACATTGTTTTTTTCAATACGTACTTTATAAAAGATTGTCTCTTTTGGTTTAGTTTCAACCACATCAGAAAACATCTCTAAAATTTTTGCACGTATTGTCTCTTGACTTTTTGCTGTCTTGATTTTAAATGATGCATGAATTGGTACACTTGGGTTATAAAGTTGCTCATCAACAAACACTTCATCTGGTAAATCTTTTGGTGGTAAAAACCATGCAATAATGTCATCTGTCGTTCTTTCAAAAAAAATTTTTGATGATGAAGCTCTTTTGAAATACAAAATAATACTAAATTCTTTTCCTTGTGAAAAAGTGAACTTCAGGCCAGACCCATTATTTATTTCTTTTTCAATAGCATTGTTAATGCCATTAAGAGAAAGTATCTCTCTAACTTTTTCTATCGCTTGCTCTTTAGAGTAAATAAAATCAATTGAACGTGGCATATAAAAACACTCCTTTGTATGCTCTTGTTTTTACAGCATTTTCAAGAAAACAATTCATGTGGAAATTTGCATTTACCTCAGCAATACCAATACACGTTCCTTGCTGGGGTCTTTGATGCCCAACTAACTGCATAAAGTGCCGGCGACTTGAGCTTTTTCATCAGGTTGTAGATAGAAACTCCATAAAAAATCAAATAAAATGAATATAAAATAACCATTTTCATTATATATCTTTTTAATTAATAATACAATCAAAAGCAAATAGTAAAAATTATAAAACATAACATATATTTGCAATAAAACATACAATTCTATAAGCGAATTTTATGGGTTAGTAAAATAAAAAAGATTCTATGCGATATTATGCTAATGCTCTGTCAGTCATAGTGAATACATATTAGGCGGATGTTAAGATGCCTAATAAGCAAAGTAATACCGTTAATAGTATACACTCGATGGAGGTGAAAATAACAACCTATTCTTTGCGCTAAAGTAGATGCAGAGCAAGCGGCAATAAGAACTTTTGTGACGGCTATCCCAAGACCCTTTACAGGGTCTTTTTTTATTTCCTTTGGTACGGAAATAAACTGGCTGCCAGTACTGATTTTGGCGGTTGCCGAAACGCAAAAGTAACAGAACCATAAAAAACGCGCAGACGCTGATAGTTGTAAAGCCGCTGGCGTAATGCGCCGGGCAAGACTCGCAGACGTTGTACACATGTTCAAAGTAAGTGTCTTGCGGGGGGGTACAAACGTGCTATAATGCATATAAATATTATTGAAACAAATATTTTTGATGCTGAACAAATAAAAACGCTCCTGTTTAAATGTTTTGACCCAAAGTGTGCAAGAGACATAGAAGGTGGAGGTGGAAGATGTACGATGAAAAATGCCTGCTGCGTATCGGCAGCAATATCAAGCTGCTGCGTAGTGTTCGTCAGCTTAATCAGCACCAGCTGGCCGAGCGGCTTGGTATCAGCCAGACGCATCTGAGCAATATTGAGCATAATAACGTGCTGGTGAGCTTAAAGCTGCTGGTACGCAGCGCCAATGTTTTAGGATGTTCGCTCGAAGAACTGCTGGATAGGGCTGCGGCGGTCGAGTGGGCTGGAGCGCATTGTACAGATGGAGGTGAAGAGGCAGAAAACAAAGGCAAAAGTGAGTGTAAAAGCAGGTGCGGTACTGATGCTGAGGGGCAGGAGCAGTACTCGCTGGAGGAAGTGCGCCTGCTGCTGAAGCTGCTGCAGATACAGCGAAATATTTGCTCTTACAGATAACTGTTTAAGTAAAAATTGACTGGCAACAAGGGAAAGGGATGGAAACAGTGACAAGAAAAAGGTTAGGGAAAGCGGTGCTTTTGAGTTTATTGCTGATGAATGTCTGTAAAGAGGGCGGTGCTACAGAGTATAATGCTGCAATTACAGGCAATGAAACAGATTATGACAGTATTAAAGAGGTCGATATTGTCAGCGGCGAAGTGAAGTATACCTTTACAGGGGAGAACACAGTTGAGAATAAAGGGAGCAACTCTTTTCAACCAATCAAAGTGAGCGGCAAGACCGTGACGGTAGCTGTTGGTGACAAGCTGACGCTGACAGGCAAGGGTACTGGCGTGAGCCCTTTAAATACCGGTAATATTTTGGCGACTGGTTCGACCGGCAGCCTGACTTTTACCGGCGGGACGCTGGATGTGACAGATCTGACAGAATATCCAAAAAGTAACTATACAATTCATGCTAATAGCGGCGCCAGTATCGTGTTTGACAATGCAGTGACTAATATCGGCGAAGGTAATCTTACACAGTCAAGCATGGGTATAATGGTTACTGGTGCGGCAAGTAAAGTTATTTTTACTGAAAATGCCGACAGTTTGAAGATCAATTCGGCTACGGGGATCTATGTCAATGGCGGCAGTTTCAGTTTTGATAATACTGAGGGCAGTGTACTGATCGAAAATAATCCCGAGGACAGAAAGCGGGATACAGGTGGTCCGGGAATCGAGGTAGCTGGCGGCAGTCTGACGCTGAAAGGCAGGGAAACCGTCATCAAAACTACAGATGCTGATGGCACTGTTGGCGGCGCTGCTGTTTCGGTGACAGAGCGTGATAAAGATAATATATTGAATTTTGAGGCGGATAAGACTATTTTAACAGGCGGTGCTTTTGGCATTTATGTTGATGGCAGTCTTGTAAATCCAGCGGACACCATTAAGACGAATATCAATTTCAGCGGTGAGACCCAGATCACAGCCTATAATAATGATGGTTTAGATGATTATGTTGGTTGTGTTGCTGTATGTGCATATTTTCCTGATGCCAAAATAAATTTTGCCAAGCAGGCAGTTTTAACGGCGGAGACTAATAATAACACTAAAAATGTGGGGGCCGGAGCATGTATTCAAAGCGGTTCATCTTTGACGGCGGAGCAGGGGTTGCAGGTCAACGTCAAAACCGCAGGTGACTATGGGTATGGACTTTTTGCTTCCGGCAGCGGCAGTCTGATTGATGTAACTGGTCTGACGGCTGTTGATGTAGTCAGCGGCAGCGGAGAAATCAGAGGCGTGCAGGGCTTTAGCGGCGCTGAAGTAAAGATGAACGGAGCTGTAAAGGTTGCTGGTAAAAGTGATGGCGGTGCAGTGACAGGACTTTGGAGCTGGAACGGCGGTAAGGTTGAGGTTGTGGAAGATGCGCAGATCAAAGCCGTTTCTGATACCGGGAACGTTATAGGTATCAACAGCAATAATAATGGCGGGATATCGTCTGATCGTGCTTTGACGCAGATCGGCGGTAATACCGTTATAGAAGTTGCCGGTGCTGGCAGCGCTGCAGGTATCAGCTGCTTCAGTAACGGCGATGTTGAGCTTAAGGGAGCAGCGGCTATAAAAGCGACCAGTACTAAAGGTACGTCTATGGGTATCAGTGCTAATACCGGCGGTAAGGTTACAGTAGATAAAGCTGTTACCGTACATGCGCAAAGCGGCAGCGGGTCGGCGTATGGGGTCTATAGTGCAGGTAGTGCGGAAATCGTTTTTAAAGAAACAGCGCAGATCGTTGCCGAGACTGGTGTAAGTAATGCCAAAGAAACTTATGCTGTCGGTCAAGGCGTAGGTGTTTATACTGCTGGCGGCAAAGTTGACTTTCAAAAAGGACTTATTCTGGATAATAAGGGGCAAAGCTATGCTTTGAGAGCATATAAGAGCGGCGCCAGTATTGCCGTCAACAGCGAAGGCAGCGGCAGTGTTTATCTGACCGGCAACATCCAAGCTCATACCAGTGGGCTGCTGGATCTAAATCTGCTGACTGACGACTCTTATTACGAAGGAGCGGCGGCCATTGTAAGTAACGGACAAATCAATATGAAGCTGCGTAACGGTGCTTTTTGGAAAGTGACAGGCAATAGTGATCTGACCAGGCTCGACTTCGGTGATAATGCTGTTATTGATATGGAGAAGGCAGCGGGTTACCAAAAATTACAAACCGGGACGCTGAATGGTGACAGAGGTACTTTTGTGCTGGGAGCCGATATTAGCACGGGGCAAAGCGATACCGTGTCTATCGGCAGCAGTGATGCAAAAGGCACGTATAATATACTGGTCAGCGAAGTCGGCAGAAGGCAGGGTGACGACTTGCATTTGCTGCTGGTAAATGATGCCAGTGGTGAGCATACTTTTATAGCGAGTGATATTTATAGAGGAGGGATCTATGTTTATAAAACAGAGATCTCCAATGAAAATGATGGCGGTATCAAGTGGTATCTTGAGAGTCTGCATAATGAAACGACAGAAGATGCCCGTAGCATCCTGCAAACGGCAGACAGCATGTATTCCAGCTGGGTGTTGAGCAGTGATATGCTGCAGGGCAGGCTGGCCGAGCTGAAGGAAACACGGGCAGAACATGGCTTATGGGCTCGTATCAACAACGGCAAACTGCGCGGCGAAGCCTTCAAAAATAATTATCAGACTTATCAGATCGGTTATGACACTGCATTTAAAGACAGAGATGGCGGCAGTATGAATGAGTGGCTCGGTGGTGCTGCGTTTGAATATGCCAAAGGAAATATGAGCTATGGCAACGGCAGCGGCGAACAGCAGACAGCTGCTGTAATGCTGTATGGCAGTAAATACAGCCAGTTGGGCGACAGAGTAGATATCGTGCTCAAGCACGGTCAGATGAAAGGCGATATCGATACCTTTGGTATCGCCGCTGACAGACGCGATTATAAGTCCAGGGCCACGGCTTTGAGCTTGGAATATGGTAAACGATTTCAGCGTGAGCAGGGCGTGTATTTAGAACCACAGGCGCAGCTGCTGGTCAGTCATATCAATGGAGAGGCCGCTGTTACTGATTATGGAATCAGAGTTGAGTCAGAAGGCATTAACAGCGCCGTAGGTCGTATAGGCCTGGAAGTGGGCCAAAAGTATCAGCGCAGCAGTGCTTATATTAAGGCTTCCCTGCTGCATGAATTTGGCGGCAGAGCAGACACAGTGCTGACGTTGGGGGACGAAACCTTGTGCGACTGTAGAGATTACAGCGGCAGTTGGTGGGAACTGAATTTAGGCGGCGAGCTGGAGTTGGGCAGAAATAATGACCTTTATTTTGATGTGGCGCGTTCTTTCGGCGGTGCTTTTCAAAAACAGTGGCAGATCAATGCCGGCGTGAGATTTAGTTTTTAAACAAGTAAAAACGCCGCCATATGTATCAAAGTGCATATTGCGGCGTTAATGTTTGCTATTTGCCTGCTAAGATGGATGTCAGCAGGCGCAACCATGTGAGTAATTTTGTGTAATTATTATTGATATTAGACCTCCTTGTTTTTTTGCAGCAGTGCCCGGCTCAGTTCGTTCAGGCAGCTGGTCAGCTTATCCAGCCGCTGCTCCATAC
>OGXZ01002102.1_pt1 | contig 10546 bp, 9 predicted proteins | sample 1576431 | NCBI WGS metagenome assembly OGXZ01 (sample SAMEA3541590, study PRJEB24748) | human gut metagenome | biome: human gut; feature: human-associated habitat; material: faeces | place: China | collected 2012
CAAACCCGTACAGTTCACTTTCGGCAAGTGTGAACTTCGCCACATCGAGCTACGAACGCAACAACCTCAATTCGCTCTACAATCCGCAGACGATGACGCAGAGTACGCGAACCTCATCTGTCAACTGGAGCACCTCGTTCTCAAGCATCGGTATGACGCTCAGTTCCACCGCCAACCTCTCGCAGAACATGCGCAATTCATCCATCGCCATGACGCTGCCCGACCTCAACATCAGCATCTCCCGCTTCTATCCGTTCAGAAGAAAGAAGATGGTGGGCGATGAGAAATGGTACGAGAAGATAGCCATGAGCTATACGGGACACATCTCTAACAGCATCAATACCAAAGAGGATAAGCTGATGCACAGTTCACTCATCAAGGACTGGCGCAACGGATGGCAGCATCAGATACCGGTGAGCGCTACATTCACGCTCTTCAAATATCTCAATGTGAACCCATCGTTCAATTTCACTGACCGTATGTATACCAACAAGGTGGAGAGATCATGGGATGAAGCCAGCCAAACGGAGAAATGTGATACCATCTACGGTTTCAACAACGTATATAACTGGAACATGAGCGTAGGTCTCTCTACCAAACTCTATGGTTTCTACATACCAAGCCGCAAGCTCTTCGGAGATAAGATACAGGCTGTGCGCCACGTGTTTACGCCTACGGTGAGCTTCAGTTATGCCCCAGACTTCGGAGCTTCACGCTACGGCTACTGGGACACCTACCAGAAGACCGATGCCGACGGAAACGTATCGCTGGTGAGCTACTCGAAGTATGCCAATGCCCTCTATGGTGCACCGGGAAAGGGTAAGAGTGGTAATATCTCGTTTACCCTGGGCAACAACATCGAGATGAAGGTGAAGAGCGATAAGGACTCTACCGGATACAAGAAACTCAGTATCATCGATGCGTTCGACATCAACATGAGTTACAATACCGCAGCCAAGGTTCGCCCTTGGAGCGATATGAACATCAACCTCAGACTGAAGTGGTGGAAGAACTATACCTTCAACATGAACGCTGTGTTTGCCACCTATGCCTACGAGCTGGACGACCAGAACAATGTTTATGTAGGTACCCATACGGAGTGGGGCAAGGGCAGGTTCGGCCGATTCCAGGGTATGTCGCAGAACTTCTCGTTCACACTGAACCCGGAGAAACTGAAGAAACTCTTTGGCGGGGGCGATGATGAGGACGACAAGAAGAACAGCCAGCGCAATGATGATGACGATGAAGGTCTGGATACCGACATCGAAAGCAACGTAGACGACAGCATGGAGAAGGGTAAAACGGCAGCCAAGAAGGGCGGCAAGGCAGAAACGGATTCAGATGGTTATATGGCGTTTAAGATGCCATGGTCGCTGACCTTCGGTTATGGTGTAACGATGCGCGAGGATACGCGAAGAGAGAAGTTCAATGAGAAGACGATGCGCTATGCATACAAGTTTACCCAGACTCTGAACATGAGTGGTAACGTAAGAATCAGTGATGGCTGGAACATCAGTTTCTCATCCGGTTATGATTTTGACAACCACAAGATCAGTATGACCACCGCCAGTCTGGCTCGTGATCTTCACTGTTTTAACATGAGCTGTTCTGTGGTTCTCGCTCCATATACGAGCTACAACTTCACCTTCCGTTGTAACGCAGCCACCTTGACAGATGCGCTGAAATACGACAAGCGCAGCGGTTATTCCAACGCTGTACAATGGTACTAGATGATAGTTTATAGTTGAAAGTTTATAGTTAATAGAGCTTTTCAGCTTATAGATAATAAAAAAACAGGCAAAATCATTTTGCCTGTTTTTTTTGTTTTTTACCCTTTTACTTTTCTACCTTTTTACCTTTTTACTTTTAAAAAAGGCTCGGGGGGACCAGCGATGGAATCGCTGGGAACGGGGACAGGAAGGAGAAAAGCCTCTTTGCACCTCCGTTCCCAGCGATTCCATCGCTGGTCCCCCATTTAAAAGCCTCTTTTTACCTTTTTACCTTTTTACTTTTTTACCTTTAAAAGCCTCTTTTTACCTTTTTACTTTTTTACCCTTTTACCTTTAAAAACGCCTTTTCAATGTCCGTCACTAAGATGTCCTGATAAACCTGACCATTGTGCTCATGGGTAGTAAAGCGGAGCGTAACCGCCACCAAATCGCCAGGATAGAATTTGCACTGAGCCGCATTCCCCAACATTGCCGCAGCGTACTGGTTCTCATACTTGCCGCCCATCTCCTGCAACACGATGTTGCACTTCATCATCTGTCCGTTCTCACTTTTCTGACTCTGCACAGCGAAGGGCTCGCCCTGCTGCACCACTCTCATGATTTGAGTATTCATATTATAAAGTAGTCGGAAGTTGTTTCAAGATCACCAAACCATTTCAGCGTTGTCTTGTTTCTTCGACGCTGCAAAAGTACTGTGAAAACAAGGGCAAAACAATGCTTTTCCCACAACTTCCCCGAAAAACCCACGTTTTTGGGAAAAATCGGTCCCCTTTTGGGAAAAATCTGTTTGAAGGGAAAAATCGAGTAAAAAGCGAAGACAAAATTACATTCCTTAACATTAAAAATCTCCATTTTTCCCAAAGGCTCTTAAAAAAGTCTCACTTTTCTGATATTCTTCTTATCGTAAAGCGCTGATAATGTGATACTTATAGAATTGCCATCTGTTTTCCCAAGAAATTCCCAACCCTTGGGAAAAATAGAGGGAATGATAGAGGAAAAGTAGAACAAAAACGAGAAAAGCGACTCTCATGGCATGAGAATCGCTTATATGGGGTTTTATTTATGCATAACAGAAATCTCTCTTATATTCTTTTTCATCTTTCAATTTTAAGTGAAGATCAAAAGCAGTATTGTAATCAGGATCAGAATCTTTATACCATTGCATAAAGTCCTTGTTGTGGTTCATTTGCGTTTCCATCTTTCTGAAAGATTCGCTGACACATTTCTTTTCTGCATCAGGAAACATCTGGTTCATGCGGGCGGCAAAGGCATTCTTGTCCTGATCATCACGCACCATGTGGAACGTATATTTCATCAGACACCATACTATATACCATTTCTGCTGCGTATCAATATTGCCCTTAATCCAGAACTTCAATTTATTCTCCAACTTCACAGGGTCCACCCAGTTCACAAAGAACGGATCGCCATGACGCTCATACTCATCAGCCTTAGCAATCTCATCCTCCCACATCTTATACTCACCCAAATACTTAAACAGGTTTTCAAACTCCTGGGGAGAAGCCTTTTCCTTAGAAAGAATATAGACAAATTCCTCCATATCCTCCTCATCCTGAATGCAGTTATCGTTCCAGTAAGCACACAACTTATAATTACCATAAGCTCCCATGGTATCATCCAAAACCTTGCGCAGAGATTCCGTGTTATAACCGATTCTTCTACTCTCCAGGTGGTGCTTCTTAACTCTTGCCACATGATGAAGATGCTCGGAAAGAAAAGACTCGTCAAACATTCGTTTGATATGGCGATAGATGATGCAACCCTCGTGATGAGAGCGCTTTAGTCTCGTTTGATAGATTGACAAAACATCCTTACTAATCTGGTCCATCAAACGCAGGCATTCCTTCACAGACATTGTCAAGCCCATAGAAATATAGTTTTCATGGCAAGGCTTAAACAGAGAAAAGGTAACAGGGGTTATCAGGTTCTCGTTCATCTCACATTGATTGAAAATCTCCTCGGCATCAGGAATCTGTTCATAGTTCTCCAAATCCGGAAAGAAGTTCAGATGCTTTCGGGCTATCACCTGAAATTCACGAAAAATAGGTTCTAATGACTCCGTGAAAATCTGCATGATCTCGTCGTCATAACATTTATAAATCGAGATATAAACTTTTTTATGGAGTGAATGAACGGTTTCCAGAAAATCGGTAAGATATTCAGTCAAGGTTTGATAAATACAAAAATAGTGTGTGAGTCTATTATGCTTGACGGCAAACCACTTAGCGTCGTCTATAACATGTTGAATCTCCTTACATAAAATTTCTATTTCTCTCTTAAATAGGTTTACATCAGTTATGGTAATAGGAATGTATTTCCTCACTCCTGTCGCCTCGTCCATTACGAGCAAATCGTCTTCAGTTTTAATTTGTAGAAGGTCATTGTAATCGCAATAGTATTTGGGTAGTTGTTCTATCGCCATTGTATTGCTTTTAGTATGAATTAATTTACAAAAAGCGGCGTGAGAGTCCCTGTAAGCACCGGTATTCTGGCACCTGCAAGAGCCTTCGACAAGGTACAAACAAGTACTGCCCACGCCGTGGAGGAGTGGACGCCTTGCTGTCACCGTCTTCTTGTCGATTTTTCTTGAATTTGCAGGTTCTGAATACCGTAGAAGTGCAGTTATTCAGCGTCTATTGGATTATTATGTTGTTATTTCTTTACTTTCTGTTTCTTAATCTAAAATTTTAAAGGGTTTATAATACATTTTCTTCCTGATCTGCCCAGTGGTCGCATTGCCGCATCACGGTTTCCAATGCCTTTTCTGCTCCCTCAGGCGGATACTTATACTTCTTGAGCAGTCGCTTCACCATCACACGCATCTTGGCTCTTGCCGACTCTTTGCGGTTCCAGTCGATGGTGCGGTTGCGGTGCAGTACCTCCGTCAGTTCCTTAGTGAGCGCCACAAACTCCTCGTCAGAGTAAGCCTGTCTGACTCCTTCCGGTGTGGAGAGTGCATCATAGAATGCCTTCTCTTCTGGCGAAAGTCCTAAGCTGTTGCCCTCTTCCTCTGCCTTCTTGAATTGCTGCGCCATCTTCAGCAGCTCCTCTATCACTTCCTCGTTGGTGAGCAAGCCTTTCAGGTAGTTGGAGAGACTCTTGCTGAGCATATCAGAGAAGAGGTCGCTCTGTATCACGTTGGTTTTCTGCTGCTGCTTGATTTTCTCCTTCAGCAGTTTGGTGAGCAGTTCCACAGCGAGATTGCGCTCCTTCATGTTCTTCACCTCCTTGATAAAAGCTTCGTCGAAGAGCGAGAACTCTATCAGGCGGTCGCCGAAGAGATTGATCACTCCGTCGCTCTTCACGCTCTGCCTCAGCAGTTCGCCGATGCGCTCATTGATTTCATGTCGGCTCACCTTGCCCTTCTGTGCTAATTTGAGCATCATCACGCGCAGCGCATCCATATAGCACACCTCCGCTTTCTGCTGCTCATCGAGGAGCGAACGGCAAAGGGTGGTGGCGTTGTGAAGCAGATTGCTGTGCTCCATGAAGTTCTTCTTGCGCTGAACCATGGCTGGAGAACTCAGGAAGTTGGCACCGCCCGTGATGGCTGAAGCCCGCTTCACATTGTCCTGCTCGAAGAATCCGTGGTAGTCGAAACCATGCAACTGGTCACGGCAGATTTCCATCTCTTCCTTCCATTTCACCTTGGCGGTCTTGGCGATGTCGGGGTCTCCGAAGCGACGGCGGTCACGGTTGGTGTACTGCTGCATGGCATTCTTCAATGCCTGCGCAATACCTACGTAATCCACTATCAGTCCACCTTCCTTCTTCTCGCCATCCTCGGTCTGGAACACTCGGTTCACCCGGGCTATGGCTTGCATCAGGTTGTGGCCGCTCATCGGCTTATACACATACATGGTGGCAAGCGATGGAACGTCAAATCCCGTCAGCCACATGTCCCTCACGATGGCTATCTTCATCGGGTCGTTGTTGTCCTTGAACTTGCGTGCCAGCTCCTTCTTGTAGGCTTCGTTGCCTATAATCGGTTGCCAGTCGGCAGGGTCTTGGTTCGAACCGCTCATCACCACTTTCACTTTCTCCGTCCAGTCTGGTCGAAGTTCAAGTATCTTGCGGTAGATTTTGATGGCGATAGATCGGGTGAGTGCCACGATCATGGCCTTACCGGTGAGTATCTGCGCTCGGTTATCCTCGTAGTGCCGGATGATGTCCTTTACCAAGGTGTCGATGGTGGCATCTTCGCCCAAGATTACTTCCAGTCGGCTATGCTCCTGCTTTGCCCTCCTGATCTGTTCCTCTGTGGCTCCATCTTCCTCCAACTTGTCAAACTCATCATTCAGCAGTTGCATCGTCTCCTCGTCCAGATTGAGGTTGACCACCCTACTCTCGTAAAATACGGGGCGTGTGGCTCCATCATCCACTGCCTGACTCATGTCATATACGTCGATGTAGTTGCCGAACACCTCCTCCGTATCTCGGTCTCGGTCGCTGATAGGCGTACCTGTAAATCCGATAAACGAGGCACCTGGCAGGGCTTCTCTCATCTTCCGGCTGAATCCCTTCTTCATCGTCAGACTCTTGGCATCCCAGTGCTCATCGCCGTATTGCGAGCGGTGCGCCTCGTCGGTCATCACGATGATGTTGCGACGGGTGGAGAGTGCTTCATCGCCTTCATCAAACTTCTGAATGGTGGTGAAGATGATGCCGCCACTCTTGCGCCCCTGCAGCAGATGACCTAAGTCTTCACGGCTCTGGGCGTTCACGGGTTCCTGACGGAGGAAGTCCTTGCAGCGGCAGAACTGACCGTAGAGCTGATTGTCGAGGTCTTTGCGGTCGGTCACCACTACGATGGTTACTTCGGGCAGTCGCTGCACCAACTGGTGGGCATAGAACACCATGGAGAGGCTCTTGCCCGAACCCTGCGTGTGCCAGAATACACCGATTTTCCCATTGCCTTCCACCGCCGTGCGAGTCCTTTGCAGGGCTTTGCCTACGGCATAGTACTGATGGTAGGCAGTCAGAATCTTGGCGTATTTGCCCTGGTTCTTGTCGAAGCAGATGAAGTTCTGCAGGATGTCGAGCAACCTTTCTTGCTGGAACATTCCGAGGAAGAAAGTACGGTAGTCGGCCATGAGGGTTGACTCATACGCCCCGTCCACGGTTTTCCATTCCATGTAGCGGTCTTGCTTGGCGGTGATGGTTCCGGCACGAGTTTCGCTCATGTCACTGATCACGTTGAAAGCATTGTAGCTGAAGAGGCTCGGCACGCTCTGCTGATAGTTTTTGATCTGCTTGAAAGCATCGTCGATGGAAGCATCTTCGGAGGTGGCGCTTTTCAGTTCCACCACCACGAGGGGCAATCCATTGACCATCATCACCATATCGCAGCGCTTGCTCTTATATTCCTCCACACGCCATTGGTTCACTACCTTGAAGAGGTTTCTTTCAGGATGGTCGAAGTCGATGAGTCGCATCAGGACCGTCCGTTCTTCTCCGTCCTGAGTATATCCCACCTCCATGCCGTTCTGCATCCACAGGGTAAACTGCTCGTTGTTTTGTTCTAAAGTACCGATATGAATGTCTGTGATTTTCTTGATTCCATCATCCATTAAATCGGCTGGCAGTTCGGGATTGAGTCGTCGCATAGAGGCAACCAAATCGGCACGATAGAAAGGCTCCTTGATGTCGCGTTCCACATCGTACCCGCATTCATACGCATAGCCCAGTTCGTCTCTGAACAGGGCGATGAGCGTTTGCTCGTATGCGTCTTCGGTGAATTTCTTGTCGTCTGCCATTATCTTATATTTTTATATTTTCGTCTCGTTATTCCTTATTCCGGAGTCGCTTTTTCAAGTAGCTCCAACATCAGGAGAAGTTTTTTTCGTTTCTTGAGGAGTTCAGAGAGTTCAGCTTCTTTTTTTAGCTTTATTGACTGCCATACCCCCGCTTGTTCCTCATAAAAATTCAAATCTGCTTCAGCAGGAATCAAAACAGGTTCATTTTCAAATCCGTTCGTGATGCCCTGATCATATTTAGATTTCCAAGCATAATAAACATAATGGCTGAACTGGTAAGAAGTTTCCAATACCTTGTCGAGGTTGATATTCTCTGTCTTTTGCTTGTATTCCTTCAGCAAGTCGGTAAAGGTTCCTACTTTCCATCCTTCCGGTATCATTCCCAATTCACTTTCCACCAACCGCTCATCCCTGTAAGGATTGAAATCTACGAAACAATAGACGAATTCATCTTGTTTCAGTTTCTCCAAATCAGCAATGATCTGTTTGATCATTTTAATCTTACATTCGAGCAAATTCTTTTGTTCGAATAATTTTTCAATGTCCTTATTTCTGTTTCCCATAATTTGTTGTTATTATTATGTTTATTAATCTTTTCTTTTTCTTTCCGTTCCTCCCAGATTGCTATTCCGGGACTTCGATTTCGCCCGACATGAGGCGAGGGAGAAGGGTGTCGCGGAGGAGGGAGAGGCGGGAATTCTCAGTACCAATCGTGAAGATTCTCCTAAAGAAGCCATCAATCACATTGGTAAAATCTTCAACTGCTTTCTGTGACGGAATGAAAATTTCTTCATCAAAGTCTTTGGATGTAATAGCAGAAAAAACAGCACCATTTGATTTCTTTATCAGTCTTTCAACTACTGATTTGACCAAGAAAAATACATAGCATTGACTATAACCATCTATTGCCTTTATTGCATAATTAGATTGGTTCATTGCCATGTCACACGCTGTCAAACATACCTTTCCAACTGTTCCTCTGCAAGTAATAAATATTGTATCTTTTGGATATAAATTACTACTGCATTTATTGAGACCCGTTTCTGTTATATGTTTCTCTGTCGTAAAACAATATACCCCATTTACGTCCTTAGGGCTGAAGAATGGAATTGTTCCATTATCCCAATATAAAGGTTCAGAAGTTTTAGGGGTTCCTCCTGGCATTAACTTAATAACATCAGTTAGCGTTCCTACTTTCCATCCTTCTGGTATCATTCCCAATTCACTATTCACGAACTTACCATCCTTGAAAGACTCAAAGTCAACGAACCAATTCTTGAAAATAACCTGCGCCATCTCCTCCAAATCAGCATTGATCTTGTTGTTCAACTCTATCTTCCGGTCGAGAGAAGAAAGGATGGAAGCAATGCTTCGTTGTGTCTCCAATTCAGGAACCATTAATCTATATTCTTGAACCACTGCATGCAGCCAAACGTGCCATTAAGATCAAACTGAAAAAGAAATCATAAAGGAACACATTATGCATGAGTTGGGAATTATTGTTCACATTACAAAAACGCTTCAAAATGTTGCAAAAGAAAACAATTTAAGCGAAATCGGCTCTGTCACTCTGGAAATCGGGGAAGTGAGCACAATCGTCCCTGATTACCTGACAGACTGCTGGAAATACTACCGCAAAAAATTTCCGCTGATCGAACATTCAGAACTGAAAATCGAGATACTCCCTGCCACTACTTACTGTGAGGATTGCCGCCAGACGTATCCTACAGTGGAATTCGGCAGACAGTGCCCATATTGTAAAAGCCCGAACACGTATCTCGTGTGCGGAGATGAATGTAATATCAAGGAAATTGAAGCACAATAAAAGGAATGAAAAGAGGAAAAAGATTATGTTATTTCATGTTTACGGTGAAAACGCCCTGCCGCAGTGGATCGCGATGCTTGGCGTACTCGCTGCACTGATTCTGTTAAACGAAGTTGCCAGACGGACCAAAGCCGGCGGTATTTTAATGTTTTTTGTCATCCCGGCTATTTTGACTGTTTATTTTATTGCAATTGCCGTTGGGGCAAAAACAGGAGCTTCCTGGGCACTCAATAACCAGACATATCTATATATGAATGGATGGTTCCACTACGCCAAGCTTTATGCCGCACTTGCAGGATGTATCGGATTTATGATGATCAAATATGAATGGGGAATCGGAAAAGCTCACTGGTTCAAAGCGTATCCGTTTGCAATCGTTGCCATCAATATTCTGATCGCCGTTGCAAGTGATTTTGAATCTGCCATCAACGGATGGTATTCCTGGTGGCTGTCCTCTGAAGATGTATGGCTGTACGGAGGATGGCACAACGTATTTAACGGAATTGCCGGAATCATCAATATTTTATGTATGACCGGATGGTGGGCTGTCTACACATCCAAAGACAAAAAAGACATGATCTGGCCGGATATGATCTGGGTTTACATCCTGGTCTATGATGTATGGAATTTCGCCTATACCTACAACTGTCTGCCGACACATTCCTGGTTCTGCGGCGTTGCACTTCTGCTTGCACCGACAATCGCAGCACTGCTCTGGAACAAAGGCGGCTGGATCATGAACCGTGCCAACACGCTTTGTATCTGGTGTATGTTCGCGCAGGTATTCCCTCTGTTCCAGGAGACATTCTCTGACGGAACACAGGTATTCCCATGGGCAACCATTCCAAAACTGTATGCTGACGGTACTTTAAACGGAATCACTACCGGCGGAAGCACAAATGCAGATCCGACCATGATGACGATTGTCAGTCTCCTTGCACTGATCGTAAATATTGTAGCATTTATTTACATTATAAGAACTGCAAGAAAGAAGAAAAAGAATCCTTACAAAGAAGAAATCTTTACAGATTTCAAATACTACAAGAATGCAGCTGCAAGAGCTGAGATTAAATAAGAAACAAGGTCGCCCCGCAAAAGCTCTCTTCCACTTTTGCGGGGCGAATTTTATCTGCTTTTTTCCAGTTCCTTTTGAATTTTTTCCACCATTTCCCGATACACATCTTCCGCTCTTAATTCTGCATATACGTCCTCTG
>OGXZ01002107.1_pt1 | contig 10537 bp, 9 predicted proteins | sample 1576431 | NCBI WGS metagenome assembly OGXZ01 (sample SAMEA3541590, study PRJEB24748) | human gut metagenome | biome: human gut; feature: human-associated habitat; material: faeces | place: China | collected 2012
TACAGGCTATCAGTCGTGTAATTAACTCAAAGAATGCGCTGCCTATTCTCGATTGTTTTCTCTTCGAATTGGAAGACGGAACATTGTCTGTGACTGTTTCTGACAGTGAAACGACCATGGTGACAACCGTTGAGGTAAATGAAAGCGATACAAACGGGCGTTTTGCCGTAGTAGCGAAAACATTGCTTGATGCACTGAAAGAAATTCCGGAACAACCGTTGACATTCTACGTCAACACGGACAATTATGAAATCACCGTGCAGTATCAGAACGGAAAATATAGTCTGATGGGACAGAATGCTGACGAATTTCCGCAGTCGGCTGTGCTGGGCGAAAATGCAGTCCGCGTGGAGATGGAAGCAGGTGTACTGCTGGGTGGCATCAACCGTTCGGTATTCGCAACTGCCGACGACGAACTCCGTCCGGTAATGAACGGTATATATTTCGATATTACAACAGAAGACATCACGATGGTGGCATCGGACGGTCATAAGCTGGTACGTTGCAAAACGCTGGCTGCCAAAGGAAACGAACGTGCCGCGTTCATCCTTCCGAAGAAGCCCGCTACATTGCTGAAAAACCTGCTTCCGAAAGAACAGGGAACAGTAACCATCGAATTTGACGAACGCAACGCTGTGTTTATGCTGGAAAGCTACCGCATGGTCTGCCGTCTGATCGAAGGACGCTATCCGAACTACAACTCGGTAATTCCGCAGAACAACCCTCATAAAGTGACTGTAGACCGTCAGCAACTGATCGGAGCTTTGCGCCGCGTGTCTATCTTTTCTTCACAGGCAAGCAGTTTGATCAAGCTGCGTATGCAGGAGAATCAGATTGTGATTTCCGCACAGGACATCGATTTCTCCACTTCTGCCGAAGAAACACAAGTTTGCCAATATTCGGGTGCCGCTATGAGCATCGGATTCAAATCTACTTTCCTCATCGATATCCTGAACAATATTTCGGCCGATGAAGTGGTAATCGAACTTGCCGATCCGTCGCGTGCCGGAGTCATTGTGCCGGTAGAACAGGAAGAAAATGAAGACTTGCTGATGCTGCTGATGCCGATGATGCTGAACGATTAGTTATTTAATGGAAAATTGAAAATGGATAATGGATAATGAGCTGCGCTGTCAGTGTTCAGGAGTTATCCATTTTTTATGTTTCCTATCCATTATCAATTCTCCATAATCCATTATCCATTAAAGAAAGAAATGAAATTAAATTTGAAAAACCCGATTGTGTTCTTCGATCTGGAGACAACGGGAACCAATATCAACACAGACCGGATCGTTGAAATTTGCTATCTGAAAGTATATCCTAACGGGAATGAGGAAACGAAAACAATGCGTATCAATCCCGAAATGCATATTCCTGAAGCTTCTTCTGCCGTACATGGCATTTATGATGCCGATGTAGCGGACTGTCCGACTTTCAAGGAGGTGGCAAAGAATGTGGCCCGTGACATTGAAGGCTGCGATTTGGCAGGATTCAACTCTAATCGCTTCGATATTCCGGTATTGGCAGAGGAATTTCTTCGTGCCGGTGTAGATATCGATATGACGAAGCGCAAGTTTGTCGATGTACAGGTGATTTTCCACAAGATGGGTATTATATTGAAATCTGCTCTGTCATTCTTAGATGAAAAATTTGCAGAGAAACTTAACCTCAAGTCAACTTCTCTTCCGATGATGTTATATGCTGCATATACATGTGTGAAGAATGAAAAGGACTTTGACGAATTTGTAAATATTGTACAGGCATTTGTAAACAGCTATGGTGATAATATGGATTATATTCAGTATTGCACCAGTGGTACATCTTCTGCTCAGTCTGTCCAAGGAAGATTTAACTATTGGAAGAATCTTTGCAAGGGATTATAATATATAGAAACTTAATATTAAAATTTATGAGAAGTCGCCTTATTGGTGGCTTCTTTTTTGTATATAAAATGGAGATACGAAAATGTATAATATATTAATCAAACATAATGATAGTAAAACACTGTGGCAATTATATGGTACTACCACTTCTGCTGCATCAAATACGGAAACATTTACACCATTCGAGACAGATGATTTAGAAAAATTAAAAGCAGAAGTTATTCGATTGGATGCAACGTATGGTCATGAAAACATTAAAGTTGTAAAAACTATTGAATATACAGTGGATGTAACTATCTCAGAAGATAAATAAGGAGGTGTCGCAGTGGCAGCTAATATATTAAAAGTTGGTAATGATCCAAACTCAGCAATCAAAACATTTTGCGTAGATGCTATTGAAGAAATTGCAAAACTTCCTACGATGGAACATGGTGCAACAGGTGATTTTGCAAATATTCCTGGTCTTGAATCTCCTGCTCCAATGGGAAGTCAAGCTATTGTAGGAAATGAATCAGGCGCAGTGAAAATCTATATGTTATTCTCATTTGGTTGGAAAGATACAGGCACAGAATAATGGACGTATTATCTTATATTATTGCAAGTAGACTTCTCTCCTGTCCTGGTGGAAATGGGGCAAATATTAAACTAGATGAAAATGGAAACATTATTACAGATGAAGATGTAACATTATATGTAGATTTTCCTACCGCAAGTTTGATGACTGATGGAGATATATTCTCAGTTGAAAATAGTTATTTAATCGCAAAAATTATTGGTGATGTTGCTGAGTTAAATAAGAAAGCATGGATTTATTCAATGTTGTAAAAGAGTCATTCACGATGATGTGGGTGGCTCTTTTATTATGCAAAAATATTAATGTGTTATTTTGTGTAGGGTAATTGCCCATAAATAATGATTGTTCATTATTCCGTTCAAGGATAACTGTTGCAGCGGTTATCCTACACAAGATAACAATACTACTCTCCTATTTTAATGGAGAAATATATATTGACTCTAAGCGGTTGGCGTTTGTTGTCCTGTCGGTGGGGCGTAGTTGAATCTTAATAGAGTGAGAAATCTTTGACTGATCATCTTAGGCATAGTAGATACTCGCACTACTGTCTCGCTCTATTTACTAAAGATGTTTGCGAGTGGAAAGCAAGAAATTAGAATGGTAGGAATTTATAAAATAACAAATTTACAGAATAATAAAGTTTATATTGGACAATCAATAAATATTCAAGAACGTTGGAAACAACATAAAAGTGAACTAAATTGTCACAGACATCAAAATGATCATTTACAAAGAGCTTGGGATATATATGGTAAAGATAATTTTAAGTTTGAAATTATTTGTGAATGTTCAAAAGATGAACTAGATGATAAAGAAATATTTTACATTTCAGAATACAATTCTATTAATAGAGACTACGGTTATAATATTCAAAATGGTGGAGCATCTAGTCCATCAGCACAAGAAACTATTGAGAAATTACGTGGATGTGGTTCAGACTTGTCAAAAGATGATGTTTATAGGATTAAAATTTGTATGTATCTTTTAATGGATAGAAAAGAAATTTCAAATAAATATAATGTATCTCCAAAGGTATTAATAGCGATTTCACAAGGTAAAAATTTTGATTACATTCTTCCAGAATTAAATGAATCTATACATAACTTAAAACAAAATTTAATTGATGAGCGAAATCAAAAAATTGTTTTACTATACGATAACGGTAATTCAATTACTGAAATATGTAAAATTATGGATTTATCAGAAAGTATTGTTGAAAAAGCAATATATAAATATAGACAACCAAAATCTAAGGAATCTCAGATGAAAAAATATAATAAAATTTTTGAATTACATAATCAAGGAATAAACAATTATCAGATTTCTAAATTAGTATATGTATCACCAAGTACCGTAAAACGTTATCTTTCTGGTGAACAACATCCAATGAATAAACCTGGTAATTTAAAGGTTACAGATGATGTAAAAGATAAAATTCTACAATTATATTTTAAAGACAGCTTAGGTTCAGTAGAAATCAGCAAACAATTAGATATGAGTAAGACAACTGTAATGAGTGTCATTAATCAATATAAAAATAAAATAAGCGCATAAGGAGGTGGCGTTATGCCTATTAAGAAAACTGGCGCAACGCCAACAAATCAACAAAAAGGAAAAAAGGTCTGCACTTGCTGCCACAATGAGAAACGATTAGTCGATGGATTTTACATAAGCAAATCACCATTATTTTCAATTGACGGACGATTACCTGTTTGCAAGGACTGTATTGCTGATATGTGTGTTGATTCAGATACAGGAGAAATTAATGAAGTTGAATTAAATAAATGTCTTAGAAAATTCGATAAGCCTTATTATAAAAATGATTTGATGAGTGCATATGAGCAATTTGAAAGAGAACATGCTTTTATTGATAAGGAAAATATCAAAAAGTATGGTAGAGATATTATAAAGTTATATTTTAAGAATATTAGTATGCGACAATGTATTAATAAAAGTTACGAAGATTCAGAGAAAGACGGATTTATTCATCAAAATACAAATACAGTTAAAAGCAAAATTAAAAAAATTGATACCATTTTCGCAGATGTGAATAATCCATCCCCTGTAATCAAAGCTAATGAAAATAATGAATGTGAAAACCCAACATCCGCATTTCAAAAAAAAGAAGAACCTATTATATTAGCAAATGATGATAATTTTAATGTCACACCTGAAATTATTGATCTATTTGGCGAAGGTTATACGACTTCAATGTATAAAAAAATGCAAGAAAAATACGATAAGTTAAAAATCAATTATACATTGCAAACCAACATTCACCAAGAAGCTCTTGCTACATATGTAAGATTTAAAGTTCAAGAAGAACTTGCTACTGCAAGAGGTGACGTAACTGAGGCGAAGAAATGGTACGATGCAGCCCAATCTTCTGCTCAAGATGCAAAGCTTACTCCAAAACAGCTTACGAAAGCAGATTTAGATAGTGGAGTTACAAGTATGTCAGAATTAACAAAAGCTCTTGAACAGGCAGTTGATGTTATTAAAATTCTTCCTCGGTTTAAATATAGACCAAATGATGCTGTTGATTTTAATATATGGTGCTATGTTAATTATGAACGTAGACTTAATGGACAACCAGAAGTCGCTTATGAAGATGTATATAAATTTTATGATGAGAAGAAGAAACAATATATTGAACAAAATGGCGATCCTTATGGTATTTTCTCAAATGATACAACCGAAAAAAATAGAGATACTGTAAAAACATTTATTAACTTGCCAGATGATTATGATGATTTAGGTGGTGAAGATAATGAAAACACATGATGAAATTAACTTCGCTACGCAATGTGAACAGGATAGAATTATTCAATTAGAAGATGAAAGTATATTTGGCAAGCATTTGTGGAATTATTATGAGTTTATTAGTTGGGCGAAATGGTATCCAGATTTATATGTAGAGCTTTTTAAAGGGAAAGATAGTAATAGGCAATTGCATTTTGACCAAAGAACATTTATGAGAGCTGATATGCGTTTTATGAGTATGTATGGTACATTCAGTCGTGGATATGCGAAAACATATACAGAAATGCTTGATGATATGATCGCAGGAACTTTGTTTCCCAATATTACGATGTCTGTAACGGCTCAAACACGTGAAAACAGTGCCGCTTTAATGGAAGACAAATACAATGAAATTTTAACTGATTTCCCTCTTTTCGAAAATGAAATTGAGAAAGTACGATTTTCAAAAAATGACGCACTTATACAATTTAAAGGTGGAGCAAAAATTACAAATCTTGCAAATGCACAAACGTCAAAAGGTAGAAGAAGAAATCGCATTAAGATAGAAGAATCTGCACTTTTAAATAATGCTCTTTTTGAAGATGCTCTAGCTCCTATTGTTGAAGTTGGTAGAACGACTTGTGGAAGTCTTGCGATTATTGATCCAGAAGAATTGAACCAACAAATTCATTTCTTTACTACAAGTGGTTATAGAGGTACAGATGAGTATAATCGAAGTGTAAATATGGTAAAAGGAATGGTTTCGTGTAATGGCGAAATCGTACTAGGTTCTGACTGGATGCTTCCTTGCTATTATGGTCGTGGTTCTACAAAAGCACAGATTTTAAAGAAAAAGAAAACTTCTAATCCTATTTTCTTTGCTCAAAACTATGAACAAAAATGGGTAGGATGTGCGGATAATGCTCTTGTTGATGTGAATAAACTAATGGCTTCTCGTATTCTTACAGAACCAATATTAGAAATGCAACGAGAAACTGATGAGTTTTATATCGCAGTAGATGTTGCTCGTAGTGAAAATACAAGTAATAACCAGTCTGCTATTGTTGTATTAAAAGTATTAAGAAGTCCTGTAAATAAACGTGTCGTAGATATTCAAGCGGTGAATGTATTAGGTGTATCAAATAAAATGAATTTCAAAAATCAAGCTTGTCTAATAAAGAAATTGAAACGTCAATATAAAGCAAAAATGGTAATTGTTGATGGAAATGGATTGGGATCTGGTCTTGTGGATCAGCTTTTATTAACATCTTATGATCCTGTTACAGGAGAAAATTTAGGGTGCTTTGATACAATTAATACAGATAATAAACCAGAAGTTGACAATGCGGAAAAATGTTTATTTGATATGAAAGCACAAGGTCAACAGACAAAGGTTGTTTCATATTTCATTAATGCAGTAGATAGCAATATTTTACATATGCTTATTAGAAAGCAAGAACAAGATTTTACAGATAAAGAAAGAGAATTTTTTGATAAGAATGTTGCTCCGTTTATGAATACGGAGCTTTTATTTATGGAAATTACAAACTTACGATTAAAAGTTTTATCTGGAAATAATCTTACAGTAGAAAAAGTAGTTAAAAAAATTGATAAGGATAAATTTTCGGCTTTATCTTATGGAATATTTTATATTATGGAATTTTGTAATAAGGATAAAGAACCTGAAACAGACTACTCTTCTGCCCCCATCTGTGCATCATCAATATCATTCTAAAGAAAGGAGGTTTCCATGTCAAAATCAGAAGAACCAGAATATATTGACAATCCTGACAAGGATTATAAATTAACAATTGCTTCAAGCATAGAAGATAATGATGGAGATGAAACCGTCCTTGTTACAGCAGAAGCGATTAAAAAGCAATCTGAAAATTGGATGTATGAAGCAATGCAAAGTTTTGATAAAGGCGGTCAACAATATTCCGTCAGATTCAATGAAGCATCCTCATCTTCCACATCTGAAACTACACTAGATGATATTAAAGAATTGGCGTTAAACGCTCAAAGTGATATATCTAAAATTCAGAAAATCAATCAATTAGTGCGACAAGCCGAAAATGAGGATGACATTATTGGCAAGGTACATGAATCTATAGAATCTAATCTTAATGCAAATGTCAGATATTCATTTGACAATCTCCCGAAAGAATATGATCAGGATATAAAGAATAAAGCCGATGGCATTATCAAACGATTTCATAAAGAAGTAAATATAAATGATGTTATGACCACTTCTATCACTTCTACTTATGATGAAGGTAATTGTATTCAGTATCTTCGTTCAAAGAAAGCCAAAGGAATCTATCATCACGTAATTGACAAATATCCATTAGGTGTAGCTGTTATTTCCGATTATTCTTTAAATGGAATCCCATATGTATTAATTGATACAACAGAATTATCAAACAGACTTCAAAAGTCTACATTAAAAAATAAAAAGAATAAACCGTTATTCTTTAAGAATACAGCCGAAGAAATAAAAAATAACTATCCAAAAGAAGTTATTGATGCCTATGTCGCAAGAGAAAAATATGCACGACTTGACATTAGGCGCACAGGTGTTAATCGTTTTGGTAATCTTGGCAGAGCTTATGGACTCTCTCCTATTTTTAAGGCATTGAAGCCAAAACTTATGCTTGATACTTGTGACAAAGCGGATGCAGTTAATGCAAAAGCTAAAGCAAAAAAGATTATCACTCAGATTATGCGTAAAGAAACTATGGGTGACACTTACGATAAAAAAGGTCTTGAGGATATGGCTTATGCTCATACCTGTTTAATGGCAGCATGGGCTAATCCTACAGTAGTTTATACTCCACCGCCATGTGTGGAAAAAGTCATGTATGTAGAACCGTCTGTAGAATTTACAAATGAAAGCACTGTAAAGCAATATCGTTCTCGTGTTACTTCTGCATTAGGAATTTCATTTCTAAATACAGATGGTCAACAAACAGTAAGTACTGCAAACATTTCTATTAAACAGCTTATGCGTACTATCAATAAGATTGCTGAACGTCAAGAAGTAATTTTACAACGATGGTATGAAATTGTTTTGACAGAAGAAAAGATACCTATTGAGTATTGCCCTACTCCACATATTCTCGATGCAGAATTATTAGAGTTTGAAATGAAAAAGGATCTTGCAGAGTTCTTGTATTCTAAATTGAATTGTTCATTCCGCACAGCATATGAAACATTGGATATGAATTTCAATGATGAAATGGAACGCAGAAAAGCAGAACAAGATAATGGAGTTGATGAAATCTTTATTCCACATCCAACATCTTATAACTCTTCTGGAAATCAAGATGAACAAGAAGATGTACAACAGGAAGAAAAAGATTCTAAAGGTGGAAGACCTAAAGGAAGTACATCAAAGGGAAATTCTGTAAACGAATCGAAACAAGAATATGATAGTAACTATCAAGAGTCTAAAACAACTTAAACGAGGTGATTGAAATGGATAATGAACATATTATTCTAAACAGTCGCCCCATATCTATAGCGTCTTATACCAATTATAAGGAAGCTGTCTTTTTAATCAGTGTGTTAGATGAACCTGATTCATATGGAAGAATTATTCCAGAAGAAGCAGGTAAAAAATATTTTGACACAATCATTGGGTATCCAATTGTAGCCAAACTTAAAAAGAATATTTTCGGACAACCTGTAGATTTTGGTGGTCATGAATTGATCATTCAAAAGACTAAAGATGGGAAAAAGAAAAGTCATTTTGACACTGTTCCGATTGGTAGTGTGACAGACGCATGGATTGAGGAACGTGAAGTAGATGGTTATGATGGTACGCCAAAATGTATTTTAATCAAAACTAAACTATGGACTTCACGATTCCCAGAATACTTTAAAGTATTCGATAAATTATGGGACGATGGAGAAATTAGCAGCTCATGGGAATTAACTGCAACGGATGTAGTTACTGAGGGTGCTAATAAAATTTATAAAGTTTTTGAATTTATTGGCAATTGCATTTTAGGTAGCAATAGGAATCCTGCCGTTCCAGGAGCAGGTGTAATTGAGTATGCCGAAATGGATGATTTAGAAGAACAATTATCTTCTGCTCTTCTTGCTGATATTTCAAATACTGATATAGCAAACTATGAAGATATTGAAGAAAAGGAGGACATGAATTTGGCTGGAAAAGCAAAAACTAATGTCTCTGCGAATACAGAAGAAAAGGAAGTTACTACTCCTGTAGAACAAGCAGAGAACGAAAAAAATCAGAAAGAAACTGCTGAAAATACAAATGTAACAGATCCAGGAACAAAAGAAACTGCTGAATCTAATGTTGAACCAGAGAACAACCCAGAAGAACCAGAAACAGCTTCTTTAACGGATTGCGATTTATTCACAAAGATTAATAAAGCTTGTGAAGATGCAATTAAAGGTTGGGGATATCTTTCTTATTGGTTTCCAGAAGAACATACTGTTTGGTTTCATGCGGATAATGCTCCAACACAGTTAGACTATAAGTTATTTACATATACAGTTGAAAATAATGAAGTGACTGTTTCTGAACCGCAAGATGTAAAACTTACTGTTTCTGTATCAGATATTAATACTGTTCTTGCTGAAAAAGATGAGAAAATTGAAACATTAACCGCAGAGCTTGAAATCAAAGATAAAGCTGTTATCTCCGCAGGTGAAAAAATCGGAAAACTCAATGTGCAGATTTCTGAATTACAACCATATAAAGAACAGGTCGAAAAAGCAGAACAAGAAAAGATTGAAGCTGAAATTGCAGAGGAAAAAGAATCTTTAAAGAAAAATATGCTTAAAGGTGGATTATTCACCGAGGAAGAAATCGCAAAAGCTGAAATTGCAGAATTAATTGAAGCAAGAGACAAAACTGCCATCAATAGTTTAATCGCAGAAAAATATATTGCTTCTTTTGATAAAGAAGAGGCTGATGTAGCAGAGGATATTGAAACAGAAGAACCAAATCCTGTGACCGCAACAGCAAGTTTAGAAACTGATGATGTGAATGAAAGCGCAGGTTCTTTCATGACTAAATTTTTATTAAGACGATAATAGGAGGAAAATGTAATGATTCGTGATATTAGACGTAATGGCGCACAGCCAAAAGATACAATGCACAAAGCTGGTGTAGCACTTGTTACAGGTATGGGTGTTGTAATCAAAGATGCTACTACTGTTGAGCTTCCAAAAGCTGAAACTGTAGCAAATATTTATGTGGCAACAAAAGAGCGTATTCCAACTGGCATTAATGCAGCAAGAGTGGATATGTCAGATTATGATGAAGATTTTGTAAAGATTGCCAAAGGTGAGTTCCTTGGGCTTG
>OGXZ01002112.1_pt1 | contig 10521 bp, 7 predicted proteins | sample 1576431 | NCBI WGS metagenome assembly OGXZ01 (sample SAMEA3541590, study PRJEB24748) | human gut metagenome | biome: human gut; feature: human-associated habitat; material: faeces | place: China | collected 2012
ATCGACCTGATGAGCTTCTGCACCCTGCACCGGAAAGTAACCTCCAACGCGGTGGCACTGTGTGGGCTGTACGAAGGAGGACTGCGGACCTATCTGCGAGACAACCCACACATACGCCGGATTATTCTGTGCCTGGATAACGATGAACATGGTCGGCAAGCAACCCAAAAGCTCCGAGAAATGTTCTCCGCAGAGGACTATGAGGTGTCTCAACAACTTCCTCCACAGGGAAAGGATTGGAATGAGTATCTGCTGCAACGAAATGTGCTCCGGGAAAGGGGGTGACAATTTCCAAAAGAAGAAATAACAATATGATTTCCGGCAAATCAAAAGAAAAATTGTTGTAGGAGGAATCCAGTATGAAACGCATTTTGACCACAATGTGCGCCCTGACCCTGCTCCTGGCGGCATCTGTCCCTGCTCTGGCCGTTGAACCGGAGCAGAGTGCCAGTTACTACCCCACATCGGTGGAGGAGTATATGGAGGGAGACAGCCCCAGGATCAAGAAAGTGTACCAGCTGTCCCTGGCAGATGACCCATCCCAGATTCCCACCGAGGATTTTGAGCGGGATGGCCGCCTCTATTATCTGCTGGATATGACGCGGAAGGACGAGGTTGGGGTGGACATCCAGACCATCACCCAGACCAAAACTCTGGCCAGCGAGACCAACAATATGGAGAAGATCCTCCAGAGTCTGGAACCGCAGATGGAGGTAACCACAGAGGACGGTTATACCGGCACTCTGACACTGGATCATACCACTGTCAAGGTAATGGCAGACGGTTATGCTACCCGGACAAAGGATCTCTCCGCCACCCGCACCTATCCCAATCTCTCGGAAGCGGATCTATCTTTGATTCCAAAGAGCATTGAGGACAATGGAAAAAGCCTGACTCTGGCAGACGTCCAGTGGGCCGAGACCAGTGAAGCCGGGGCGGATGGGGCCGTCACCCGTTATACCGCCACTGCCAAATATACCGGCACTACCAGCAGCACCTATGCTACCGGCTACACTGTTACGGCAGACTATACCGGCCAAGTTTCCAAAACCAACTGCTCTGTGTTGACTTATACCGCCATTTTCGGCAGCATGGAGGTCCCCGAGGCGCAGACAGACCCAGCCCCCACAAATACCCCTTCCAGCGAAAACTCAAATGGGGCCACGGCAGAAATTGACATCAAACAGCCCCTCCTGATTGGCGGTGCGGTTCTCCTACTGACTGCAGGTGGAGTTTTCCTGTTCAAGCGGTACAAAGGAAGGAGCTGATTCAACTGAAGCTGAGAGCACTTCTGCTGGCCACCATGCTATGCGCCCTATGTGTGGGCCAGGCCAGCGCCCTGGAATATACCATGGAGGCCCCGGACGATTACCTGTTCGGCAGACCTACCAGCGATGACACCATCTACGAATGGGAAGATCCCAATGTAGACCGGAGTAAGAACACCGCCCTGATCCCGCCCACCTTCGGGAGCCCCACCAGCTATCTTCCCGGCACAGGAACTCCCCTGACACCCAATCTCATTCCCGGTGCGCTGACAGGCGGGGGGCTGGTCACCCAAACGGGAGGCGTGACCTATCCAACCGTAGGGGGCAGTCCCGGTGGAAACAGTGGGACTGGATCATCCGCCACGGGTTGGACAGATGTGACCGACGACCTCTACTACTCCGGTGGATATCTGGGAACGCTCAAGATCCCCGCCATCGACCTGTCCACAAAGGTGCGCCATATGTTGTACCTTTCGAAGTCTTGGCATAAGCGCGATAGTTGTAAGTTGTGTTTGGAGCGAGGTCTGTGATTTCTGCCTCCATACTTTGACCTGTAGCCTGTATTATCTGCTTGTCACCAGCAGCACGGCTTGCTATTGCATTTTCAGCCCAATACTCGAAGCCTTGTTCTGTTATGTCGTCAGTTCCTTGCAAAGCAACTCCCTTAACCTTTGCTGACGTGCTTTGAACGCTTACTCTTGCGTAAGTATGTACTGTTGGTTCGAAATAACTGAAGTCGCTTGGGTCAAATCCAATCCATTCACCATAGTACATAGTGCCATCGCTCGCTTTATAGAAAGGACGAACCTTGTAATAAGAAGAGGTACTGAGGTTGTTGATTCTTCCTTCTAACATACCACCATAAACAACACCGCTTCCTGATTTTGATACTACAACGTCAGGGGCATCTGTCTTTCTCCACTCGAAACCTGCGCCTTTTTCTTCGTTCTCAATGTTGGTCTTAGCACAAACAATAGCAGAGTTATTTCCTAAAACCTTTGGATTTTGGGACTGAAGGGTGATTTTTGCAGTAGTGACATCAAGTGTAGCATATTCTGATGCACCACTTGCTTTTACCCAATATCTAAACGAATATTTTGTATTTGGTTTTAGACCAGTAACAACAATATCGTCACCTTCACCATCATGGTCACTAAAGAACGCTTTTTCAAGTTTAGAATCACCTAAACTGTATGTTCCTTTTACATGAATACTTGTTGGACCTGCACTTATTTTGAGAATTGAAGGGTGGAAAGATGCTGTTTGGAAATTGAAGCTAATATTTACATTATGATTTTCTCCGTATGTAGCACTTCCAGAAACTCCGTAATATCTGTTTGGATAAAGCCCTTTTATTGTGATAGGCTTTCCTGTCCATGAATATTCTTTACCATCAATAGTGAATCTAATAGAAGTTGGATTGGTGTTTTTATTGTTTCTGTAATCAACGACAGCTATGGATTTTATTGTTACCGTTGTTTGTGTGCAACTTGTTTCTACATTACATGTAGGATCAGGTGTCTTGAAACGGAATTGTTTGCTTTCATCTTCATAGCGGACTCCACGATAAATAGCGTATGGTAGGAATGTCAGCATAGTAGCTGGATAAAGGTCTTTGACAACGACAAGTCCCTTTTCGTCTGCTTTTTTGTATTCCTTTAATTCTTTTATATAATATCCCACTTCGCTTGGTGACAAACTCTCATCAGATGAAGCAGTTACATGTGCTGGTAAAGAGTCCGTTTTATATGAAACGTAGTATCTCCCTTCGTTATCGTTATACCAATTGTAATAGTCGCCACTTCCAGATTGCATAGCTGTTAATATGGCTTCTTTTGTTGTAATGACATCGTAATCTGTTCCACTTCCTGCAATAACATCTTTTTTTGAATATCTATCCCAGTCCAGTTTTACTTTATAGCTTTTTCCAGGCAGTAGATTGTCTACGGTATAGCTACCATTGTTTGGCTCTATAATATTATCGTTGATAGTTACAGATTTTATTTTATAACCATCTATAATATTACCATTTAGAGGATTGTTAGGGTCTGTAGAATTATAATATTTCCATACATATATTGGCAGGCTAAATGTAACTTTACCAAGCATGGACTCATTTATATTTACCCAATATTTTTCTATATTATAGAGATGTTCGCTGAAATGCTTTTTTGCCAGATCATAATCTGAGTGATGAACCCAAACATAGCTGTTTTTATTTAGATATTGTAGGAAATCATATTTACTATATGTACCATTTATATATATATATGCTTTAGTGTTTTCAAAAGCTTTGTCTTCTATTGTTTTTATTGTTGAGGAACAATTTATTTTTGTGAGTGAACAGTCTTTGAAAGCTCCTTTGTTTATAGATGTAACTTGTTCTGGAACATTGTATATTCCGCTTTTTCCTATTGGATATCTATAAATAATTCTTGATGTTTTATTCATCAGTATTCCATCTGTAGAAGAGTAGTAATTGTTATATTCTGCTACATTTATATTTTTAAGGTTTGAGCATAAATCGAATGGTCCATGTATGATATTCAATTTTATCATGGAAGCTGGAATGTTTATTTCACTAATGTTGCTGTAATCTAAAGCATCTAGCCCGATTTCTGTTGTTCCTTCAATAATAGTATAACTACCTGTTCTTCCGGGAGGTAATGCTTTTAATGTACTTTTATTTTTGCTGTAGATAACACCATCGACCGAGGTAAAGTATTTGTTTTTTTCATTGACATAAAAGTTCTTTAGATTAGTGCAACCTTCAAATCCCCAACATGATGCAGAAAAAGAATATTGGTTGTCAATAGAGGCTCCAAGTTCAACAGATGTCAAATTTGTGCAATTTGTAAAAGCATTATAAGCCCATTCCGTAACAGGATATGTTTTGTTGTTGTATGTTATGGATGCAGGAATAATAATTGCTCCTTTATAACCACCGATTTCTTCACTTTGTGTTATCCAAGCAGTATTTTTGTCAGAATTAATGTAGTAGTAAATTCCATTGATTTTAATACTTCCCTTTGCATTTATGAAAGGTGCAAAACAAAAATATAGAAGTAAAATAATTTGGTATAATAATTTCATACGAATAAAAAATTGGCGTGCAACCGTTCGTGACTTGTTTACTACTAGGTTGCCGCCAAGCTACCTCCACAACAACAAGCACAGAACGGCTCACGCCAAAATTGGCATGAACCTTCCATCTGCTTGTTCTCGTTGTGTGAATATTGGCGGCATTCAGTAGTAGAGAACAAGAGCTAAAAGCTCAATATTTTAATATCTCAAAAGTCGAAACGGAAATGCACATAGTTAATAAATATGAGGGCATGAAGTCCTCGATAATTCATTCTTGGGAGCGGATTCTCTAAGAATCGTTTCCTTAGGCATTCCTTGTTCTTTATTTCTGTTTCTTAATCCGTTGTATTTTAAAGTTAGACATTTTTGTGAATAAACTCTTAAGGCTATACTAAGCCTATCGGTTGCAAAGTTACTCATAATTTCTTTTGCAAGCAAGTTTTTAAGCTTAAAACTTCTTTAAGTTAGAGAAAAGTGTTATACATTGGTTTTATATCGCTCTGAAATGAGAAGTTATTTGCAAATTATCAAAAAAAGATAATTTGTTTTGGATAATTCATTGAAAAATATTATCTTTGTGCCACAAACTAAAAGAAGAAGTAAGAATTTGGGAGAGAATATCCCCCAAAGATAAACTTAAAAATAACGAAAGGAATAAATTATATAATGGCAAACGATAATAAAGGTCTTACGCCGATGATGCGGCAGTTTTTTGAGATGAAAGCGAAACATCCCGAGGCACTGTTGCTTTTCCGATGTGGTGACTTCTATGAAACTTATTGCGAGGATGCTATAGAGGCTTCCAAGGTGCTCGGTATTACCCTGACTCGTCGTAATAATGGCGGTTCGGCAGGTGGTGCTGAGATGGCTGGTTTTCCTCATCATGCACTCGATACTTATCTGCCTAAGTTGATACGTGCCGGCAAGCGTGTTGCTGTGTGCGACCAGCTGGAAGATCCAAAGAAGAAACGCTTGGAAATCAAGGGTAAGAAGGGGCTTAGCCAGATGGATAAGATGGTGAAGCGTGGCATTACGGAACTGGTGACTCCGGGTGTGGCGATGGGCGATAATGTCTTGAACTACAAGGAGAACAATTTCCTTGCTGCTGTCCATTTCGGAAAAGCTTCTTGTGGTGTAAGCTTCCTCGACATCTCTACGGGCGAATTCCTTACAGGGGAAGGTACTCCCGACTATGTGGAGAAGCTGATGGGCAACTTCCAGCCGAAAGAAGTGCTTTATGATCGTGCCATGAAACAGAAATTCGAACAGTGTTTCGGAACTAAATACTGTACATACGAATTGGACGACTGGGTTTTCACCGAACAGACTGCCCGACAGAAACTCCTCGGTCATTTCAAGACCAAATCCTTGAAGGGTTTTGGTGTAGAACATCTGAAGAACGGTATCATTGCCAGCGGAGCCATCATGCAGTATCTGGAGATTACCCAGCATACCCAAATCAATCATATTACAGCACTTTCCCGTATAGAGGAGGATAAGTTCGTGCGTATGGACCGCTTTACCATCCGCAGTCTCGAACTGGTGGCTCCGATGCAGGACGATGGTTCGTCGCTTCTGAATGTCATCGACCGCACCGTAACGGCAATGGGAGGCCGTATGCTCCGCCGCTGGCTTGTCTTTCCGCTGAAAGATGTGCGTCCAATCAATGAACGACTCGACATCGTGGAATATTTCTTCAAGGAACCGGAGTTCAAGCAGTTGATGGATGATCAACTGCATCGTATCGGTGACCTGGAACGTATCATTTCCAAAGTGGCTGTGGGTAGAGTTTCGCCTCGTGAAGTTGTGCAATTGCAACATGCCTTGGAGGCTATCCAGCCAATCAAGGTGGCTTGTCAACATGCCAAGAATGAAGCCTTGCAGCGAGTGGGTGAGCAACTCAATCTCTGTGAAACGCTGAAAGAACGGATAGCAAAGGAAATCCAGCCAGATCCTCCGCAGCTTATCAATAAGGGTGATGTTATCGCTGATGGCTACAATGCAGAATTGGACGATTTGCGTTCCATCAGCCGGCATGGTAAGGACTATCTGCTCAAAATACAGGAGCGTGAGATAGAGAAAACAGGTATTTCCAGCCTGAAAGTGGGTTATAATAATGTATTTGGCTATTATTTAGAGGTGCGCAATACCTTCAAGGACAAGGTGCCTGAAGACTGGATTCGCAAGCAGACGCTTGCTCAGGCAGAGCGATATATTACTCAGGAACTGAAGGAATATGAAGAGAAGATTCTCGGTGCCGATGAGAAAATTTTGATTCTCGAAGCCCAACTCTTCAATGAACTGATAGCTTCGATGCAAGAGTATATTCCTCAGATACAAATCAATGCCAACCTCATTGCCCGTATGGACTGTCTTCTTTCCTTCTCGAAGGCATCGGAAGAAAACCACTATGTGCGTCCTGTCATCGACGATTCTGAGGTGCTCGACATCAAGCAGGGACGCCATCCTGTGATAGAAACTCAGTTGCCTTTAGGTGAGCGATATGTGCCAAACGATGTGTTGCTCGATACTGAAAAGCAGCAGATTATGATGATTACGGGTCCTAATATGGCCGGTAAATCTGCGCTTTTAAGGCAGACGGCCTTGATAGTTCTGCTGGCACAGGTAGGCTGTTTCGTACCAGCCGAGAGTGCAAGAGTAGGTCTGGTGGATAAGATATTCACCCGTGTGGGTGCCAGTGATAATATCTCGCTTGGTGAATCTACTTTTATGGTAGAGATGACTGAGGCTGCGAATATCCTGAATAATGTTTCTCCTCGTTCCCTGGTTCTCTTTGATGAGTTAGGACGTGGTACTTCTACTTATGATGGAATCTCAATAGCTTGGGCTATCGTGGAATACTTGCATCAGCACAAGAAGGCGCAAGCACGTACGCTCTTTGCTACCCATTATCACGAACTGAATGAGATGGAAAAGAACTTTCCTCGCATCAAGAATTTCAATGTAAGCGTGAAGGAGGTGGATGGCAAGGTTATCTTCCTGCGTAAGTTGGAACCGGGTGGAAGTGAGCACTCTTTTGGTATTCATGTGGCTGAAATAGCTGGTATGCCTCGTAGCATTGTAAATCGTGCCAATGTTATACTGAAACAACTGGAGGATGACAATGCGGGTGTGGGTGCTGCCGGCAAACCTAATATGCAGCATTTGGATGAATCGAAGGATGGAGTACAACTCAGTTTCTTCCAGCTTGATGATCCGGTTTTGAGTCAGATACGCGATGAGATATTGGGTTTGGACATCAATAATCTCACACCGGTAGAGGCTTTGAACAAACTCAATGAAATCAAGAAGATTTTGATGGGAAGATAAGAAGTAGATAATGATGAATTGAAAATAAAAACTCTCCCTTGTTCAGGATTGGATTCCTGCAAGGGAGAGTTTCTTATTTTATAGAAAAACAGTTCTAACTGTATGGTTAAAATTGAAAATGGTTCCTATATGCTACTGCATTGACAAAGTAAGTATTACTGCCTCGGCAAAGTAAATACTACTATCCGCAATGACATAACAAGCCCCAGACAAGTCCTATTTCTCTTGTTTCTCTTCCTGAGTCTTTGCTCTCTTAAAACTGGAGACGATGCTCCAAACTCCCAGAAGAATGAGTGGAATACTCAATATCTGTCCCATATCCATAGGAAGTCCAGCCTCGAATGCCACCTGAATCTCCTTCGTATATTCGATGAAGAAACGGAAGGCGAAGATGAGGGTGAGACAGAGACCGAAATATAAGCCAGTACCCACACTCTTAGGACCTTTCTTCTTATAGATGAAGAGAATGAGCAAGAAGATAATGAGGTAGGCGATGGCCTCGTAGAGTTGTCCTGGATGGCGAGGGTATTGATCTTCACGAACAAAGATGAATGCCCAAGGCACATCAGTCACCTTGCCGATAATCTCTGAATTCATCAGATTACCCAGACGGATAAACATGGCTGCAATACCGGAGACAATACCCATATTGTCGAGCACAACCCAGCCTTTTACCTTCATGTTGCGGCAGTAGAGCCAGATGGCAACAAACATTCCGAATACACCACCATGACTGGCCAGTCCTTCATATCCTGTAAGTTTCCAACTGCCATCCGGCATGTGGTGCATAGGTATCAGCATCTCGATGAAGTGATCCCATTGCGTAAGGAAATACTCAGGCTGGTAGAAGAGGCAATGACCGAGACGTGCACCTACCAGAATACCGAAGAAGATATAAAGGAAGAGAGGCTCAAACTTGTCATCGCCCAATTTCTGCTGCTTGTAGAGTCGCTGCATGAGCAGATAACCCAATAGTAAACCGATAAGCCAGCAAGTGGAGTAATATCGGATGGTCAAAGGACCCAGATGCGCAAGAATAGGATCTGGATCCCAAACGATATAATTAAGCAGGTTTATCATAATTAAACATTAAAACGGAAGTGCATGATGTCGCCATCCTGAACGACATATTCCTTACCCTCGATACCGAGTTTACCTGCCTCGCGGACAGCAGCCTCAGAACCATATTGGATATAATCGTCGTACTTGATGACCTCAGCACGGATAAATCCTTTTTCAAAGTCGGTATGGATGACGCCAGCACACTGAGGAGCCTTCCAGCCCTTGTGGTAAGTCCATGCCTTTACCTCCATCTCACCAGCAGTGATGAATGTCTCAAGGTTCAGGAGAGCGTATGCCTTCTTGATGAGGCGGTTAACACCACTTTCCTCCAATCCGAGTTCTTCGAGGAACATCTGCTTGTCTTCGTAGGTTTCGAGAGATGCAATGTCTTCCTCTGTCTTCGCAGCGATAACCATGCACTCAGCACCTTCTTCCTTAGCGATTTCTTCTACCTTCTTGCTGTATTCATTTCCGCTCTTGGCAGAAGCTTCATCTACGTTGGCTACGTAGAGTACTGGTTTCGTAGTGAGGAGGAAGAGATCGTGAGCCACCTTCTGCTCTTCTTTGTTTTCGAAAGTAACGCCACGTGCGTTCTTGCCTTGCTCCAACTCTGCTTTGTAAGCCTCCAGAACGGTAACCATCACTTTAGCGTCCTTGTTGCCTGCAGCAGCTGTCTTCTGCTGCTTGGCGAGCTGGGATTCGATAGTCTCCAAGTCCTTGAGCTGCAACTCTGTATCGATAACGCTCTTGTCCTCCAATGGGTCAACTTTAGCGCCACCCTCACGTACGATATTGTCATCGTCGAAGCAACGGATTACGTGGATGATTGCATCGCACTCACGAATATTTCCCAAGAATTTATTTCCAAGACCTTCGCCCTTGCTGGCACCCTTAACAAGACCTGCGATATCTACGATTTCGCAAGTAGCTGGGACGATGCGTCCTGGGTGAACAATCTCTGCCAACTTGTTGAGTCGCTCATCTGGTACGGTGATGACGCCCAAGTTTGGTTCGATAGTACAGAAAGGGAAGTTAGCTGCCTGTGCTTTTGCACTAGACAGACAGTTGAACAATGTAGATTTTCCCACGTTAGGAAGACCTACAATACCACATTTTAATGCCATTTTATTTTTAAACGTTTAAATATTTGGGTGCAAAGGTACGTTAAATCGAATAAAATACAAAATAATTCGTGGTAAATAAACTAAAAAAGGCATTCACGATGCTGGTGAATGCCTTTCTGATGATTACTTTGAGCAGTTTTTATTATTTTACGACCACTTTTTTACCGTTGATGATATAAACTCCCTGTTTAGGAGTTGAAACACGATGTCCCTGAAGGTTGAAGACTACGTTCTTGGCTTTGACGTCGCCGGCAATCTGGCTAATGCCATCGGTATCGGTGCGCACAGCTGTAGCTGATACTTCCTTAGTTACTGAATTGAAGGTGAAGGTAACGTCGTAGATTCCGTCTTCTTCGATATAAATGGAGGCATTACCTTCAGGGTCAGTATCATCACCATAATTCTCTGACCAATTGTGGTTAGCACAGATCTTATATTGATAACCGCCTTTGGCAATGGTCAGATTGGTCTTGGTCAGAATGTAGGTGACGTTATCTTCCTGTTTGATCATATCGTTTTCTGTTGCTTTCGGATCCCATTCTTTTCCGAGAATTGTGCCAAATCCAGCTACAGTCCATGTCTTTTCACCAATGACAGCATGACTTATACTGATATAGATAGACACATTTATGGTTAATTAATAAAATGTGTTT
>OGXZ01002119.1_pt1 | contig 10513 bp, 7 predicted proteins | sample 1576431 | NCBI WGS metagenome assembly OGXZ01 (sample SAMEA3541590, study PRJEB24748) | human gut metagenome | biome: human gut; feature: human-associated habitat; material: faeces | place: China | collected 2012
GTCGTATGGAAATGATGAAGCATTGCAACAGTTCAAGGTCTCCATAATGGAGCAACACCCAGTGCGTAGGCATAAAAATGCAACCGTCGCTGTGCCGTGATGCTCGCATCGAGTTGGCGTAGACTGCCCGCTGCTGCATTACGCGGATTGACAAACGTTTTTTGACCCGCCGCTACCTGTCTGGCATTGAGTGCTTGAAAGTCATCTTTGTGCATAATGACTTCACCGCGAACTTCGAGCACGTCTGGCACGTCACCCTCGAGTCGAAGTGGAATGGAGCGAATGGTTTTCACATTCGCGGTGACGTCTTCGCCCGTGGTACCGTCTCCGCGCGTGGCGCCACTCACAAGCACCCCACCCTCATAGCGCAAGTTCATCGCCAACCCGTCAAACTTGAGCTCGCAGTCATATTCCACAGCAGGGTCTTGAGGGGCGAGCCCCAACTCGTTGCGCACACGCTTATCAAAAGCGATGGCCCCTTCTGACGAAAAATCCGTCTCGGTGTGAATCGAGAGCATCGGAACGCGATGAACGACTTTGGCCAAGTCACTTCGAACGGCGCCACCCACCCGCTCCGTGGGCGAAGCGGGACTTTTCCACTCAGGGAAACTCTTTTCCAGAGCGCTCAGTAAATTAAACGCCTCATCGTACTGCGCGTCGGAGACCGATGGTTGATCGAGCACATAGTACTCATAACTCCAGCGCTCTAGCTTTTTCTCTAATTCACGCATCATCACTCGCGCCTCATCGGGCGAGAGTTGCTGAGCGGTTTGTTGTCCATCAAAGTCCAAGGTTGCACTGTCTGACGTCATCATGGCTATCTCAAAGAGCACGGGTTAAAGTGATCTTCTCTAGGAAAAGGGATTATCACGCCTCGAATCGCTCGAATGATGAGTAAAAGCGGTGGGCGCATTACGATTAGAGCTGATTTTAGGCTAAGTTTCCTCGTCTGTGTACGCGATGCATTCGCTCCTTACACACCCACGGGTGGCTAACACTCGCTAGCCAAACCTTGGATTTTTGGCCATAATACGCCAAAAAGCATCGATAACTGTTCGTTCATTCCAAGGTCGAGCCCATGTCGTTTTATACCTTCGATCATTTTCTTTCTTCTAATCTCGACGTCGATGCCAAGGTCATTGCGCGATTAACGCAATCGTGCCAACGGCTCAGCCTGAAAAAAGGCGAATTTGCCCTTCGCGTGGGCGAGCGTTGTCGGCACAGTTTTTACATCGAAAAAGGACTTCTCAAAGAATACACCGTTGACGATAAAGGCAAAGAACACATTCTGCTTTTTGCTCCTGAGCACTGGTTTGCCGCCAACATTGAAACCGTGCACTTCAGTCGCCCTGCCGACTACTTCATGGAGGCGCTTGAAGACACACAGGTACTGCTACTCGATCAACACTTGATTGATCAGCTCGGCGAGGAATTTGAGAGCTTTCGAGCGTTCAACGAAAAACTTCTCCACCAACATATCCAAGAGTTGCAACACCGCGTCACCCAACTCTTAGGAGCCAGTGCCAGAGATCGTTATCTCGATTTTGTGGAGCGCTACCCTCACCTCACGGTACGCCTCTCACAAGTCCAAATCGCCGCCTACCTTGGCATCACACCCGAAGGACTCAGTCGTGTGCGTCGCGAATTGGCCCAGCAGGCCCAGCGCTAAACCTGGTGCCATAAACCTACGATGAGGTCTTAACCTAGGTTAAGGTACACTTGTTTATTTTTGTCTATCATATCCTCACTTTCGATAGTTACGAGCGATCAATAAAACGGATTCATCCCCTTCGATCAACGAAGGATCATCTCGAAACGACGCTCACACACAGGTTTCAAAACCAGAGGATATCATCATGACAACCAAGAACATTGCCTTTGTTTTACCCTCCATCGAAACACATTGGGTGGGTGACGGCTTTAAAGTGCACAACTTTATTCCTGCCGCCCCGGGCTTGAGCATGGAAGAGATGGACCCCTTCATCATGCTCGACTACAACTCCCCGATGACCGTGCGCCCGTCTGAACAACCCGCCGGCGTTGGCGTACATCCTCACCGCGGTTTTGAAACGGTGACATTGGCCTACAGCGGTAAAGTTGAGCATCACGACAGCGCGGGTGGCGGTGGCATCATCGGCACGGGCGACGTGCAATGGATGACCGCAGCTAGCGGTGTGCTCCACAAAGAGTTCTATGAAAAAGAATGGGCCAAGAAGGGTGGCACCTTCCACATGGTACAGCTCTGGACGAATTTGCCCGCCAAGGACAAAATGTCGTCGCCACGCTACCAGGCCATCACCAATGACGCCATGGCTCGCTATGACTTGGGCGACGGCAGTTTTGTCGAAGTCATTGCCGGTGACTACCTGGGCGTGAAAGGGCCTGCAAAAACGCACTCGCCCATTCATTTGATGAACGCTCGCTTGATCAAAGCTGGCGCCAAGGCCACCTTTGACTTCCCCGCCTCTTACAACACAGGCCTTCTTGTGGTGCAAGGCGCGGCTAAGGTCAATGGTACCGCTGCGGATACGGACAGTTTTGTCAAGTTCGGTCATGAAGGGGAAACGTTCACCGTGGAAGCGACCATGGATGACACGGTAATCCTCGTGATGAGTGGAGAACCCTTGAATGAACCCATCGCTGCTTACGGTCCGTTTGTCATGAATACCCGCGAAGAGCTCATGCAAGCATTTAAGGACTTTAACGAAGGCAAGTTTGGCTACTTAGCTGACTAAACGACAACGGCAGAGACGTGCGCTAAAGCAGTGTCTCTGCCGTTTTATTTTGGATCCCCAGCGCTCTATGGAGCGCCATTGTCATTAGGCGCCACGAGCGAAAATTCGTAGGGCGCGTTCACTGCCAGCGTCCACACCGTGCTGATGCATCAGCTTCATGCGTTCACGCAAATGTTGCTCCAATTGCGCAGCACCTAGCGTTTCCACGGGCTTTTTCTGTGCATTCAACCACACACCGCCTAAATGATTGGCGAGATGATTCGCCAAAGAGAAAAAGCGCTTTAAATCGCCTCGAGCCAAGTTGGCCACCGGCACGTCTAGGGTAAACCGTAGCTCGCGCGTTTCGTTGCCCGTTAAATTCAACGTCATGAGCGGTTCACGCGCAAAGCGGTCAATGCGGTATTCCCAGCGTCCCGACGCCGCTTTAAAGCCAGCCTCTTTGGCTACGGTGTTAATGGCTTCCAGGGTAAAACCAGCTCCCTCGGGCGCTGCAGGCACGATCAGAAGATCCACGGACGTGTCGAAATACATCACAAAGCGTTGTGTTTGTTCGGCCAGAACCGGAACGCGATCCATGTCTGCAGAGAGTCGCACGTCCACATCGTTGTGCGCCGCCGCTTGCTCCATCGCCTGCAAGACTTTAGAGGCCGCTACGGCATCCAATTTTGCCACACGGTTGGCCATCACCACGCTCACCACCACATGAATGGCTTCAATCGGTAAGTGCTTAGGAGAGTAGTAAAGACGATCACGGCGACTTTGCGCCCACAACGAGACCTGTAGCGGTAAATTCAGTTGTGTGAGCTCTAACCAAAGGGATTGAATACCGCCAATCGAGAAAGTGCGTCCCTCTTGAGGCACGAGTTCCAACACCCACTGTACGCCCGGATCAACAGGCGCATGATCGAGCCCCGTATACTCTGGCGATAAACTGGCGTCCTTGTCCAGAATCTTGGCTTCACTTTCCTCTTGAAGAATCCCATAAACCGGGGGTTCTTCGGAGGGAAGACCGGAATCCTCAACCGGCTCATTACCTAAGGTGGGATCCTTTCGCTGCCCATCGTCTCCCATCAATACGTCTGGAACGGCGGCGCGTTTTAGCAAATGCTCTTTGGCCTTTTTCTGACGATTGATCTTCCATACCTGATAGAGCGCAAACAGGATAAACAGCGTGACAACGCCAATAATAAAAATTTGAGTCTGACTCATGGAAACTCACTTCCCTAACACAAGTCTCGTGTCGCATATCGCGATGAATAAGGAGCGTTTGAAAGAGGGACAACAAACCCCTTCCAAATGCCTATCTGGCTATTTTAGCAAACGGGAAGCGTTTGGCGGATCGTGCCTAAGGTTAATTCCCATGGCGAAAAACCAATGAGAGCGTTTTAAGGCGTTTGCACAAGACGCGTGGCTTCTTCCACGTCCACGCTCACCACACGACTGACACCGGGTTCGCGCATGGTGACCCCAATCAAAGCTTGCACATATTCCATCGTGACACGGTGGTGCGTAATCATCAAGAATTGCGTCTGATCGGATTGGTCACGGCATAAGTTCGCTAAACGTGCCTGATTGGCCTCATCGAGCGGTGCGTCCACTTCGTCCAGTAAGCAAAAGGGGGCGGGATTGAGTTTAAACAGAGCAAACACCAACGCCGTAGCCGTTAAAGCCTGTTCACCGCCCGAGAGCAAACGCAAACTGGCGTTGCGCTTGCCTGGCGGTTGCGCTTGCACTTCAAGACCGGCCTGTAAGATATCGTCGCCCACCAACGCGAGAGAAGCCTTACCGCCACTAAAGAGTTGCTGAAAGCTCTCTTCAAAATGGCGACTCACGCTCTCGAACGTTTCTCGCATGGCGGTTCGTGTTTCTTGATCGATCCGTCGAATGGCCTCTTCCAGGGTGGTCACGGCCTTTTCCAAATCCGCCACTTGAGCACGCGTCGCTTCAATGTGCGCTTCGATCGCCTTGAGGTGCTCGGCTGCTGCATGATTAACGGGACCCAGCGCCTCGATTTGTTGCATGAGTTTGAGTACACGTTGTCGGGCGCCTTGCGCTTTTAAAGGATCCTCTTTGAGTTGGGTCGCCAAGGCAATACGATCGGCCTTGAGTTCGGCTAAACGCACTGAAAACTGCTCACGCAACCCCGCTTTATTTTCCTCTTCGACCTTCATCTGACTGATCGTCTCGGCGCGAGGCACCAAAGCGCTTTGGCGCTCACTCAACAGACTCATGGCTTGTTGCTGCTCGCCACGCTTCGTTTCGAGCGCACTACGGGCTTGAAGCGACAGCGCTTCCGCTTCTTTATAGAGTTTGAGCGCAGCAGAGAGGTGATTCTGATCATCTTGCTGCTCGAGCGCTTCGAGCTCGCTTGTCCATTGCGTCTGTTGCGCTTTTTCGCGTTCGCAGTCTTCGAGCAAATGACCTCGCATCTGCTCAGCCTCTTGCTGCGAGCGACGATCCGACTCAATCGCCACCCGAATCACCGCCAGGTCACGGCGCTTCTCGTCCAAACGGGTTTGGGCTTGGCGCACCGTTTGTGATTCGCGGCTTAAACGCTCTTCGCTTTGTGCGAGCGTTTTTTTCGCCTCATCAAAAAGCACTTCGGTCTCATCCGCCTTTTCATAAGCGGTTTCTAGCCGTGCTAGCGCTTCGTCTTTTTCAGCTTCCAAATCTGCACGATCGCGCTTTAAATCGGCTTGACGTTGTTGCCAAGCTTGCCACTTCTGCTCTTCAACACTCAAAGCTAGCGTGGCTTGGGTGAGCGCTCGACGACCTTCTTCATACGCACTTTGACTCTGACGCAAAATCGCTTGTGCGTTTTCGAGCGCCAGATGTGCCTGACGGCGAGCCACGGTAAGCGCTTCTTGCGCGTTATCGAGTGTATCGAGCGTCTCTTGCGCCTTTTCTTTGGCTAGGCGTCGTGCTAGCGACGCTTCTTGTGTGGCAGACGCTGCCCAATACTCAAGCCCATGTGCACTCACCCGATGCCCTTCGGGCGTGATCAAGTATTCGCCGGCTTGTAGCTCGGTGCGGCGCGCCATCGCCTCCGCCAACGAGTCGGCTTTCCAGTAGCCTTGAAGCCATTGCGTCAGCGCTTGCTGCACCGTCGCATCAGGGCTACTGACCGCCTCACGCAAAGACGACCACGTCGGATGCACTCGCCCTTTTGTTTCCATCTCTGGCATGACGCAAGTATCTGTGCATTGCTCAATAAACGCTACAGGAGCTGGCGGTTGGGACTGTGTAAAGACGGCTGACGCCAAAAGGCGCAAGATGGCTGCTCGACTGCGAGCACCCAAGACCGCATCAATCGCCACAATCCATTGCTCGTCCACCTCAAGGCTCTCATCAACGCGTCGCAACCCATCAAGCCCATGCGCTATCTCAAACTCGTGGAGCTGACTTGCTTCAAGCTGTCGCTTTTCTTCTTGGATGAGGGCATCTAATCGCGCCTGCGCTTCTTTTTGTTGAGCAAGACCCGCGAAATAGTCCTCATCGGCCTGATGTGCTGCTGCCTGAGCGCTCTCAGCACGCTCGGTAGCCTCTTCGAGGTTCGCGCCTCGTTCTTCTTGAGTGACTTTGAGCTCCTCCACGTGCTCACGAAGGTCTTCGAGCGTCGTCTCATCAGGATGCTCTAGACGGCGTTCGTTATCGCTGAGTCGCTCCAAGCGGCGTGCGAGATCCTCTTGCTGGCGTTTGAGTTGCGCCACGCGTTCTTTGGCAATGCCGTAATCGCGCTCGCTCTGACTAGCCTTATGTCGAGCCGCTTCGGTTTGCACTTCGATTGTCTCAAGACGTGTTTGCGCTTGATCGAGTTGCTCTTCGCGAACGGCAATTTCTTCGAGCATCATGTCAAAACTCTCTTGACGATGCTCGAGGTGCTCGGTTGCCGATTGCCCTGTCTGAGCCAGCGCCTCTAAGCGCTCTTCGTAGCGCTTCAAACGTGCTTGACTCTCTTGGCGCTGCTCGGTGAGCGCTTGACGCCTTTCTTGACGACGACGCACCTCACTTTCTTGGAGCGTGAGGGCTTTTTCAGCGTCGTGAGCTCGTCGTGCTGCTTCCTCATGGGTTCGTTCGAGCTCGGGTAAAGCCAGCGCAATGGCTTGCAGGGCCGTTTCGGCTTGCGTCACGGCGACTTTATCTTGCGCTAAACTCGCCTCTTCTTGAGCACGTTTTGCGGCGAGTCGCTCCAGTTGCACGCGAATCTCTTCGTACTGAATAAAGTACCAAAGGGCCTCCGCCTGGACTTTATCATGGGTGAGTTGCTCCCAGGTTTGTGCGGTAGCTGCTTCCGAGCGCAACCGCTCGGCTTCTTCGAGTTTTAGGGCCAACGTATCGTTGACACGCTCCAAGTTGGTTTGGGTCTGCGCAATGAGCTGTTCGGTCTCGCGGCGTCGCTCACGGTAGAGCGACACCCCGGCGGCCTCTTCCAAATACACACGAAGCTCTTCCGGTTTGGCTTTAATAAAGCTCGAAATCATCCCTTGAGAAATGACAGCGTAGCTTTTGGGCCCCAAGCCCGTCCCTAGGAAGATATCCAACACATCGCGACGACGAACGGTTTGTCCGTTAATCGTGTACTGCGACTGCCCGTCGAGTGTCACGACGCGTTTAATAGCGAGTTCAGCATACTCACCCCAGGCGCCTTTGATACGGTGGTCTTCGTTACTGAGCAAAATTTCCACACTCGCTCGACCGAGTGGTTTGCGATTGGCTGAGCCCGAAAAGATCAACTCTTTCATCGAGCTCGAGCCACGCAACTCAGAGACGCGCGCTTCACCGAGCACCCACCGTACGGCGTCGATAATATTGGATTTTCCACATCCGTTGGGGCCCACAATCCCCGTAAAAGGGCGTTCTAGATCGACCGTCACGGGATCCGCAAAGCTTTTAAAGCCGGCAATTTTAATGTGACGAAGTCGCAATCTAAGCTCCTGAGGCAACGAGAAAAACGGAAAAGATACTCTTTTGTGAGCGAAAGCTAAGGTGTCCTTGAGCGCCAACGATTGGCGTGGTGCTCTTTCATGTCAGGGAAGATTGTACCGAAATCCCGCCACAAACAAGACACTTTGTGCCTCGCTTATAATAGGCGCACTTTTTACGATTTTTTGCTCGTCTTGACCGTTTTGCGACGTCAAGGCGCTATAAGGAACACACTATGTACGAAATTGCGCCACTCTTGGACGATCCCATCCATAACCTCAAGACGATTCGTGACGTTTTTCGTTGGGCCATCTCGGAAATGGAATCGGCCGATCTCTCCTACGGGCATGGTACACCCGATGCATGGGAAGAAGCCTCTTTTCTGGTTTGCCGTGGCTTGAAGTTACCGTTTGAGCACTTCTGCGATTTGTGGGATGCGGCGCTCACTCACACCGAGCTCTCTCGACTGGTGCATCTCATTGATCGTCGCGTTCATGACAAAGTCCCTGTGCCGTATTTGTTACGCGAAGCGTGGCTCACGGGGCACTGCTTTTATATTGACGAGCGTGCGCTTATTCCGCGCTCCTATATTGCCGAACTCATCGAAGACGATTTTGCCCCCTGGGTCGAGGACCCCGATGAGGTCACGAGCGTGCTCGACATGTGCACGGGATCGGGTTGCCTCGCCATTCTCGCTCAAGGCATTTTCCCCAACGCACAAGTCACCGGTGCTGACATTTCGCCCGACGCCCTCGAGGTCGCCAAAATTAACCGCCACAACTACGGTCTTGATGAAACGCTCGAACTCGTGCAAACGGACTTATTTAGTGCGCTTGAGGATCGCACGTTTGACCTCATCATTTCCAATCCGCCCTATGTCACTCAGGCGAGCATGGATGCGCTCCCGCAGGAATACCGCCATGAACCCAGCTTAGCGCTGGGTGCTGGGGATGACGGCATGGACATTGTTCGTCGTCTCTTGCCAGAGGCTCGCCATCACCTCAACGACGGTGGTCAACTCATTGTCGAAGTGGGCGATGGAGCCCAAGCCGTGGAAGCCACTTTCCCGGGCTTGGAACTGACCTGGCTTGTGACCTCTGGGGGCGATGATCAAGTCTTCTTGGTCACGAAAGAAGCGCTCGACGAATACTTTGCTTAAGATCCTTTTGTTGCTCAAGCCATGCTACGTTTAAATCATGTCGCCTTAGCCCGTGGCGTCCGTGTTCTTTATCGGGACGCCACGCTCATCGGCTCGCCTGGCGAGCGCATCGGGCTCGTTGGTCCGAACGGCTGTGGGAAATCCACCCTTTTTGCCGCCATCCTGGGTGAGCTCTCCACCGAGTCGGGAGACATCGAAACCCCGGACAAAAACCGTATCGCTCACGTGGCGCAATCGTTTCAAGTCGAGGACGTGAGCACGTTGGACTTTGTATTAGCCGGGCACGTTCCACTCATGGACGCGCGACGGCGTCTGGCTGAGCTCGAGCGCACCGCAGCCAATGATATGGCGCTCGCTCAAGCCCATGCCAACTTGGCCGAATTAAACGAAGGGGCGATTGTCGCGCAAGCTCAAACCATTTTAGCCGGTCTCGGCTTTCGCCCTGAGGACGACACGCGTCCTGTGGCCGACTATTCGGGTGGCTGGCGCAATCGCCTAGCCCTTGCCCGCGCACTCATGCGCCCGGCTGATTTGCTATTGCTCGACGAACCCACTAACCACTTGGACATGGATTCGCTCATCTGGTTGGAAAATTGGTTGCGTCACGTACAGGCTACCGTGGTGATCATTTCGCACGACCGCGAGTTCCTTGATCGCTCGGTCAACACCATTTGGGCAGTCGAAGACAACACCATTCATGCTTACCGAGGGAATTACTCGGCCTACGAAACGCAACGCATTGAAAAACTGCGTCTTCAAAACGCCGCTGCCAAAGCTTACGAACGCGAAGCGGCTCATTTATCGGCCTTTATCGAACGCTTTCGCGCCAAAGCCACGAAAGCCCGACAGGCACAATCGCGCATCAAAATGCTCGAACGCCTTCAAGCCGTTGAACCCGTGCGGGCAAAGCGCGAATGGCGTTTTTCTTTTCCTGAGCCTGTTCGCTTGCCTGAGCATTTAATCGATACCGAAAACCTGAGCCTAGGCTATGACGATAGGACGGTGATCCATGATGTGACGCTCAGCATTCGCTCGGGCGAACGTCTCGGTGTACTCGGCGTGAACGGTGCGGGTAAATCCACCCTGATTAAAGGCATTGTCAATGAACTTGTGCCCATGAGCGGTGAGATTCGCCGTGGTCAAGGTTTGGAAATTGGCTACTTTGCGCAGCATCAGCTCGATCAGCTGCGAGCGGACGAAACGCCTTTGGATCACTTGCGACGCTTGGCGCCTGACGTGCGCGAGCAAGAGTTACGGGACTACCTCGGGATTTATCGCTTCTCGGGCGACTTTGCCTCAAACCTCGTAGGACCCATGTCGGGTGGCGAAAAAGCTCGGTTGGCGCTTGCCCTGCTTGCGTGGAAAAAGCCCAATCTGTTGGTTTTGGACGAACCGACCAATCACTTAGATATGGAAACCCGTGAAGCACTCACGATGGCGTTGTCGACCTTCAGTGGCGCGGTGTTGATTGTTTCGCACGATCGCCACTTGTTGCGCGCTACGACAGATCGCCTGGTGTTGGTGCACGACGGTCTCGTCACCCCGTTTGATGGGGACTTGGACGACTACGCCAACTTTGTGCTCGAACACCGTCGTGCCACACAGCGTGAAGAAAAAGCCGCTGCCAAAGCCGATAAAGAGTCATCTTTTTATTTCTTTATTTTTGCTAGATAATCCAAATATATCCTATCTTCAA
>OGXZ01002121.1_pt1 | contig 10499 bp, 9 predicted proteins | sample 1576431 | NCBI WGS metagenome assembly OGXZ01 (sample SAMEA3541590, study PRJEB24748) | human gut metagenome | biome: human gut; feature: human-associated habitat; material: faeces | place: China | collected 2012
AGGACGCGACACAAAATGATAATATAACATCATCAAAAAGAACACAAAAACAGAAAACAATAAAAAATAAAAAAATGAACGGAGGAATTTAAAATGTTAAGAGTAGGAGTTATCGGATGCGGCGGAATGGGAAGAGATCATATCAGAAGACTGACAGAGAAGATCCAGGGAGCAGAAGTAGTAGCTGTTTCCGATGTATTTGAGGAAAGTGCCAGGAAAGCAGCCGAGATCTGCGGAGCAAAAGTCTATGCAGACAGTAAGGATCTTATCAATGCAGAGAACGTAGATGCAGTATTTATCGTATCTCCGGGCTTCGCACATGTAGATTCTCTTCTTCAGGCAATCGAGGCCGGCAAGAGGATTTTCTGTGAGAAACCATTATGTACAACTGCTGAGGACTGCCTGAAAGTAGTAAAGGCAGAGGAGGCAGCCGGCAAACATCTCATTCAGCTTGGATTTATGAGACGCTATGACAAGGGATATCAGCAGATCAAGGAAGCACTTGCAACCGGAGAATACGGCGAGCCGCTGATCCTTCACTGTACACACAGAAATCCGGAGGTAGGTACCAATTATAATACACCAATGGCTGTGCACGATACCGCAATCCATGAGATCGATGTCCTTCACTGGCTTGTAGATGATGAGTATGAATCAGCACAGGTAGTAATGCCAAGAGTGACGAAATATTCCCACTCTGAGCTGAAGGATCCGCAGATCATGATGCTCCGTACTAAAAAAGGTTTCTTATGCCATCCGTACAGCATGTTTCCGGCTTTGGCTGGAGCCCAGTCCCCTGAAATGCTTTACACTGAAACAGACCGGAGAAGGGATCTGTATCTGCTGTCCTGCAGATGTTGATTTCTCATGTGAGCAGGTGCAGAAACTGGTACGTGCTGCCATTCTTCGTGCATTGAAGAAATCAGCCGGAAGTTATTTGCCTCCGTTGCTGGAAGCTCTGGCTGAACGTTACGGTTTTTCCTACCGGAAAGTAAAGATTACAGGAGCCCGTTCACGTTGGGGAAGTTGTTCTGCTGCCGGAACCATCAGCCTGTCATGTTATCTGATGCTGCTTCCTCCTCATTTGATGGATTACGTATTGTTGCATGAATTGTCACATACGAAAGAGATGAATCATGGTCCTCGTTTCTGGGAATTGCTGGACAGTCTGACTGAAGGAAAGGCGTTGTCACTTCGGGCTGAACTGCGGAACTATCGCCCTGCATTCTGATGATTTCTTCAGATTCCACCTTTGTCTGAACGTGTTGTACCGGGAAATACATTCATTTACTCTTCCGGACAGATTGTTTTTCTCAGGAAAAATCCGAACTTTGCACAGACAGAAAATACGAATTCAATGATTAAGCAAGATTATTTGATACGGATGATTCAGGAGATTGTGGCCTTGCTGGTGAATGCCTTGTTGCGTCGCAAGCGCATCCGTCAGGAGGACTGGAGTGAATATGATGCGATGGCCTCCCAGCTGTTGGGCTTGCCCCTTAGTCAGTTGCAGACTGTAGATGTGGATGAACTGGCGGACCGCTATGCAGGCGAAGAGTCAGGAATCGAGAAAATGGAACTGGCTTCTCTGTATCTGTTGCGCCTTTCAGAAGAGACAGAAGGTAGTATCGTGTTCAAAAGCAAGTTGCGGCAGGACGGCCTCCGGCTGTTGAAGCGGGTACATGCGTCCAGCAATACTTACTCTTTGCAACGGGAAATGCTGATCCGCATGCTGGATCATGGAGAATAAAAAATCCGGCTTGTTGAGCCGGAAGAATGAACGGACGGAGCAGGCAGATCATTTGGACTTGCCGTCTCCTTCGGTTTCCAGAATAAAGATTTTCCCGTTTTTCTTTTCCACAGAAACCTCGCTTCCTTTCGGATTAAGATTGAACGGGGTTATTTCTTCGGTATGATTATCCACAACCATCAGCATACTTTCTTCAGCAAAACGGTTGATCAGCAGTCGGACTGAAGATTCTTTCATGGTCTGGTTCAGCAACAGGCTGTCGTTGATATAGACAGACAGGCTGTCTCCGGCCAGGCTGTTGTCGAGGGTCAGAATATATTTGTCGGAAAAGGCTTCGGCCTGTCCTTCCTTGCGCTGGGAACGGAATCCTAAATAGAGAAACAGAAATACGATGAAAAATACGCCGAATGCCAAAAGGCCGTTACCAATCATAAATTGCTTGTTGCTGTCGATACTTTTGCTCATAGATAAGGGTATATTGTTTTATTTGTTGCAAAGAAAATGAATTTTTGCTTATTTTGTGCATAAATTCGTGGGGTGAATTTTGTATTAACGTGGATTAACTCATAAGCATCAAATTATATAGATTAAATAACCATGAAAAAAAGAAAGTCTTTACTTAAGAAAACATTACTTTCCTGTCTGATGGCTTGCAGCCTGTCTTCAGCCCTGGCAGAAGGTATAAACATCATTCCCCAGCCTGTTCGTCTGGAGCAGCAGGCTGGCAGTTTCCGGTTGACGTCTTCTGCCGTAATCGGTTATCAGGCTGGTCTGAAGGAACATGCCGAGTATTTACAGCAGGTTTTGAGTCAGTCCACAGGATGGGACTTCCGTCTGGTGGAAGGAAAGAATCAGGGCGATATCCGTCTGGCTTTGTCTCCTGACAAGGCACAAGGCAAGGCCGAAGGCTATCAGCTGGATGTAAAGCCCGGTCGCATTGTATTGTACGGAACCGACAAGGGCGGAGTCTTTTATGGCATACAGACCCTGCTTCAGCTGTTCCCTGCTGAGATTTATAGCAACCAGCGTCAGAAAGGAGTAGACTGGACTGTTCCTGCTGTGTCTGTCTTTGATGCGCCGGAACGTCCCTGGCGAGGAATGATGCTCGATGTGGCACGCTATTTCTTTGATAAGGAGTTTGTGAAGAAATACATTGACATGATGGCCATGTATAAGCTGAACAAACTGCAGTTTCATTTGATTGATGATTCCGGATGGCGTCTGGAGATCAAGAAATATCCCCGCCTGACGGAGATTGGTGCCTGGGCCGGACCGGATACCCATCGTTTGGGAGGATATTATACACAGGAAGATATTAAGGAACTGATCGCTTATGGCCAGTTGCGTAATGTGGAAATTATTCCTGAAATCGAGTTCCCGGCTCACATGCTTTCAGCAGTGGCTGCTTATCCCTGGCTTTCATGTACCGGTCTGCAGCATGAAGTTCCGGTGCAGCATTTCATCAGCCGCGATTTGCTTTGTGTCGGAAAAGAAAGTTCTTATCAGTTCCTGAGTGATGTATTGGACGAAACAGTCAGCCTGTTCCCTTCTCATTATATCAATATCGGTGGAGATGAAGCCGTGTATGACCGTTGGAAGGAATGTCCGAAATGTCAGGAAGTCATGAAGCGGGAAGGACTGACCAAGGCTTCTGATCTGCAGGGATATCTGACAAATGTCGTAGCCGATATGATGAAGAAGAAAGACCGCACCGTAGTCGGCTGGGAAGAGATTATTCAGCGTGGAAAGGTCAACCACCCGGTAGTGGCTCTGATGTGGCACAATGTTGGAGATACGATTCAGGCCACCAAGACCGGTCACAAGGCAATCCTGACACCGGCTACTCACATGTATCTTGACTTCCCTGAAAGCGGAACTCCCGGTGAAATAAAGGCTGCCGGCTGGATGCCGCCTATTTCTGTGGAGAAATGTTATTCCATGGAGGTTAATGACTATTCACCGGAATCTACGGTTCTGGGTGTACAGGGATGCTTCTGGAGTGACCAGTTTATTCATGGAACTGTATTGCAGGAATTGCCCCTGCTGAATGAAAACCGTTCTGAAAACTATGCCGAATATCTGACCTTCCCTCGTTTGCTGGCTGTTTCTGAAGTGGCATGGAGCAAGATGTCCCGGCGTGACTACAAGGACTTCTCCAACCGTCTGAGCCATCATTATGCCCGTCTGGACTATAAAGGATGCAATTACCGGGTTCCTGAACCCCAGATTGTTTCCATGAAGGAACAGGCAGACGGAAAGCTGGAATTCACACTGGCTCCCAGCGTAGCCGGATCTGAAATTGTGTACACCACAGACGGACGTTATCCGAACATTCATTCTCCACGTTATACCGGACCGGTAACGGTGGATAACAAGAGTGATTTTCATGCCATGACGCTGGTGACTGACCGTCATTATTCGCTTCCGATTTATTTCGCACCTGATTATTCTGCCTACAAGCAATATGGAACCTTCACGGCTGAATGGAAACCTTTGCAGATACAGACGGTGATGACTCCGTGGCGTTTTGAATGTACCGGAAAGATCTCCGGAAACGGAACCTACGAAGTGACTTTCATCCGTACCAAAGGACAGAATAACCTGAAGCTGGGTACTCTGCAGCTGTTGAAGCGAGAAGAAAAACTGGCAGAAGTCGTACAGAGCGGAACAGCCAGTGAAGCTGCTCCTGCTGTAACTTATCGCTTCAAGGTAGATGCTTTCGAAGCCGGAACTCCTTTCTTTGTAGAAGTACAGGCTTGTGGAGAAGGAGGAAATGAGACTTCCGGTCTGGTATTTATCAAGAAAGTTGAAGATTGAATCAAACTGAAATAATTATGAAAAACAGAATGTTGAAAAGCGTCTGTTTACTTTCAGTGCTGGCTTGTGCGCCTTGCGCACAGGCCGGAGAACTGACGGAGACAGCGCATGTATGTCCCGCTGATGCCATCCGGAAAGACTGCCGTCCGGCAGAGAAAGACCGCCTGTTCCATTCAAAGGCAGTGGAAGCACAGATCCGGCGGGTACAGAGTCTGCTGACCAATTCGCGTCTGGTCTGGATGTTTACGAATTGTTTTCCCAATACGCTGGATACGACGGTTCACTTCCGGCATTTTGAAGACGGACGTCCGGATACCTTTGTGTATACGGGAGATATTCATGCCATGTGGCTGCGTGACTCCGGAGCACAGGTATGGCCTTATGTACAGCTGGCCAATGAAGACCCGGCACTGAAAGAAATGCTGGCAGGCGTTATCAACCGTCAGTGGATGTGCATTAATATTGATCCCTATGCCAACGCCTTCAATGACGGTCCGACAGGCAGCGAATGGAAGTCGGATCTGACAGACATGAAGCCGGAACTTCATGAGCGTAAATGGGAGATTGATTCTCTCTGCTATCCGCTTCGCCTGGCTTATCATTACTGGCAGGTGACGGGAGATACGTCCGTATTTGGAGACGATTGGCTGGCGGCCATTACCAACATTCTGAAAACTTTCCGTGAACAGCAGCGCAAAGACGGAAACGGCCCCTATAAATTTCAGCGCAGGACGGAACGTGCAACCGATACGTTGCCGTGTGACGGACTGGGCAATCCCGTGAAACCGGTGGGCCTGATAGCCTCCAGTTTCCGCCCGTCAGATGACGCAACGACTCTTTCCTTCCTGATTCCGTCTAATTTCTTTGCCGTTTCTTCCTTGCGGAAAGCAGCCGAGATTCTGAAAAAAGTCAACCATGATGAGGAGTTGTCTTCTCAGTGCATCCGTTTGGCCGATGAGGTTGAAAAGGCTTTGAAGGAACATGCCGTCTATACCCATCCCAAGTATGGACCGATTTATGCATTCGAGGTGGACGGATTCGGCAACCACATCCTGATGGATGATGCCAATGTACCCAGTCTGCTGGCTATGCCTTATCTGGGAGATGTAGATGTCAATGACCCGGTTTATCAGAACACCCGCCGTTTTGTGTGGAGCGAAGACAATCCTTATTTCTTCCGCGGAACAGCCGGAGAAGGAATCGGCGGACCGCATATCGGCTACGATATGGTATGGCCGATGAGTATCATGATGAAGGCTTTCACCAGCCGGGACGATCAGGAAATCAAGTCGTGCATTGAGATGCTGATGCGTACGGATGCCGGTACCGGATTCATGCATGAATCCTTTCATAAGGACAATCCCCAGAAGTTTACCCGTGCATGGTTTGCCTGGCAGAATACCCTGTTCGGCGAGCTGATCCTGAAACTGGTGAACGAAGGAAAGACAGAACTTCTGAACAGTATTACCATTCAATAACCGTTTCCGGGCTTCAGACTGGCTGGGGCCCGGAAACTGATTGACTTTTGTATTCTGCTTTGTTTCAATAATCTAATACTTTTTCAATTATGCTCAAGAATTTTGAATATTCAATGCTGCCGTTCGGATTTGTACATTGCTTTTGCAACAACTGCCGGAAGGCCGACCAGTGTCTGCGTAATCTTACCTTGTCGTATGTTCCGGATACGGAGGTGACGGTCAAGATGATCAATCCCCATCTGGTAGTTCCTGATGGAAAATGCCCGTATTACCTGTCGTCCAAGACCAAGAAGTTTGCCTATGGCATATCGCATCTGTTTGATGAACTGCCATTCGGAAAGGTAAAGAGCGTGAGGGAAGAACTGATAAATCATTACGGACGTACGAATTATTATCGTCTGAAACGGAAGGAACGCAGTTTTCCGCCGGCTGAACAGGACTACGTGAAATCAGTATTGCAGCGTTATGGAGTGAAAGGCAGTCCGGCATTCGATGAATATCGGGAGGAATACGACTGGGAAGGGCGCTGAGACCTGCCCGTGTCTGACCTGTTGATCAGCAGGAACCGCCTGTTTGAAGGAGCAGTTTTGTCAGTCCGAAACTCTTGTTTTGTCTTGTCAAAACAAGAGTTTCTTCAGCCCGTAAAAAAAGTTCCACTAGGTGAAACAAAAATTTTCACCCGGTGGAACAAAAAATTCCACTGGCTGGAACAAAAAGTTTCACTAAGTGGAACTGCTTTTTCTTCCGGTAAAAACAGATAAACCGACTGGAAAAACCGGGGAAACCGGCTGCTCGTTTCTGATGAATTGCGGGCAGAATCCGGAGAAATTTTATAGAACTTATTATCGAATAAAATATACGTAACTATGAAAGATCATTTTGGTAAATCCCGCAGCCGGCTGGTCAACCGGCTCTTCGGGTGTTGCCTGGGGGGAGTAATGGCCTTGTTTGCCCAAACTGGCTATGCCGATACGTTTGTGATAGGGAATAACCGCATTACATTTATTACGGAGAATCTGGTTCGCCTTGAATACGCCCGTCATCAGCAATTCTTGAATGATTCCACGCTGTTTGCCGTTGTCCGGACAGACCGTCAGCTTGGAGTCCGCCACGAACAGAAAGGAAGGAAGCACGTTTTCTCCACGAAAGCGATGCGTCTGGAATTTGATCATGACGGTTTTCCTTTCGGACAGAATAATCTTCGGGTAACGTTCTCGATGCATGGAAAGGAGAAAGGCTGGTGCCTGACGGATGGTCAGAGCGGTAATCTGAAAGGAGCTTTGTGTACGGTCGACGGGATTGGTGGCCCGGTGGAACGGGAAGAAGGTCTGCTGAGCCGTGACGGATGGTTCCTGATCAATGACACAGGAAAGGATGTCTATAAGAACGGAAAACTGTCATTCAGAGACCGGAATCATGTACAGGACTTTTATCTGTTCGTTTATGGAACGGACTATAAGGCGGCATTGAAATCACTGGCAGCAGTCAGCGGTCCGGCTCCGATGACCCGGAAGTATGTGCATGGAGCCTGGTATTGTCGCTGGTGGCCATACACGGCTGATGATTACAGGGAGCTGGTAGCCGGGTATCATGAACATAATTTCCCTCTGGATATCATGGTATTTGACATGGACTGGCATAAAAAAGTGTATGATCAGGGAACGGGGCATGCCTTTACCCGCGGATGGAGCGGCTACAGCTGGAATCGTGAACTGATCCCGGATCCGGCCGGACTGATCCGGGAATTTAAGGATAAGGATGTCTATGTGGTATTGAATGAACATCCGCATGACGGACTTCGTCCCGAAGATGATGCTTATCCTGCCTTTGCCCGTGCACTGGGTGCATCCTATACCAGCGAGGGAGTTCCTGTATTTGATGCCGGAGATCCTTTCTACATGAAGCATTTCATGAAGTATGCTCATCAGGAAGCAGACTCAATGGGAATTGCTTTCTGGTGGCTGGACTGGCAACAGGACTATGCTTATCCGCTGGTACGTGGTACAAGCACGAAGCATCTTCCCTGGTTGAATGAAATCTATTATAGTTATTCGATGCGTCCTCTGTCTGACGACGGGGCAGAAAAGCGGGTGCTCCGCGGAGCCGGATTCAGCCGTTGGGGAGGATGGGGTGACCACCGTCATCCGATTCAGTTCTCCGGTGATGCCGTGGGAAACTGGGAAATGCTGCGTTTTGAAGTTGATCTGACCACGACGAGCGGAAATGCCGGATGCTTCTTCTGGGCTCACGATATCGGCGGGTTCTATGACGGGCTTGATCCGGAACTTTATACACGCTGGACTCAGTTCGGCCTGTTGAACTCTTCGCTTCGTATACATTCCGTCGTAGGTGAGAAGAGCGACCGGCGGCCATGGTTGTGGGGAGAACGCGAAGAAGCGGCCATGCGGGAGGTTTATCATTTGCGTTCCCGTCTGATGCCTTACATTTATTCTTCTGTCAGACAGTGCTATGACGACATGCTGCCTCTGAACCGGGGACTTTACATTGAACATCCTGAAACAGAAGAAGCTTACAAACATCCCGGTGAATTCTATTTCGGTGATCTGATTCTGGGAGCTCCGGTTACGGAACCCGGAAAGGGCGAAGACAAGACGGTTGTACAGAAGGTCTGGTTCCCGGAAGGTGCGAACTGGTATAGTCTGTTTGACGGGAAAAAGTATGAGGGCGGCCAGACCCTGGAAGTTGTCAGCACGCTTGAAACATCTCCGGTTTTCGTGAAGGGCGGATATCCTCTGCCTATGCAGCCTTATCGGGAACGGATGGCTTCGGCTCCGCTGGATACACTGGTCGTAAGATGTTATCCGGGCGAGAAAGGTATTGAGAATCATTATACGTTGTATGAAGACGACGGACAGACGCTGGATTATCAGGCAGGCCGGTTTGCAACGACGGATCTTTCATACGAGAACCAGGGAGACAGGCTGGTTATCCGTATGGCCGGTTCAAAAGGTTCTTACGAAGGCCAGCCGCGGAAACGCGCTTACGTTGTTGAATTGCCGGGCGTAAAAGCCGGAAGAGAGGTACGTGTGAACGGAAAACGTGTCCGTGCTTCTTTTGACGGATCTTTGCAGGGACTGGTGATTTCTACACGCACCTTTGCGGTTGACAAGGAAGTTGTCGTAGAGCTGACCGGCATTCAGTAAGGAAGGCCGGCAGCTCCCGGTATAAATCATCCGATGAGCCGGAGAATGATGAGAGAAAATTAAGTTTGAACCATAATTTATGATACAGCAGGTTGAGATCACTTTACGGCCACATGCACGTGGCTTTCATCTGGTAACGGAGGAAATTGTACGTCAGCTTCCTCCTTTGCCTCAGACGGGTTTGCTGAACCTTTTTATCCAGCATACCAGTGCCGCCTTGTCCATTAATGAAAATTGTGATCCGGACGTACGGGATGACATGGAACAGATTTTTAACCGTCTGATCCGCGAGCGCGAATCGTGGTACACCCATACGCTGGAAGGATGGGATGACATGCCGGCTCATGCAAAGTCAACAATGATCGGGGTAAGCCTGTCAGTTCCGGTCACTCGCGGGCAGCTGAATCTGGGGACCTGGCAGGGCATTTATCTTTGCGAGTTCCGCAATCATGGAGGTCCCAGACGCATTGTCGCGACAATTATTGGGGAGTAAGAGGGTTTTCCCGTGGAACGGAAAGGCTGTCGGTGAAGTAACCGGCGGCCTTTCCTTTTAGCTGTACCCGGGAAATATCCACATTCTTTGCGGCTTCCTCGGAGATGACACCTTTGGCTGCAATTCTTCCGGCAACAATGCGGAAGTGATTTTCCTGGCTTTCCCTGAGCTGTCCGCTGTTTGTGAAGGAAGTCATGAAATGCTTGGGCTTGGGGATGATGGAAGCCAGATAGATGCATTCTTCCAGCGTAAGCTGTGAAGGGCGCTTGCTGAAATAGAAGTCTGCGGCTTCCCGTATTCCGTAGACCATAGGTCCCCATTCGGCAATGTTCAGGTAAACCTCAAACATACGTGCTTTCGAAGTCAGCCGGTTGGTTTCGATCAGCCAGACAATCAGGGCTTCTTCCAGTTTGCGGGCTATATTCTTGTTACGGTTCAGAAAGACATTCTTGACCAGCTGCATGGAGATGGTACTTCCTCCGCGGGCAAAGCGCCGCTTCTTCAGATCGTAGGCCATTGCCTCCTGAATGGCATCGGGCAGAAATCCCTGATGGTAGAAGAATCCTCCGTCTTCACTTTGCAGTACAGCCGTCTGCATGACAAGGGGAATACTGTCGAGCGGAAGAAAATGCTCCCACGACGGGCCGACCGGGAACGTCCGGACCGGGATTCCGTCTTCGTAGGCCGTATATTCAAATTCGGAAGACATTTTGCTGAGATTGGTATTCCCGTATTGGATGATCCGGAAATCTCGGGCGAGCAGGTCGGAATGAAACTTCAGACTGTCCGGAAGGGCA
>OGXZ01002129.1_pt1 | contig 10473 bp, 9 predicted proteins | sample 1576431 | NCBI WGS metagenome assembly OGXZ01 (sample SAMEA3541590, study PRJEB24748) | human gut metagenome | biome: human gut; feature: human-associated habitat; material: faeces | place: China | collected 2012
GTTACCCTCTGGATCAAGGCCACGGTAGGCGTTGACATTTTGTCCAAGCAACGTAATCTCTTTCACACCCTGGTCGGCCAATTGAGCAACTTCCATCAAGACATCAACCAACGGGCGAGAAATTTCTTCACCGCGCGTATACGGTACCACGCAATAGGAGCAATATTTAGAGCATCCTTCCATGATGGAGACAAATGCAGTGGCCCCGTCAGCTTTTGGGGCTGGAAGATGATCAAATTTCTCAATTTCAGGGAACGTCACATCCACCTGTGGACGACCTGTTTGTACACGCTTGTTCAACATTTCGGGCAAGCGATGTAGTGTCTGCGGTCCAAACACAACGTCAACATAGGGAGCGCGTTTAACCACATTTTCCCCTTCTTGACTGGCCACGCAACCGCCCACCGCAATCATCATCTCAGGACGTTCTTTTTTCATCTCACGAATACGCCCAAGATCGGAGAACGTTTTCTCTTGAGCTTTCTCACGAATCGAACAGGTATTCATCACCACGAGATCAGCGTCCGATAAATCCTCTGTTCGCTCATAGTCCATATCCCTGGCTAGGAGCTCAGCGATTCGTTTTGTATCGTAGTCGTTCATTTGGCAGCCAAAGCTGCGCAGGTATACTTTCTTTTTTGTCACAATGAGTCGAAGAGAAAATAGGAAGGGTTTTACAAGCCGCACTCTCTCAAAGAGAGTCGCGAGTCACACACACTGCAATAGTCGCAGGGCAGGTAGTAAGGACGTCTTTGGTCCTTGTTGGCGGGTTCTCAGTATAGCAAAGGTTGCATTTCACCCACTGCCATCATCCCTAACGGGGTAGCCACATCGAGCAGCAAGCCTAACTAAAGGCGAAAAAAAAGGACGGCTTTTTAGGCAGTCCTTTTTCTAACTCCCCATCACTCGATGATCGAGAGCCTATGTATTCTGGTGGCGCATCACGGATTCGAACCGCGGACACAAGGATTATGATTCCTCTGCTCTAACCGACTGAGCTAATGCGCCGCTGAGAAGCAGTATTATGCCTAAGACCAGAAGTATAGTCAAGCAGAATGTTACATTTATTTACAAATTGCCGATATTCCCTTCATCCTTAGGATGACTCATCTGCCAAAAATGGTGGGTAGGTCCATGACCGTGCCCCACTTCCAACTCGTCAGCATACCGTAACGCCCCTGTTAAGTAGCGTTTCGCTTGGCGACACGCTTCAATGACATCATGGCGTGGCAACAAGGCCGCTAGTGCAGATGATAAGGTACATCCGGTTCCGTGATCATGACTAGTCTTGATGCGTTCTCCCTCTAGGCGCACAGTCACGTAGCCATTAAAGAGCATATCGGGCGACTCGGGCCCGCCTAAATGTCCACCTTTTAAATATACCCATCCGTCACGGCGCTTCATTAGCTTCCATAAATCTGCGGCCATTGCGGGGAAATCTGCTTCGCTCACCACGCGATCTGGCTGACCTAGAATGGCCAAAGCCTCAGGCAAATTCGGGGTGACCATTGTGACGAGAGGAAGCAGTCGCTCTTTAAGCGCTAGGATCGCCTCCTCTTTGAGTAAACGATCTCCACTCTTGGCAACCATCACAGGGTCGAGAACCACAAATTTTGGACGGTATTTTTCGAGCGCCTGTGCGACGACCTCAATCAAATCAGCATTATCAAGCATACCGATTTTGACACTATCGATCGCCACGTCAGCAAAGAGCGTCTCTAACTGCTGTTCAACAAACGTAGGCGGAACAGGCATAATACCTGAGACACCTTGGGTATTCTGAGCCGTCAATGCCGTCACGACACCGCAAGCATAGGCCCCACAAGCGCTCATTGCTTTGACATCAGCCAATAATCCCGCTCCCCCCGAAGGATCAACGCCAGCAATACTTACGGCATTGATGATGCGTTTTTTTGTGCCTTGTTCCATATAGCCTCCAACTCAACCATCATTCGGGCAGTCGCTCCAGCATAGGTCGCCGAAAACTTCAGAGCCGCTTCCGAAGCCATCACCCGTTCCATAGGATAGTCAATCCAATGCGCAAATTGTTCAAGCGCCTCTTGAGCCGTTTTGACCTGAACCATCGCACCCGCTTGGCAACCATCATGAACAATCTTGTCGAAATTAAAAATGGATGGTCCTACAACAACAGGGCTACCCGCCATAGCGGGTTCAATGACATTTTGACAACCAAAGGGTTCAAAAGAACCGCCCATCGCTACCATATCGGCTAGAGCACAATAAAAACTCATTTCCCCCATGCTGTCACCAATGACCACATCCACATCGTTGGCAATATCGGCAGCATCGCGCAATTGAGAGCGCTTCTTCACATTGAAGCCTAAACTGCTAAAAAGATCATAAACCTCTTCAAAGCGTTCGGGATGACGTGGCACAACCACAATTTGCGCTCGACGACACAACTCTTTTTTCTCGCTCAAGGCTAAAGCAAACTGACGTTCTTCCCCTGACCGAGTCGACGCTAACAAAATCACTGGGCGACGTAACCGCTGTTTCCAGTCTCGTGCTGCAGCCACTTGAGAGAGATTGGGACGAATATCGAATTTAACACTGCCACAAACCAAAACTCTTTTTGCGCCGAGACTTTCAAAACGACGCTTATCCTCTTCGCTTTGTGCGAGAACTACCTCAAAGCTTTCAAAGGCTGGACGCATCAACTCTATAACTTTAGCCGCCTTTTCACGAGATTTTTCACTCTCTCGCGCGTTAGCTAAGATCATGGGAATACCCATGTTCTGAGCTTCACTCATCAGATTAGGCCAAACTTCTGTTTCCATAATCAAACCGATCGTTGGGCGAGTTTGACGGAAAAACTTACGCACGGCATAAGGCGCGTCATAAGGCAAATACGTCTGAACAATACGATCTGGAGCTAAGGCTACTAGTGCTTTCCCCGCTTCGCGTCCTGTTGGCGTCATGTGCGTCAAGAGCACATCACACTCAGGCCAGGTCTTTAAAATACTTTCCAAAATTGGCCGGGCAGCGTTGGTCTCCCCCACACTCACCGCATGAATCCAAACACGTGGACGGTGAGTCTTAAGCGGGAAACTCGACCACGCAAATCGCTCATCCCAAAACTGGCGATATTCGGGTTGGCGACGAGAGCGCCACATCAGGTATAAACTCGCCAACGGGAGAGCAATCATACTCAAGACCCGATACATTTTCGGTGTGATTTTCACAACTTATCTCCCATGACTTTTTGAAAAGCAGACCATACTGCCTCGATATCAGGGCACTGTCCAATACCACCTAATGAAGCGACCGGACCGTCCCCTATTAACTGCAATCGATCGATTGAGGTTGACACGAAAATGCCTACGCTTGGGCGTCCCAAGGCTGCTCCAAGGTGAGAAAGCCCAGTATCCACCCCAACCAGTCCTTGTGCCCGCTGAAGTGCGCTTGCTGTGCTCGCCAAGCCTGTCCGGGGAGCAATCAGAGCTTGAGGCATCCGTTGTGCGAGTCGTTCAACACGCTCTTTTTCTTTTCCATTTCCCCAAAACAAAATCGTTCCTAACCCACAGCGGTAAAGTCGTTCACTCAAAAGCACCCAATTGTCTTCTGGCCAAAGCTTCGAATCGCGGCTTGTATTCACGGCCAAAGCCACATAAGGGAAAGGGGGTTCAATAGAGGGATGTTCCTTAGCCTGGAGGCTAAACCGAATGGTTGGATCAACCACATAGTCCAAAGCCAATCCAGCTGCCGCACGATAACGCCTAACGGCCCCCATGTCTTCGGATAAAGGCAAGTGTTCTCCATAAAAAAAGGAGGCCAAACGTTCGCGAACTGTATTGAAACTGTATCCAATCAAGCGCGGTGACTTTGTCCAACGTGCGACCCAAGCAGAGCGCAACAAACCTTGGATATCGAGCACAAGGTCATACTGTTCGTGTTCAAGCTGAGTTTTGAGCGCTGAGACCTCCGAACGGGTACGAGCGCTCAGCGGCTCCTTTCTCCACCGACGAAAAGCAGTCAATTTTACTTGATCGACAAACGGAGAAAGTTTAGGAATGTCCCTGAAGCTTTCCTCAACAATCCAATCCAGTTGGCAATTCGAGTAATGTTGTTTTATGTCGTACGCGACTGGTAAAGCATGAACAACATCCCCCATGGAGGATGTTTTTACAATCAAAATTTTCACGTTGGAGCATCCCTCTATAGCCGATTTATCGAATCGACGCTTTCACTTCTTCTAGAGAAGCTTCCACCGATTCGCCGCGTTCAACACGAGAGCTTAACCGTTTACCTAACTCGACACCAGGCTGGTCAAACGGATTGAGACCAAATAAGGTTCCTAACATGGTGACCTTATGTTCGTACATGGCCATCAGACTACCTAAACGGCGAGGGGTGACGGCATCCACGGCGACAACATTGACAGCATTAAAGAAAGGCAGGCGACTCGTTCGGGCAATAAGCGCTTCAGCTTGAGCACGGGCATTTGCCTGCAATACACGGTAGAGCTCAGCATAGCGGTGCCCCGGCATTTCACTCCAAACAATATCAATGCTGGTGTTACCCGTGCCCTCACGTAACCACTGGAAAAAGCTATGCTGACCTTCGTTACCATTCGAGCCCCAGACCAATTGGCCGGTTAACTCATTAATCAATTGTCCCTTATGATCGAACGTTTTCCCCAACGACTCCATCTCGAGCTGCTGAAGCCACGGTGCCATGATGCGCAAGCGTTCATCGTAAGATAAAAAGCAAAACGATGGGACCTCCAACGAGCGCGTATTCCAGAAAGCGAGGAGCGCCAACAAGGCTGGAAGATTTTTCTCAAAAGGCGTGGTCGAAGCATGGCGGTCCATTTCTGCCGCACCACTTAAAAACTCTTTGAAAACCTCTTCACCTAAAGCAATGGCAAGAGGTAATCCCACGCTACCCCACACCGAAAAACGGCCACCAACCCAATCCCAAAACTTAAAAACATTTTCTTGAGGGAGCAACATTTGGTTGGCTGCATCAGGATTCGCTGTGGCTAAAACCATATGAGCATAACGGTCACGGCCGACAATACCGTTATCGAGCAACCACTGGTCTACCGCCGCTGCGTTTACCTGAGTTTCGCGCGTCTTAAAGCTCTTCGACGAAACCACCACTAAGGTTGTTTTCGCTTTACATTCCGCTAAGACACGGTCCATCAAAATGCCATCGACGCTGGATAAAAAATGCACTTTGATGCGTTGCTCAGGGTTGCGTAACGCATGGTATACCGCGTGTGGTCCCATCTCCGAACCACCAATACCAATATTGATAACATCGGTAATGGGGTCACCTCGACAACCACGCCACTCTCCACTACGAACTCGTCTTGCGAAGTCGAGCATTCGTTGCCGCTCACCCAAAACCTCTTTGAATAAGGGAAGGTGAGAAGTATTTGCGCGTAGCAATGTGTGAAGCGCTGCGCGGTGCTCACTTTCATTGACTACCTCTCCTCGCATCATGCGAAGATAGGCTTTGTGAACCCCTTTAGTCTCATAAATCTGCTTGAGACCTAAGAAATCATCATTCGTCAATCGCTGGCGAGAAAAATCTAAGCGAATACCACAAGCCGTGGATTCACACAACTCTTTACTACGAGTTTCGGATAGCAATGGACGCGTGTAGAGTGTTTCAGTCATAACGTTCCCCCTCTGTTCACAATCCGAGTTTTACTGTGGTAACGTCAATGAAGGTTCAACCTGCTTAACCGCAGCCATAAACTGGTTTTGAATACGGGTAAGCGCCTCAGGGGTATCGCCCTCAAAACGTAACACCAACACGGGGGTCGTGTTAGACGCTCTAACTAAGGCAAAACCATCATTCCATTCTGCGCGTACGCCATCAATCGTAATCACGTCGGTCGCATCGTCAAAATGTAAGGCAGCCTTTAATTTTTCGACAATCACTTTGTTCATGCCTTCAGCTACAGGAATTTGTAGCTCAGGCGTATTAAACGCGGTAGGCAAACTGTCTAACACTTGCGTTGGATTCGCTGTTCGAGAGAGGATCTCTAATAAACGAGCGCCAGCATAGACCCCGTCATCGAAGCCAGGCCAACGTCCGTCATTGAAAAAGAGGTGTCCAGACATCTCTCCAGCAAATAAAGCTCCCGTCTCGCGCAACTTGGCTTTCACCAATGAGTGACCTGTACAACTAATAACAGGCACACCACCATGGCTCTTGACCCATGGGATAAGGCGACGCGTGCATTTCACGTCATAAACAATCTGTGCGCCAGGGTGCTTCTCGAGAATATCCGCAGCAAAGAGCATCATTTGGCGATCTGGGAAAATCACGTTGCCCGTTTTCGTCACCACACCAAGGCGATCACCATCACCATCAAAGGCCAAACCGACTTCAGCATCGCCAGTAGCAAGATAGCCTTTCAAGTCTGATAAGTTGGCTAATTTTGATGGATCCGGGTGGTGATTCGGGAAGGTACCATCAACATCGGTAAAGAGCTCAACCACTTCACAGCCGAGTGCCTTCAATAACCGTACCGACGTCAACCCGGCAACGCCATTGCCAGCATCCACGGCAACCCTCATCGGACGGGCGAGCTTAATGTCGCCAATAATGGTGTCAAGATAGGCCTCCAAAACATCCACTTGTTCAATACGAGCGGGGGTTTGCGCAACCCTCCAATCCTGCTCTTGCACTCGTTTAGCAATATTTTGGATATCGTCGCCAAACAGGGTCAACCCGTCCAGCATCATCTTTAACCCGTTATATTCAGGGGGGTTATGCGACCCCGTCACCGCCACACCAGAGCCATTCATCAAGTGTTTGGTCGCAAAATACAAAACTGGGGTAGGCACCATACCAATGTCTTTCACTGGCATACCCGTTGAAACAATTCCTTCCATCAAAGCTTTACTCAACGAGGGGCCCGACAAACGACCATCGCGACCAACGCAAATGGAGGGCACGTGTTTTTCCAAACCCATGGTTCCCAGAACACGACCAATATCGCGTACGACCTCTTCTGTTAATGACTTTCCCACTACGCCTCTGATGTCATAGGCTTTGAAAATGGATTTGTCTACTGTCATTTTTAATTTTCCTGTGATCTTTAGTCTCTCTATTTCACTGTGCATAGAGAATATTCCGCTTATTCTAGCCAAATTTGGGAGACTAACCCTCAAGAGTTACGCTCTAACTCAACATTGTTGACCATGAATAGGAATGCTTTTATGGATTCTGTGTCTAGGATTAGGCCCTGAGGATCGATATAATGAATCAAATTTTTTAACGCAATGAAGGAGATCCCTGCCATAACCACAGGAGACGCTCTTCATTTCTAGCATTGCTTTTAAAGATTAGTATTCATGGACTCACTGCGCTTTAAATCAGCACGTATCCTCGTGGTAGGCGATGCCATGCTTGACCAATATTGGTTTGGTGACGCCGATCGCATCTCGCCGGAGGCACCCGTCCCTGTTGTACGCATTACACATCAGGAAAATCGTCTTGGTGGCGCGGCTAACGTTGCTCTAAACATCGCAAGTGTCGGAGCAAAACCCTCACTACTATGCGTGGTTGGAGAGGATAAAGCCGGGCACGAGCTCGAAACCCTCGCCCTCCAAAGTGGTATTAACCCTCTTTTCCAATTCGATCCAGAGCTGACAACAACCACCAAATTACGTATTGTCGCTCGTCAACAGCAGATGGTTCGCTGTGACTTCGAGGCCCTCCCCCACCAAGAGATTCTCACACAGCACCTATCCTTATTTGACAAAATTCTGGCAGAACACCAAATTCTGCTTCTTTCCGATTACGGAAAAGGCGGACTTTCGCACATTACCCACATGATCGAGCAGGCCCGCGCAAAAAACATTCCTATTCTGGTGGATCCTAAAGGAAGCGACTATGAACGCTATCGTGGTGCCACGGTGATTACACCGAACAGGGCCGAATTGCAACAAGTGGTGGGGTGCTGGAGTTCAGAGCAGGACCTCACCGATCGTGCTCAGTCCCTGCGTCATCATTTAGGACTCAAATACCTGCTACTCACCCGAAGTGAAGAAGGCATGACGCTTTACAGTGACGCTGGAACTCTCACCGTACCTACTCAAGCCCGTGAAGTCTATGATGTCTCTGGCGCTGGCGACACGGTCATCGCTGTTTCAGCAACCATGTTAGCGATAGGCTCCGATATTACAGAGGCGATCCAGACCGCCAACCGTGCCGCAGGCATCGTTGTCGGTAAACTGGGTACCGCTTCAGTGAGTTATGAAGAATTATTTGGCAACGATTAGTATTGTTATTTTGGGGAATTTAACGCTATGAGTATTTTAGTTACTGGTGCAGCCGGTTTTATCGGGTGCAATAATGTTATCGCTTTAAATAAGGCGGGATATACCGATGTCATCGCGGTCGATCACCTCGGACAGAGCGATAAATTTTTAAACCTCTATGCCGGGCAGATTAGCGACTACTTTGACAAAGTTGACTTTATTGAAAGAGTTCGCCGTGGGACTGCCCCAAAACCTGAAGCGATTTTCCACCAAGGCGCTTGCTCTGACACCATGGAGCAAAACGGTGTCTACATGATGGAAAACAACTACCGTTATACCCTCACGTTGTTTCGCTGGGCACAAGAGCTCAAAATTCCTTTCATTTACGCTTCTTCTGCCGCCACCTATGGTCCGCGTACCGAGTTCATCGAGGATATCCGTTACGAACAACCTCTGAACGTTTATGGTTATTCGAAATACCTCTTTGACCAGGTGCTTCGACGTGAAATATCCTCTCTCAAAGCCCCAGTGATTGGTCTACGTTATTTCAACGTCTACGGCCCTCATGAACAGCATAAAGGGCGGATGGCCAGTGTTGCCTTCCATCAATATTTCCAGTACCGTCGTGAAAAGAAAGTCAAACTCTTCGAGGGTTGTCTTGGCTATGCCGACGGTGCTCAATCTCGGGACTTCGTTTACATTGATGATGTGACCGCTGTGCTCATGCACTTTTTGAATCATCCTGTCTCGGGCATTTACAACTGCGGTACAGGCCGTGCTCAACCCTTTAATGACGTTGCTTTGTCCGTGATCAATGCGTTGCGTCGTCACGCCAACGAACCAGAACTCACACTGCAAGCGGCTGTGCAATGCGGAGAGCTCGAATATATTGCCTTCCCTGAAGCGCTGAAAGGGAAATATCAAGCCTTCACTCAAGCCAACCTCACTCATTTGCGTGAAAGCGGCTGTGACGTCAAGTTCCGCTCTGTCGAAGAAGGGACCTCAGACTATATGGCTTACCTCTTAGCCACCTATCCGCAGGTCGATTAATGGGTAAACGAGCTATTTTTTTAGATCGCGATGGCGTGATCAACATAGATCACGCCTATGTGCACACCATTGAGGAGTTTCACTGGGTCGAGGGTGTTAAAGAGGCCTGCGCTCTGTTAACACAAGATGGATGGACCCTCGCTATTGTCACCAATCAGTCCGGTATCGGTCGGGGCTATTACACCGAGCAAGCCTTCCAAGAACTCTCTCAATGGATGTGTGCCGAATTTGAGAAAGCGGGGGCACACATTGCAGGGGTTTACTTTTGCCCGCATCATCCTGAAAAGGCACACCCACCCTATTTGCAACAATGCCAGTGCCGCAAACCTGCCCCAGGGCTTATCTATCAAGCAGCCAAAGAATTAAACCTTGATTTGTCATCAAGCATCCTTTTTGGCGATAAACCGAGCGACCTTGAGGCTGCTCACAGAGCTGGGTGCGCCGAACGCGTGTTATTAGGAACAGACGGTCTTGCTACCCCTGAACCTCACCCTCTCGCGACAGCATGCTTTGCGTCATTGGCCCAAGCGGTTGCCTCTCCTTGGTATCACCGTTTCATGGAACAACTCTCATGAGTATCTCTCTTCCAGCCCCTTCTTTTGAGGGGAAAATCTGCACACTTCAGGATTTGCCAGAACGGCGAAAGAAACTCGCTGGTCCTGTTGTATTTACTAATGGCGTTTTTGACCTTTTACACCGAGGACACGTCACCTATTTGGCTCAGGCTCGTACACTTGGAGGGAGTTTAATTGTAGCGGTCAATGCCGATGCTTCAGTAAAGCAACTTGGCAAGGGTGATGATCGTCCAATGAACAATGAAAACGATCGTGCCGCGGTACTCGCCGCCCTCGAAAGTGTCGACCTTGTCGTTATTTTTCCTGAGAAGGTTCCTCTGCGAGCTGTCGAATTAGCCCACCCCGACATTTACGTCAAAGGAGGAGACTATCAGATCGAAGACCTCCCTGAGGCTCAACTGGTCGCCACTTGGGGTGGTCGAACAGTGACGATTACCTTCGAACATCAGCGTTCTACCACAGCACTCATCCAAAAAATCCGTGGTATCCAGTCCGTGGCTTAGCGTACAAAAAGAAGGGTGTTGATCATGCCAGCCCAAACTCCGCAGAGATTTTAAAAACAGGGGCATTTTTTAGGTGTAACAACACGTTAAGTCCCTGACGTA
>OGXZ01002133.1_pt1 | contig 10456 bp, 8 predicted proteins | sample 1576431 | NCBI WGS metagenome assembly OGXZ01 (sample SAMEA3541590, study PRJEB24748) | human gut metagenome | biome: human gut; feature: human-associated habitat; material: faeces | place: China | collected 2012
CCACGTTTTCTTACGGCACTTTCGGTTCCAAAAGTGCCTACCCGTGAACAGAAACATATTTCATAAATACAGGAGGAACATTCATGACGCAACCACACACTCTCTACGTGTTTGGCACCGGCAACGCCACGATGACACGTTATTATAATACCTGCTTCGCCATCCGCTCCGGCGAGGAATATTTCATGACAGACGCCGGCGGCGGCAATGGCATCCTGCGGATTCTGGAAGAAATGCAGGTTCCATTAAACCGCATCCACCATCTCTTCGTGACACACGAACACACCGACCACATTCTCGGCGTGATCTGGATGATCCGGATGATTGGCACTGCCATCAAAAAGGGAAATTATGAGGGAATTTTTCATATTTACTGCCACGACGACCTGATCGACACGATTCAGACCTTCTGCCGCCTGACACTCCAGAAGAAATTCTGCGACCTGATCGGAGATCCGATCCAGCTCATCCCGATTTCTGACCGCGAAACCCGGCAGATTCTCGATATGGAGGTCACCTTCTTTGACATTCATTCGACCAAGGCGCGCCAGTTCGGCTTCCGCGCTGTGCTGCCGGACAGCAAGATCGTCTGCTGCCCGGGCGACGAACCGCTGCACCCGCTCTGCGAAGAATTTGCCAAAGGCGCCGACTGGCTTTTCCACGAAGCCTTCTGCCTCTACCGCGACCGGGAAATCTTCTCCCCTTATGAAAAACACCACAGCACCGTCAAAGATGCCTGCGAACTCGCCGAACGCCTCGGTGCGCGGCATTTGATTCTGTGGCACACTGAGGATAAGACTTATCCGGAACGCGCTGCTTTGTACCGCGCTGAGGGGGAAGCCTATTATCACGGGGATTTGCTGGTACCGGAGGATGGGAGTGTGATAGAGCTGTGATTGTATCTTGCAGCTCTACCTCTTCCTCAAATGATAATACGTCATCGTCGCCGATGCCAGCAGCGTCTCCTTATCATCATAAATCTTGCATTCGCACACCGAAAATGCATAACCATTCTGTATTTCCTGCGCCCGGGCGATGATTTTGGATGTGTTTTTTCCAGCTTTCAGATAATGGATCGTGCCATCCACGGTCGGGACTGCGTAGTCGCGACCAGTCATCGCTGCGGTGCCGCCCACGGTATCCGCCAGTGAATACAGGACGCCGCCGTGCACGATACCTAAGATATTCATATGCCACGGTTTCAATACAATCTCTCCAACTGCATAGCCCGGGCGTGCCTCGGTGATCTCCATCTCGATTTTCTTCCGGAAATCATTGGCTGCATCCGTCTCCTGTCCGCGCTTGTCCCAGACTTCTGAGAATGAGCCGGACGGCTTTTTCTTTTCTTCCTTCTTTTCCATTTCATGTACCTCCTTGTATATATGATTTACTCTCTTTTTTATTTCTCTGCAGGTCATCTATTATTTTCTTCTATTTTTTCTATCACTTTTCTCTCTGATATAATCTGTTTGTATAATCTGTTTGCCTGAATCAGCCCATCCTTTTTCCTCGCCTCAAACGCTTTTTCTCATAATTTTTCCAAAGATGGACTCATACTTTCTCCCATCCTCTCATACAATCTTATCAGATTGCAAAAATGTTATTGTTCACGCATACGTGCCCAGTAACGGAATTTGCCGTGGCTTCGCATTTAAATACTATCGCACAGGAGGGATCTGTCTTGAAACGAAGTTCTGTTATCATTGCACTGGAAATCTGCGCCATTGCGGCGCTCTTTGTCAGCTGGTCCTTCCAGCGTCCGAACAGCCGTCAGGTCACGGTCGGGAATGCGTCGGAACATTTTATCCGCTGGGTGGATTTCGATGTGACCGCCGACGCCATGACACAGGCGTTCCGCTATGATGTTGATACCTGCCAGCAGGATCTCCACCTGAACTGGGTCGATCTGCTCGCCTACCTGGGGGCGCGCTACGGGGGCGATTTTTCGCATTATCAGGCGTCCGATATGACGGAAGCTGCCGAACAGCTCCAAAATGGCGTTACAGTGGAAGAATTGACGAAAAATATGACCTCTTTTGCCTATTATCGTGAGGCTTACGGCGCGGTTCTGGATGGAATGGTCGGACTGTATGAAATTGAGATTCCGAAATCGGAAGCACCGGCTTTTGCACTGGCGGACGCGCAGATACAGGAAGGGGATCCGGCTGCCAATACTTCCTACGCAACGACACCACCAACAACAACAGCAACCACAACAGCAACCACAACAGCAACCACAACTGGTACAGACACAATCAACTCAGCCAGTCAAGCTTCACCAGAAACTTCAGCCTCATCCAACACACAAACTTCTCTAGAAACCCCAGCCCCCACTCTCTCCGATCCCGACGCTGTCCCCCTGACTCCCTCCGGTGAGGAAAAAGTCTGGGTTACCAAATATGGTCTGAAAGCGTTTCTCCCACTGGCGAAAAACTTTCCCTACAGCCACTATGACGATTTCGGTGTCTCCCGCAGCTACGGTTACCGGAGACGGCATCTCGGGCATGATATGATGGGGCAGACGGGAACGCCTGTGATTGCTGTGGAATCCGGGCGCGTCGAGGCGCTCGGCTGGAACCAGTACGGCGGCTGGCGCATCGGCATCCGCAGCTTTGACGGGAAACGATACTACTATTATGCACATTTACGCAAAGACTACCCCTACCAGTCAAACCTGAAAGAGGGCAGTCTCGTCACCGCCGGGGACGTGATCGGTTATCTCGGTCACACCGGCTACAGCAGCACTGAAAACACCAACAACATCGCTGAACCGCACCTGCATTTCGGATTGCAGCTCATTTTTGACGAATCCCAGAAAGAAGGCAACAACGAAATCTGGATTGACTGCTATGAACTGATCCGTTTTCTGGCGATAAACCGCTCCGAGACCGTCAAGAAAGAAGGCACCAAAGAATGGACGCGTGTTTATGAAATGAAAGATCCTAGTATCGATCAATTTTCCACCCCATGACAAAGTTTTCTTACCAAGTCAATCCTGTCGCTTAATATAACCCGCCACTGACAGTTTCTCACCAATATATACATATAATTATCACGTTAAAAAGCCATGCAGAGATTCTTCAATAAAAACATTCTGCAATCCATAAAAATACAGCCGGAAAAGGTGCACCCAAAACCGCACTTTCTCCGGCTGTTTTCAATAAAACTTATTATTTGATCACGCGCACGCGCATCATACCCTGAATAGCTTTCAGCTTCTCAATCGTCGCCGCGTCTGCCTTGGTCTCCAGATCAACCAGCGTATAAGCGTATTTATCACGGCTCTTGTTCGTCATGTTTGCGATGTTCATGTCAGTCGATGCCAGGATCGAGGAAATCTGTCCGATCATGTTCGGCACGTTCTTATGAAGAAGTGCAAGACGACCTACGGTTGTGCACACGCCCATATCGCAATTCGGGAAGTTGACGGAATTCTTGATATTACCATTGTCCAGGTAATCCATCAGCTCTTTGACTGCCATCACGGCACAATTATCCTCGGATTCTTCTGTGGATGCGCCCAGATGTGGGGTTGCGATGACGTTCGGCATCTGCATTACTTTTGCATTCGGGAAATCGGTGATATAGCGTTTTACACGACCGGAAGCCAGCGCCTCTGCCATATCGTCGTCATTTACCAGAAGGTCACGCGCAAAGTTTAAGATAACCACGCCGTCCTTCATCTGTCCCAGGCTGTCTTTGTTGATCATCTGGCGGGTGCTGTCAAGCAGCGGTACATGAACGGTGATGTAATCGCATTCCTGATAGATCGTATCAACAGATGTGATGTGCTTTACGTCTCTGGAAAGCATCCACGCTGCTTTGACAGAAATGAACGGGTCATAGCCGTATACTTCCATGCCAAGCGCTGCAGCTGCGTTTGCAACCTCTGCGCCGATGGCGCCCAGTCCGATAACGCCAAGCTTTTTGCCGCGGATCTCATGACCGGCAAATTTCTTTTTCGCCTTCTCCATATCTTTGGAAATATTTTCATTGTCCTTCTGCTCCTTGCACCAGTCGATGCCGCCGACTACGTCTCTGGCTCCCAGCAGCATGCCAGCCAGCACCAGCTCTTTGACGCCGTTTGCATTGGCGCCCGGTGTATTGAATACGACAACACCAGCCTCCGCACACTTGTCAAGCGGAATGTTGTTGACGCCCGCTCCGGCACGTGCAACGGCACGCAGTCCCTTCGGAAGTTCCAGATCATGCATAGCAGCACTGCGGACCAGAATGCCCTCTGCCTCCGCCAGGTTGTCAGTCATCTCATAATTTTCGGTCAGTAAACCGGTTCCCAGCTTGGAAATCGGGTTCAGGCAATGGATTTTTCTCATTTTTTAACTCTCTTTTCTTTCAAAATTTCAAATCTTCCCATACGCGGGCTGTTTTTGTTTTAAAAAGTCCACTGCTGCAGCAGAAAGGAACGGATTCCCCCTCCCTTTCGCCGCAGCAATGGCATAAATTTTAAAATTGATTAATTTGTATGTTTTTTCTCAAATTCGCGCATGAAAGCAACTAATTTCTCAACGCCCTCGATCGGCATTGCATTGTAGATGCTGGCACGCATACCGCCGACGGTACGGTGACCTTTTAAGTTCACAAAACCTGCCTCTTTGGCTTCCTTGACAAACAGGGCATCCAGATCTGCATCGCCGGTGACGAACGGTACGTTCATCAGGGAACGGTCTTTTTTCTCAACGGTTCCCTTGAAGAGCTTGCTCTCATCGAGGAAATCGTAAAGAATCTTCGCCTTCTTCTCGTTGCGCTCCTTCATGGCACTTAAACCGCCCATTTTCTTGAGCCATTTAAATACCTTGCCGCACATATAGATGGTGTATGTAGGCGGTGTGTTGTACAGAGAGTCATTGTCTGCGTATGTTTTGTAGCGCAGCATGGTTGGTGTTCCCGGAAGAACATCCTCAGTGATCAGATCCTCGCGGATGATGACGATCGCCATACCAGCCGGACCTACGTTCTTCTGGACACCGCCCCAGAGAATACCAAACTTACTCACATCCAGCGGCTCTGACAGGAAACAGGAGGAGATGTCTGCTACCAGTGTCTTGCCCTTGGTGTTCGGAAGCTCGTGGTATACGGTTCCGTAAATAGTGTTATTTAAGCAGATATACACGTAATCTGCGTCCTCATCCACTGGAAGGTCCGAACAATCCGGGATGTAGGAAAAGGTCTTGTCAGCGCTGGATGCAATCGCGTTGGCGGTACCAAACATCTTTGCCTCCTGATATGCTTTCTTTGCCCACTGTCCGGTGATGATGTAATCCCCCACCTTATTTTTGAACAGGTTCATCGGAACCATGGCGAACTGCATATTGCCGCCGCCCTGTACGAATAATACTTTGTAATTGTCCGGAATCTGCATCAATTCGCGCAGATCCTTCTCTGCATCATCAATGATGGCCTGGAAATCCTTGGAGCGGTGGCTCATCTCCATGACGGACATGCCGCTGCCCTGGTAATCCAGCATCTCTGCCGCTGCCTCTCTCAGTACCTCCTCCGGAAGTACTGCCGGACCTGCCGAAAAGTTATAGACTCTGCTCATAATAAATCTCCTCCTGTCTTACACAAAAATGTGATAATTGCCCCCATTTTACAACTATTCGATGCGTAAGTCAATCTCATCAAACGCTTCCTCGATCGGTTTTCCAGCCGGAACCATCGGGAATACCTTGTCATCGCTGCCGATCTGGCACTCGATCATAACCGGGATATTTAAGCTGATCGCCTCGCGCAGCACCGGCTCCACATCCTCTTTCTTCGTGATACGGTATGCTTTCGCGCCCATGCCCTCTGCCACCTTGACGAAATCCATCTGATCGTAAAGCTCCGTCTGGGAATAGCGTTTTCCATAGAACAGGGTCTGCCACTGGCGCACCATACCCAGAACATGGTTGTTAAATACAACCTCGATAACCGGAATGTTGTAGCGGGTTGCCGTCGCAATCTCGTTCATGTTCATACGGAAACAGCCGTCTCCGGCAATATTGATAACCGTCTTATCCTTGCAGCCCATCTTCGCACCAATCGCTGCGCCCAGACCGTAGCCCATCGTGCCCAGACCGCCGGAGGTCAGAAGCTGTCTCGGACGTTTGTATTTATAATACTGTGCCGCCCACATCTGATGCTGTCCGACATCGGTACAGATGATCGCATCGCCGCCGGTTACCTTGTAGATCTCTTCCATGATATACGGACCGGTCAGAACTTCCTTGTTGTAGCGGAGCGGGTACATATCTTTCAGACGCTCAATGTGGCTCAGCCACTCGTCATGGTTCATCGGATCCAGACGCGCGTTTAGCTTACGCAGAATAATCTTGACATCACCAATAATGCTCGCATCGGTCTGGATGTTTTTGTTGATCTCCGCCGGATCGATATCTATGTGTAAAATCTTTGCATTGGTTGCAAAATGGTTCGGATCGCCCACAACACGGTCACTGAAACGCGCGCCTACAACGATCAGCAGATCGCACTCTGCCACACCGAGGTTGGATGTCTTGGTTCCGTGCATACCGATCATACCGGTATAAAGGACATCGGTTCCGTCAAATGCACCTTTACCCATCAGGCTGTCACCCACCGGCGCCTGAATTTTATGTGCAAATGCACTTAATTCATTGGCAGCATCCGATGCCACTGCACCGCCGCCGACAAAAATAAACGGTTTTCTCGCCGCCTTGATCATCTCGATCGCCTTTTCCATGTCTTCCTCACGGATCAGCTCTGTCTCGCGCTCGATCGGCTGCGGTTCCTTCGGCTCGTACTCGCAGGCCGCTGCCGTCACATCCTTGGTGATATCCACCAGAACCGGACCCGGACGGCCACTCTTAGCAATCACGAACGCACGACGGATCACATCTGCCAGCTTCGTGACATCCTTTACGATAAAATTATATTTCGTGATCGGCATGGTAACACCCAGAATGTCGATCTCCTGGAAGCTGTCTTTTCCAAGAAGCCCTGTCGTTACATTACAGGTGATGGCTACCATCGGAATGGAATCCAGGTTAGCCGTTGCAATACCCGTAACCAGGTTTGTAGCTCCCGGACCAGATGTCGCCATACACACACCGACCTTACCGGTTGCTCTCGCGTAGCCGTCTGCCGCGTGGGACGCTCCCTGTTCATGAGAGGTCAAAATATGGGTGATTTTATCCTTGTGTTTATAAAGTGCATCATAAATGTTGAGGATCGCGCCGCCCGGATAACCGAACACCGTGTCTACCCCCTGCTCTTTCAAGCATTCAATGACAATCTCTGCTCCTGTCAATGTCTTCATCTGTCTAACCTGCTTTCCTTCCTTAAACCATTTTAAATGCATATCAAGCAGTACTTTCCGTCTCAAAAGCACCTGTCTGAAGCCCGCAATGATTACTTCTGTGTCTTCGGAACCTCCAGGATTGCGCCCCGGTTTCCGCTCGTTACAAGCGCTGCGTAACGTGCCAGGTATCCGGTCGTAACCTTCGGTTCTCTCGGCTGCCATTTCTTTCTTCTCTCTGCCAGCTCCTCGTCGGATACGAGTACGTTCAGGGAGTTATTGTTGATATCGATGGAAATAATATCGCCTTCCTCAACCAGCGCGATCGGTCCGCCGACTGCCGCCTCCGGAGAAACGTGTCCGATGGATGCACCTCTGGATGCGCCGGAGAAACGTCCGTCTGTGATCAGAGCTACGCTGGAACCAAGTCCCATACCTGCGATGGCAGAAGTCGGGTTCAGCATCTCACGCATGCCCGGACCGCCCTTCGGTCCCTCGTAACGGATGACAACAACATCGCCAGCCACGATCTTGCCGCCCTTGATCGCTGCAATCGCGTCTTCCTCACAGTCAAATACACGCGCTGGTCCCTGATGTACCAGCATCTCCGGTGCAACGGCAGAACGTTTTACAACGCCTGTATCCGGTGCCAGGTTTCCTTTCAGGATCGCAATACCGCCAGTCTGGCTGTACGGATTGTCGATCGGTCGGATAACCTCCGGATTCTTGTTGACACAGCCCTTGATATTCTCGCCAACGGTCTTGCCGGTTACGGTCATGCAGTCCAGATTCAGAAGGTTCTTCTTGGACAGCTCATTCATAACCGCATACACGCCGCCTGCCTCGTTCAGATCCTCCATATAGGTCGGACCTGCCGGTGCCAGATGGCACAGGTTCGGGGTGCGCTTGCTCATCTCATTGACCAGCTCCATGTTCAGGTCTACGCCTGCCTCATGTGCAATCGCCGGAAGATGCAGCATACTGTTGGTAGAACATCCGAGTGCCATATCCACGGTCAGTGCATTTAAAAATGCCTTTTCTGTCATAATATCTCTCGGACGGATGTTTTTCTCATACATCTCCATAACCTTCATACCAGCGTGTTTTGCCAGTTTGATTCGCTCGGAGTAAACTGCCGGGATCGTACCGTTGCCCTGAAGGCCCATGCCGAGTACCTCTGTTAAGCAGTTCATGCTGTTGGCGGTGTACATACCGGAACAGGAACCGCAGGTCGGGCAGACCTTACATTCGAATTCTTTCACATCTTCTTCCGTCATGGTGCCTGCTGCGTAGGAACCAACTGCCTCGAACATGCTGGAAAGACTTCTCTTCTGTCCCTTTACATGACCGGCTAACATCGGACCGCCGCTGACAAATACAGTCGGTACATTGACGCGGGCTGCTGCCATCAGAAGTCCCGGTACGTTTTTATCACAGTTTGGAACCATAACCAGCGCATCGAACTGATGTGCCAGCGCCATACATTCGGTGGAATCTGCGATCAGATCACGGGTAACCAGAGAATATTTCATGCCGACATGTCCCATAGCGATACCATCACAGACTGCGATCGCCGGAAATACAACCGGTGTGCCGCCAGCCATCGCTACACCCAGCTTCACGGCATTTACAATCTTGTCCAGGTTCATGTGTCCCGGAACAATCTCATTATAAGAACTTACGATACCGACGAGAGGTTTGTTCATCTCCTCTTCCGTCATACCGAGTGCATTAAACAAAGAACGGTGAGGTGCCTGCTGCATCCCTTTTCTTACTGCATCACTTTTCATCTTTTCGTCTCCTTCTATCTCTTTCGACGACCTCCGCCCCTGGTGACAGGGGCGGTTTTTACGTTTATCTTTGATTTTATCGCATTTATGAAATTTTTGCAATCTTTCTATTTAATTCTCTCACAGATCAGCCTGCCCATCTCAACGGTTCCAACCTGCTTGCAGCCATCCGCCATGATATCCACGGTACGGTAGCCCTCGGTCAGTACCTGCTGTACGGCATCCTCGATGGCTTTTGCTTCCTTATCCAGATCGAAGGAATAGCGGAGCATCATCGCTGCGGAAAGAATAGTTGCGATCGGGTTTGCGATGTCCTTGCCCGCGATGTCCGGTGCGGAACCGTGGCTCGGCTCGTAGAGACCAAATTTGCCCTCGTTTAAGCTGGCCGAAGACAGCATACCGATGGAGCCGGTAATCATGCTTGCCTCGTCAGAAAGGATATCGCCAAACATGTTCTCAGTCAGGATCACGTCGAACTGTCCCGGATTCATGACAAGCTGCATCGCGCAGTTATCAACCAGCATATGGGTCAGGGTAACTTCCGGATAATCTTTAGCAACTTCCTCGACTACCTTTCTCCACAGGCGGGAGGAATCCAGTACGTTTGCCTTATCGACGCTAATAACGCTCTTGCGGCGCTTCATCGCGATATCGAATGCCTTGATTGCGATCCGGCGGATCTCATTTTCATTGTAGGTCAGGGTATCTACCGCGGTCGTCACGCCATCAATCTCCTTCGTGTAACGGTCGCCGAAGTACAGACCGCCGGTCAGCTCACGCATGATAACCATATCGAAGCCGTCGCCGATGATCTCTTTCTTTAACGGGCAGGCATCTGCCAGCTCTTTGTAGAGGTATGCCGGGCGGATATTCGCGAACAGTCCCAGACCTTTACGGATGGCAAGAAGACCGGCCTCCGGACGCAGGTTCGGAGCTACATCGTACCAGCGGGAATTTCCCACGTTGCCGCCGACTGCACCGAGCAGGACGGAATCACTCTTTTTCGCGGTCTCCAGTGCCTCATCGGTCAGCGGTACGCCGTACTCGTCGATGGAACAGCCGCCCATCAGGATTTTTGTATAATTAAATGTATGACCGTAGACAGCGCCCACCTTGTCCAGCACGCCGCATGCCTCTCTCACAATCTCCGGTCCGATTCCGTCACCCGGAATCACAGTAATATTGCAATTCATAATAAAATACCTCCCTTGTTTCAAACGGTTACTTTTTATCATATCGGATTCCGTCCTATTTTGCAATCTTCTGACGAAGGAAAACCGGTATTCCCCATATAGTAATTTGGAATTTATTCTATAACCTGGGGTTATCTGTAAAATAAAAAAGAATGTGCCTTGGCACATTCTCGCGCCGAGCGCGGTCGCTTGCGACA
>OGXZ01002134.1_pt1 | contig 10450 bp, 7 predicted proteins | sample 1576431 | NCBI WGS metagenome assembly OGXZ01 (sample SAMEA3541590, study PRJEB24748) | human gut metagenome | biome: human gut; feature: human-associated habitat; material: faeces | place: China | collected 2012
GGTATGTAAAAATACAGATTCAGGGATATTCTCCTGAGCGTTTTTTGAATCTGTGTTCCTATCACCATATTTTAATCTGGGGATTGGCCTATGAAGATCACTGCTATGAACTTTGTATGAGTGTACGAGATTTTAAAAGGATCAGACCTTTTGCGAAAAAGACGCATACAAAAGTAAGGGTGAAAGAGAAATATGGATTTCCGTTTTCTCTTTATAATAATCGGAAGCGAAAGTTATTTTTTGCCGGTTTTATTATCTGTATTTTTTTACTGCAGATTTATTCAATGTTTATATGGGATATTCATTTTACGGGGAATGTCCTCCAGCAGGGAAAAGGAGGCTGCATGGGATTTTGCCAGTTATCTGGCTGGAAGTATGGAGGGGGCAGAGGCGAATAAGCGGGTAAAATGCCGCCAGCTGACGTATTTTGGCTGTGAGCACGGAACAGAGGAATACAGAACTCTGGAGATTGAAGGTTTTGGAAATCAGGATATAGGAAATTATGTGAGCAGTGAGCTTATGAGTCACAGAAAGGAACGCCCCCTTTCGTCCTATGATTTGGAGTTGGATGAGGTATTTCATTTGACTATTGATGCGATTATCTATGAGCCGGAGCTGACGCCGGAGGAGCTGTACGCTTATTTTCTCCGTATGCTGAAAAAGTACTTTGTCCATGAAGATATCTTACTTTTCTTTACAACAATACAGACCACATGGCCGCCCAGCTAAGGCAATCATACCAAAGCTTATCGCAAACCGGGTGCCTCTAAATCATTATCTCTGTTTCAACGGCACATATTCCAGTTCTTCCAATACATTCTTGTAGGCCGGACGAATAATACGTTTTCCTTCAAAATTCAGCTCCTCATTGCGGTGTGCGCACCAACCCACGATACGAGCCATCGCAAACAAAGGTGTAAATATTTCCTGTGGCAGACCAATCATTTCATATACGAAACCTGAATAGAAATCGATATTGCTAGACACCGTCTTGCCGTTATTCTTAATCTTTCCGAACATAGCAATGGCACGTTCCTCCAATAGCTCCAGAAAAGCAAATTCTTCCTCCTTTCCTTTTTCTTTTGCCAAATCACGAGCCAATTCTTTCAACAAGATGGCACGAGGATCGGATATCGTATAGACCGCATGACCGATACCATAAATCAGACCGGTCTTATCATACGCTTCCTTATTCAACATACGGGTAAAGTAAGTATCAATTTCGTCCACATTCGTCCAATCCTTGATGTTTTCCTGCAAATGATGGAACATATCCGCCACTTGGATATTTGCCCCTCCATGAAGCGGACCTTTCAACGAACCGATACCTGCGGCGATGGCCGAATAAGTATCCGTGCGGCTGGATGAAACTACACGGACGGTAAAAGTAGAGTTATTACCACCCCCATGTTCAGCCTGAAGTACCAACAGCAAATCAAGCGTACGCGCATCGAGCTCCGTATAATCCTTTTTCAACATATACAGGAAGTTTTCTGCGATAGACAGTTTTTCACGCGGATGACGGATATGCAACGAACGACCATACGTGGCATGGCGCAACATGTTATAAGCGTATGCAATAATGGTCGGGAACTTGGATATCAAGTCAATACTCTGACGCATCAGGTTATCGCGCGAGGTATCATCCGCCTGCGGGTCAAAACGGTACATTTCAAGCACGCTACGGGCCAGAATGTTCATAATGTTATTTCCCTCCAACTCGATGATATTCATTTTGGTTTTCTGTTCCAACGGGGTATTATCATTAATCAACTCACTGAAAGATGCCAACTCCTCCTTGTCAGGCAAATGACCGGACAACAACAGATAAGCCACTTCCTCAAAACCAAAACGTTTCTCCTTAATGATGCTATGTGCCAAATCTTCCAAATCATACCCACGATAGAAAAGTTTGCCGGGGATCGGCTTCAAACCTCCACCGGGAATACGTTCATACCCTACTACGTTACCTATCTTGGTCAACCCTACCAAAACACCTGTACCGTCCTCGTTACGCAATCCGCGCTTTACATCAAACTTCTTGAACAATTCGTTCTCAATCCGGGTTGCATTCTTCATTTCCTCGGAGAGCTTGTAAATGATATATTCTTTCTTCATATCCGTGAGTTTTTAGGAGTTTATTCTTTCTATGATTTCTTTTGTAAATGCTGATGTACCGAGCGAAACACCTCCGGGCATAAAACGGGCAAGATCATGAGTAGCCCGTTCCTCGCCAAAGCTGGACTCCAAAGCATTCACTATCAGCTCCGCCGCCTTATTCCAGCCAAAATGCTCCAACATCATAACAGCCGAGAGAATTAATGAACAAGGATTCACCACATCCTTTCCGGCAATATTAGGAGCCGTACCGTGAGTTGCTTCAAAAATAGCATGACCGGTGTTGTAATTGATGTTCGCTCCGGGAGCGATTCCAATACCTCCTACCATGGCTGCCAACTGGTCTGAAATGTAATCTCCGTTCAAATTTAAGGTAGCCACCACCGAATACTCTTCGGGAATCAATAAGGTATTCTGCAAGAATGCATCGGCAATGCAGTCTTTTATCACTAATTTGCCTGACGCAATGGCATCTCCGAACTCACGTTCCGCCAGTTCATACCCCCATTTCTTGAAGCCTCCTTCAGTAAACTTCATAATATTTCCTTTATGCACCAGCGTAACCGACGGCAAGCCATGCTCCAAAGCATATTTGCACGCCGCACGCACCAAACGTTCCGTTCCTTCTCTGGACACCGGTTTTACACCAAACGAAGAACTTTCAGGAAAGCGCACTTTAGCCACTCCCATTTCATCATGCAAAAAACGATAGAACTTCTCAGCTTCCGGTGTTCCGGCTTCCCATTCTATACCTGCATAAATATCCTCCGTATTTTCACGGAAAATATGCATGTCCACTTTTTGCGGCTCCTTCACCGGAGATACCACTCCACGGAACCAGCGTACGGGACGCAAGCATACATACAAATCCAACGTTTGGCGCAAAGCCACATTCAAAGAGCGGATGCCACCTCCCACCGGAGTGGTCAACGGCCCCTTAATCCCTACGCCATATTCTTGAAACGCTTTCATTGTCTCATCCGGTAACCAGGAGCCTGTTTCATTAAAAGCACGCTCTCCTGCCAAAACTTCCATCCATTCTATTTCATGTTCATTGCCATACGCCTTCTTCACGGCTGCATTGACTATGGCTTGCATGGCTGGAGTGATTTCCACTCCCACTCCGTCGCCTGTAATATAAGGTACTGTCTTCTTCATTTTTTATCTTGCATTTAGAGCAGAGCCGGCACGGAACCAACCTATCTGCTGTTCGTTATAGGTATGTTGCACTTCAAAACTATCCTGAGTGCCATCTTCATGATGTAAAGTCACAGTCAGATTCCTGCCGGGGGCAAAGTCCGCCAATCCGCTGACGGTAATCAAATCATGTTCTTGAATCTTGTCGTAGTCCGCCTTGTCTATAAAGGTCACCGCAAGCATTCCCTGCTTCTTCAGATTCGTTTCGTGGATGCGGGCGAAACTCTTCGCTAGAATAACCTTTACATTCAGGAAACGAGGCTCCATAGCGGCATGTTCACGACTGGAACCTTCGCCATAATTTTCCTCCGCAACGACAATAGAGTTAATGCCTTTGGCCTTATATTGCTTGGCCGTACCCGACACACCCTCATACGTATTTGTCAAACGGTTCCACACCTTGTTCGTTTCACCATTGAAAGCGTTCACCGCCCCCATCAGCATATTATCCGAAATATTTTCCAGATGACCACGGAAACGCAACCACGGACCTGCCATTGAAATATGATCTGTGGTACATTTACCTTGAGCCTTAATCAGCAAAGGCATATCCGTAAAATCCTTTCCATCCCATGCCGGGAACGGAGCCAATAATTGCAAACGTTGTGATTCGGGATTCACCTTAATTTCCACCTGTGCACCGGCAGGAGCCAAATAACCGGGATTTCCCTGAGTAAAACCGGTCGACGGCAATTCATCCCCTTCCGGAACTCTCAGTTTCACCTTCTCACCCTCCTGATTGATCAAAGCATCCTTCAACGGATTGAAACACAAATCACCTGCAATGGTCAGGGCCAGCACCACTTCGGGAGAAGCAACAAACGCATGTGTATTCGGATTACCGTCCGCACGTTTGGCAAAATTACGGTTGAAAGAGGTCACAATCGAGTTCTTGCGGGCCGGATCATCTGTGTGCCGCTTCCATTGTCCGATACAAGGGCCGCAAGCATTGGCCATTATAGTAGCTCCTATTTTCAGAAAAGCATCTATCATGCCGTCACGTTCGGCTGTAGCGCGAATCTGTTCCGATCCCGGATTAACAATCAACGGAGCCGCCACACTCAACTGTTTTTCATCTACCTGTCGGGCAATAGATGCCGCACGGCTTAAATCCTGGTAAGATGAATTGGTACATGAACCAATCAAGCCCACTTCCATTTTGCGCGGATAACCATGGGCCAGCACTTTCTCGGCAAACTCTGAAATAGGAGTAGCGGCATCTGGTGTGAACGGACCATTAATATAAGGTTCAAGTTCGGACAAATCAATTTCAATCACCCGGTCATAATAAGCTGACGGATCAGCAACCACTTCTGCATCAGCCTGCAAATCGGCAGACACTGCATCGGCCATTGCAGCTACCTCCTTACGTCCGGTCGCCTCCAGATACACCTTCATCCGTTCGTCATACGGGAAAAGAGAAGTCGTAGCCCCCACCTCTGCGCCCATATTACAAATAGTCGCTTTGCCGGTAGCCGAGAGTGAAGCCGTACCTTCTCCAAAATATTCGATAATGGCATTCGTCCCCCCTTTCACAGTCAGAATTCCAGCCAGTTTTAAAATGACATCTTTCGGAGAAGCCCATCCGTTCAACGCACCTTTCAAATGTACTCCGATCAGTTTCGGCATTTTCAGCTCCCACTCCATACCGGTCATGACATCCACCGCATCAGCACCGCCGACTCCGATTGCCACCATTCCCAAACCTCCGGCATTCGGAGTATGGGAATCAGTACCCACCATCATACCTCCGGGGAAAGCATAATTCTCCAGCACTACCTGATGAATGATACCCGCACCCGGCTTCCAGAATCCAATGCCAAAGCGCGAAGACACATCCCTCAGAAAGTCATATACCTCGCGGTTACTTTCTGTTGCTGTCGCAATATCCGGACCGGCACCTTTATATGCTTGGATCAAGTGGTCACAATGCACGGTAGAAGGGACAGCCACAGTCTCCTTACCGGCATTGATAAATTGCAGCAGCGCCATCTGTGCCGTCGCATCCTGCATAGCCACACGGTCGGGTCGGAAATTCACATAATCCTCACCACGTTTGTATTTCTTCAACAGTGCATCATCATACAGATGCGTGTACAGAATCTTTTCTGCCAACGTCAACGGACGCTGCAACACTGCTCTTACCCGCCCTATCTTCTTTTCAAAAGAAGCATAAAAGGCTTTTAACATGTCCAAGTCATATACCATATCCATCACAATTTATAATTATTACAGTTTTAGATTCTTTTTATTTTTGGCAAGATAGAAAAAAGAATTGAATTCTTGCGTAATCTATAATACGTTTAACAAAATAAAACATAAAGTGCTTTTAGAGGGATAATTATTATCTTTGCAATTCTTATAGAAAAAAGAATAAATATGAACCAGCATAAATCCCTCTCTACTATTATTAACAAATTACAACGCAAAGAGTTGTTGCTTCACATGGAATATAATTACGAAAAAGAAACTTTCAAGCAACAAACCGAAGCGATGGGCATCGACCGCAAAGTGAAACGTGGCATGTGCTGGTATCCTGTCAGCACAGGAAGAAGCTATTACAACTCTTTAAACCAACTGGTTATAGAGATGGAAAGACAGGAGGACAAAGAAATAGAACATGTATTCGAATTCGGACGTCCTGTTTGTTTTTTCACTCAAGACGCCCCGGGAAACATCCATTATTTCAATTTCACAGCCACTGTGAATTATGTGGATGAGGACCGCATGGTCATCGTTTTGCCATCGGCAGACGCTTTACTCAGCATACAGGCAACCGAGCGTCAGTTGGGGGTTCAACTTTATTTTGATGAAACCAGTTACCGACTGATGTTTGAAGCCTTAAGCCAAGTTATTAAAGCAAAAGACAATCGTCTGGCAGAACTACGGGATATTTTCCACGGCACATTAAAAGCACAAACGTTCAGTTTTGGTTTCACTCGTTTCCCGTGGCTGAATAATTCACAAGAAGAGGCTGTGAACAAAGTAATGCATGCAAAAGATGTGGCCATTGTCCACGGCCCTCCCGGAACTGGAAAGACCACCACGCTGGTAGAAGCCATTTATGAAACGCTACACCGGGAAAACCAAGTGATGGTATGCGCTCAAAGCAATATGGCTGTAGACTGGATTAGTGAGAAACTGGTAGACCGGGGCGTTCCCGTTCTCCGTATTGGTAATCCTACCCGTGTCAATGATAAGATGTTATCCTTTACCTACGAACGACGCTTCGAAAGTCATCCGGATTATCCGCAGCTTTGGAGCATCCGAAAGGCCATACGCGAACTCTACAGCCGTTCGCGCAAGGGAGCGGAACGGGAAAATATACGTCTGAAAATTAATTCATTGAAAGACCGGGCCACCGAGCTGGAGATCCGCATCAACGAAGCCTTGTTCAGTGAAGCCCGTGTCATAGCTTGCACATTGGTAAGCTCTGCCAACCGGGTTCTGACAGGGCGTAGATTCGGAACTTTATTTATAGATGAAGCCGCACAAGCATTGGAACCCGCTTGCTGGATCGCCATCCGCAAAGCAGACCGGATAGTCCTGGCAGGAGACCATTGCCAGCTCCCTCCTACCATAAAATGTGTGGAAGCTGCACGAGGCGGATTGGATCAGACTTTGATGCAGGAAATTGTGCAGAACAAACCGGAAACTGTTTCCCTGCTGAAGGTTCAATACAGAATGAATGATGAGATCATGCATTTCTCTTCGGAATGGTTCTATCAAGGGGAATTGAAATCCGCTCCCGAAGTAAAATACCGTGGGATTCTGGATTACGACACTCCTATAGAATGGGTGAATACGGAAGGAATGAACTACAATGAAGAATTTGTAGGTGAAAGTTTCGGCCGTATCAATAAAGCCGAGGCGGCACTTTCCATTTCCCAACTGACCCATTACATTAATAAAATAGGAAAAGAACGTTTTTTGGAAGAACGGATTGATGTAGGACTGATTTCTCCTTATAAAGCACAAGTACAATATCTCCGCCAACTGATAAAACGGGATGCATTTTTCAAGCCTTACCGACACCTCATCACCATCAATACGGTAGACGGTTTCCAAGGACAGGAACGGGATGTGATCTTAATCAGTCTGGTACGTGCCAATGAAGACGGACAAATCGGTTTTTTGAATGATTTGCGAAGAATGAATGTCGCTATTACACGTGCACGTATGAAACTTATTATATTAGGAGATGCCTCTACGCTGACAAAACACCCGTTTTATAAGAAATTATACGAATATATCCTAGCACTGCAAGAATAAGAAAAAGGAGGACAGAACTCTAATAACACTGTTTTCCAGATTGTCATTAGTTTTGCTCTCCTTAAAGATTTTTTTATTAAAGCACATTCTTCATTCCTCTTTCTGATCCTCCCGTTATCGAAATAAACAATATTCAGAATCACAAAAGGACAGAAGATCTCAGTTGTGGTATAATTTCAAATAATTATTAAGACAATTTACTCATAAACTTCTCCTTGTCCACAATATAACGTACATGTGTACCTTCCCCAATCACACCCTTGCTATCTTGTGCCCGCACTTCAAAAGTAAGTTTTCTGCCTTCTACCTCTTTTAATACGGCAGTAGCCGAAACCGTATCTCCCACAGCCGAGGGCTTGATATGAGTAGTGTTCATCATGGCTCCTACTGTAGTAGAACCTTCGGGCAAACCGCCTGCCACCGCATTCATGGCAGCATTTTCCATCAACGCTACCATAGCGGGAGTAGCAAACACATTCAAATCGCCACTACCCATAGTGGCAGCTACATTTTCTTTTGAAACGACAACAGTCGAAGTATAAGTTAATCCTGTTTCCATCATGCTATTTTTTATTCTAAATGCAAATGTAACTGAATATCATATATCATACAAATCTATTTTTCCATATTTATCTTTTACCCTCTCATCAAAATCACAAAAATATGTATAACAGAAATACAAATTCCACACTCCAACTGCCTGCCACAAAAGTCATAATATTTGAGAACAAAAAAGCTGTCTGGCCCTAGTAAACAACCACCTGATTACCTAGCATAAGTCTATGGGATAATAAAATTATAACCAAGTACCGTCCTTATCTACCTTTGCTTTAAACTCTTTACCTGTCTGTTTGTTTTCCAAATCAAGTATATACCATTCATTATCAGGTGTCACTACATAATCAGCATCATCTATCACATAGTCTGAATATTTTTCCATAACCGATTTTTTTACCGCTTCCGGTAAATTTGCCACCTGTACATCCCAGCTTGTTCCCATCCATTCGTTCCGCTCATTGAAATAAACCTCTTTCTCTTTGTTTTCATCTAAAATAGTAACTTCCTGCAAACCTTTCTCACGTTCTATTTCCACAATTGTCGCATTAGGATATTTCTGCTTGACAATAGCTATAATGCCATTTGCATCAGGCTGCGGCAAATAATCATCATAATCTTCTTCGTATCCGGTATCTACAACAGTTTTTACCAATATGCCTGTAGACGAATAAAACAAATCCAGCTCAGACTCTCCTTTTTCTACCTCAATGACATAAAGAGTTTCCATTCCCTCACGAGTCAACTTATCCACATCATCCACCCGCCAATCAGCATATTTGCTTGCTTTATGGGCAGTAAGTATAGGTTCGGGAAGATTTTCATAACGAACATCTGTTTCTGTCATATACCAGGCAGCCGATAACGGATTGAACCATGCAGAATGCTCCCCACCATCCCAATTAAAATCTACTACAGCATAATCACCTTTCAGCTCCCATTCCACGTCTTTAGCTTGCGGATATTTTGCATTAAATGCAGCCTGTACTTCTTTTGAAACCAAATGTGTGTTTTCAGGAACATCGCTATTGTCATCATCACTACAACCACTAAAAGTTAGTGCAGCAGAAGCTGCGAAAAATAAAAATAACATCCAATTCTTTTTCATAATCACATTGTTTTATAGTATCTTTTTGATGCAAATTTCTTATAGGATTCTGAAAAGAAACTGAAATCATAAAGAAAAGTTCAAAAGACATTCGTCAAACAGCAAATAACAGAAAAGCCATACCTAATAGCCCACTTGCACTGAAATGACCTTGAAGCCCCCGATATCTACTTTTAAATTCTTATAAAAGAAGAACTAATAAAGACAAAACAAAATCTCTTCCGAGGTTTTTATTACCTTTGCAATCCTATTTGAACAGAAACGAAAAAAAATATGATAGTTTGTATTGCCGAAAAACCTTCCGTAGCCCGTGACATAGCGGATGTACTGGGAGCAAAAAACAAAAAAGACGGATATATAGAAGGAAACGGATATCAGGTTACCTGGACATTCGGACACCTCTGTACTTTGAAGGAGCCTCATGAATACACTCCCTCATGGAAAGCATGGAGCCTGTCCAGCCTTCCCATGATCCCACCTCGTTTCGGCATTAAGCTGATCAGCGATCCGGGCATTGAAAAACAATTTCGCATTATAGAAGGACTGATGCAAAATGCCGATGAAATTATAAATTGCGGTGATGCCGGCCAAGAAGGAGAACTTATTCAACGATGGGTCATGCAGAAAGCAGGAGCACACTGCCCGGTGAAACGTCTATGGATTTCATCCTTGACTGAAGAAGCCATACGCGAAGGATTCAACAAACTAAAAGACCAAAAAGAATTCCAACCTTTATACGAAGCCGGATTAAGCCGTGCTATCGGCGATTGGGTATTGGGTATGAACGCCACCCGGCTCTATACCTTGAAATACGGACAAAACAGACAAATACTATCTATAGGACGGGTGCAGACTCCGACTCTGGCACTGATAGTAAAGCGTCAGCAAGAAATAGAAAACTTCACTCCGCAACAATATTGGGTGCTGGCTACTTTATACCGGGAAACCACATTCTCTGCCATCATCCGCAAAAGCGATGAGGAATTAGCTCAGGAAGAAAGCGACGCCAAAGAGAATCCCAAGAAAGCCAAAAAGGCTGAAGAGAACAGGGGAATTCCTCCCATCATTGATCTTGCTACCGGACAGGCACTCATGGAGCGTGTCAAAAATGTTCCTTTTACTGTGACAGAAGTAGCAAAAAAACATCCAAGTACAGCCAGCAGCAAAAGCGTGGCTTCGGAAATACGCCACTTGGCTTTC
>OGXZ01002138.1_pt1 | contig 10424 bp, 9 predicted proteins | sample 1576431 | NCBI WGS metagenome assembly OGXZ01 (sample SAMEA3541590, study PRJEB24748) | human gut metagenome | biome: human gut; feature: human-associated habitat; material: faeces | place: China | collected 2012
ATATCCGGGAATGAAATTTGGACCAGGGCGGCGGAGGCGAGAAAGCCCGCCACATAGCCCCTGAGTCCCACGCCGGGCAGGCCCATGAGGAAGAAGGTACAGCCGAGCTGCACCACGCCGCAGAGGATGGAGTTGCGGGCGGCGGCCCCCGGACGGCCCACGCCGTTGAGGGCGGAGGCGAGGACGGACTGGTAGCAGGACAGGAGCACCCCGACGGACAGGGGGAGAATAGAGCGGCCCACGGTGGGTTCCCGGAACAGGGCGGCGCCCAGGGTGGGGCCCAGCACCACCAGAAAGGCCATGGCGGGGAGGATCAGCACCGAGGTGGCCAGCATGGAGCGGTCTACCCGGTGCTGCACCAGACCCCGCTGCCCCAGGGCGGCGCCTTCAGCCAGCTTGGGCACCAGCACCAGGCCCAGCGCCCCGATGAAGGCGGTGGGCAGGCAGAGCATGGGCAGGGTCATGCCGCACAGCACGCCGAAGGCGCTCATGGCCTCCGAGACCTCCGCCCCCGCGTGGACCAGCCGCTGGGGGATGAGCACAGAGGTGGCCGAGCCCATCAGGTTGCCCAGCAGGCTGGTCAGCCCGATGGGGACAGCGATGGAGGCGATGCGGCGGTTGAGCTGCCGGTGCTCCAGCGGCGCGCCGGTCAGGCCGCCCGCCCGGTTCAGATGCCGCCGGGCCAGCAGGAGCAGGGTAACGGCGGAGAACAGCTCGCACAGGATCATGCCGGTGACAATCAGCCCCACCGTCCGCTCCGGGTTCTGGGGGAGAAAGACCACCAGCAGCCCCAGCACCGCTCCGGTGCGGATGAACTGTTCACACAGCTCCACCGCCGCCGGCGGACGGATGTTGCCCGTGCCATAGAAGAAGTGCTTGTGCAGGTTTTCCACCCCGGTGAGCAGGATGCAGGGCAGCAGGAGCAGCAGGCCCAACTGGGTGCGGGCGTCCCCCAGCAGATAGACCGAGATGGGGTCGTAGAGCAGGACCACCACCGCAGCCACCGCCGCAAAGAGGAGGAGAAACACCGCCAGGCAGCGGCGGAGCACCTGGGCGATGGCGGCCCGGTTGCCCCTGGCGTGATACTGGGAGGAGAGGTTGGACACTGCCACCGTCAGACCCACGGCGGTGAGGGCCATGATGACGGAGAACACCGGCATGATGAGCTGGTACAGCCCCATGACCTCCGCGCCGATCAGCCGGGAGAGCAGGATGCGGTACACGAACCCGAGAAATTGGGAGACGATACTGGTGCCCGTGAGGATCAGGGTACCGTAGAGCATAGAGGTACGGTCGAGTTTCAAGGCGCACCCTCCTTTCCCTAAACCCTATTCACCACGGGTTGTCCCCCATACGCGGGAAAATCTTTGACAAAACGGCCGCAAGCGCGTATGATAAATCCATTCATACTTTGTAGTATGGAAGAAAGGGCCAACCGTGGCGGCCAAAGTGATCCATGTGCCCTGATGTTCCCCAGCAGCGCGCCGGCTCTCCTGTTCAAACACTGCGGGAGGGCACCGGGCCCAGCATACCGGGCCTTCCACGTGGGCAATGGATACCGCCCCATGTTCCTGTCCCTGGCCGATCTGCCTGTGCGGGATGCGCTGCCGGGCTGCGGGTATGAGTGGAGACCGCCCGGCTGGTCTGCCATGAAAAACCGGCCGGTTTGCTGATTATCCTGAGAGATCTGGAGTGGCCTTTTCCTGATTTATGCATCCTGACCACAAATTTTGATAAAAAAATAACGCTTTTTTCTTGCATTTCACTTGCCTGTTGGCGTGGAAAGCAGTATACTTATTAGGAAGGTTTGTGTTAAAAAAATAACGATTATAATCGCAGGCTTTGATATTGGATTAAGGAGGCAGAACAAATGGGATTTGTGAAGCTGGAAAAGCAGGGCCATGTGGGCATCGTGACGATCGACCGTCAGGAGGCCCTGAACGCCCTGAACAGCCAGGTTCTGAGCGATCTGGACGCGGTTATCGACCAGGTGGCGGCGGACGATGAGATCTATGTGATGATTCTGACCGGCGCGGGCCGCTCCTTTGTGGCGGGAGCCGACATCGGTGAGATGAAGGGCTTCTCCTCGATCGACGGCAAGAAGTTCGGCGTGCACGGCGGCGGCGTGTTCCTCAAGCTGGAGAACCTGTCCAAGCCCGTGATTGCGGCGGTAAACGGCTTCGCCCTGGGCGGCGGCTGTGAGCTGAGCATGGCCTGCGACATCCGACTGGCCAGCGAGAAGGCCCGGTTCGGCCAGCCCGAGGTGGGCCTGGGCATTACCCCCGGCTTCGGCGGCACCCAGCGGCTGCCCCGCATCGTGGGCGTCAGCAAGGCTATGGAGCTGATTCTGACGGCCAAGACCATCAAGGCCGACGAGGCCAAGGCCATCGGCCTGGTCAGCGAGGTCTACCCCGCCGAGGAGCTGATGGATAAGGCCATGGAGCTGGCCAACGCGATCTGCGCCAACGCCCAGATCGCCGTGTGCGAATCCAAGCGCTGCATCCGCATGGGCATGCAGACCGACATCCACACCGGCTCCGCTTTCGAGGCCGAGGCCTTCGGCGTTACCTGCGGCACCGAGGACAAGAACGAGGGCATGGGCGCGTTCCTGGAGAAGCGGGCTGAGAAGCACTTCCAGAACCGGTAAACGGTACATATGACGCCTGTCATCGCAAACCTGTCCGACCAGGTATGGAATGTTCTGATCAAACCAATAGAAAAGAGGTTTTTTACTATGAAGAAGATTGTGGTCATCGGCGGCGGTACCATGGGGCTGGACATCGCCCAGGTATTTGCCCGCAACGGCTATGACGTTGTGGTGCGCGACATCAAGGACGAGATCATCCAGGCCAGCGAGGCCCGGCTGAACAAGGGCCTGGATAAGCTGGTGAGCAAGGGCAAGCTGGACGAGGCCAAGAAGGCTGAGATCCTGTCCCACATGAGCTTCACCACCGAGCTGGCCGCCGCTGCCGATGCCGATCTGGTGGTGGAGGCCGCCATCGAGAACCTGGACATCAAGAAGAGCATCTTCGCGGAGCTGGACAGCCTCTGCAAGCCGGAGACCATCCTGGCCTCCAACACGTCCTCCATCTCCATCACCGCCATCGCGGCGGCCACCAAGCGGGCCGACAAGTTCATCGGCATGCACTTCTTTAACCCCGCCACCGTCATGAAGCTGGTGGAGGTCATCCGGGGCGCCCACACCTCCGATGAGACCTACAAGACCATTGCCGAGCTGGCCGCCGCCATCGGCAAGGAGCCCGTTGAAGTCAATGAGGCCCCCGGCTTTGTGGTGAACAAGATTCTGGTTCCCATGATCAACGAGGGCATCGACCTGGTCTACACCGGCGTGGCCAGTGTGGAGGGTGTGGACACCGCCATGAAGCTGGGCGCCAACCACCCCATGGGCCCCCTGGCCCTGGGCGATCTGATCGGCCTGGACGTATGCCTGGCCATCATGGACACCCTGTACGACGAGACCCACGATCCCAAGTACCGCGCCTCCCTACTGCTGCGCAAGATGGTCCGCGCCGGCAAGCTGGGCCGTAAGACCGGCATCGGCTTCTACGACTACTCCAAAAAGTAAACAGGGCAGACGCAGTTCCCTATGCGAGCAACGACGGGCGGGAGCCCCTGACTCCCGCCCGCCCGTTCTGAAATATAAATCTTAGGAGGAAGGCAACAAATGGATCTGCACCTTTCCAGAGAGCAGGAAATGCTCCGCAAGATGTACCGTGACTTCGCCGAAAATGAAGTCAAGCCCCTGGCCGAGTGGGTGGACGAGAACGAGGCGTTCCCCGAGGAGACCGTCAAGAAGATGGCCAAGCTGGGGATGATGGGCATCTATTTCCCCAAGGAGTACGGCGGCGCCGGCGCGGACGTTCTGTCCTATGTCATGGCCGTCGAGGAGATGAGCAAGGTCTGCGGCACCACCGGCGTTATCATCTCCGCCCACACCTCCCTGTGCTGCGCTCCCATCTATGAGAACGGCACCGAGGAGCAGAAGAAGTATTACCTGCCCAAGCTGTGCTCCGGCGAGTGGATCGGCGCGTTCGGCCTGACCGAGCCCGGCGCCGGCACCGACGCCCAGGGCCAGCAGACCACCGCCGTGCTGGACGAGAAGGGGGAGAACTGGATCCTCAACGGCTCCAAGATCTTCATCACCAACGCCGGCTACGCCAACGTGTTCGTGATCTTTGCCATCACCGGCGTTACCACCGACAAGCGCGGCCGCAAGAAGAAGGAGATCTCCGCCTTCATCGTGGAGCGCACCGACCCCGGCTTCTCCGTGGGCAAGCACGAGAAGAAGATGGGCATCAAGGGCTCCTCCACCTGTGAGCTGATTATGGAGGACTGCATCATCCCCAAGGACCGCCTGCTGGGCAAGCAGGGCAAGGGCTTCGGTATCGCCATGAAGACCCTGGACGGCGGCCGTATCGGTATTGCCTCCCAGGCCCTGGGTCTGGCCGAGGGCGCCATCGAGGAGACCATCAAGTACACCAAGGAGCGCGTCCAGTTCGGCCGGCGCATCTCCCAGTTCCAGAACACCCAGTTCCAGCTGGCTGACATGCACGCCAAGACCGAGGCGGCCAAGTGGCTGGTGTACTCCGCGGCCATGAAGAAGGAGAACCATGAGCCCTACACTGTGGACGCCGCCATGGCCAAGCTGGTGGCGGCTGAGACGGCCAGCGACGTGCCCCGCCGCTGCGTGCAGCTGTTCGGCGGCTATGGCTACACCCGTGAGTACCCCATGGAGCGCATGATGCGCGACGCGAAGATCACCGAGATCTACGAGGGTACCAGCGAGGTGCAGCGCATGGTCATCTCCGCCAACCTGGGCGTGAACTAAAGGAACTGGAGGGAAAATTACGATATGAAATGCATCGTTTGTGTCAAGCAGGTACCTGATACCTCCGGCGTGGTGGCGGTGAAGGAAGACGGCACCATGGACCGCGCGGCCATGGCCACCATCACCAACCACGACGACCTGGCTGCGGTTGAGGCCGCGCTGCGCATCAAGGACGCCACCGGCTGCAAGGTGGTTGTGGTCTCCATGGGCCCTCCTCCCGCCGAGGGGATGCTGCGTGAGCTGCTGGCCATGGGCTGCGATGAGGCCGTGCTGGTCTCCGCCCGCGAGTTCGGCGGTTCCGATACTTACGCCACCTCTCAGATTCTCGCCGCCGCCATCAAGAAGGTGGGCGTGGACGAGGACGACATCGTGTTCTGCGGCCGCCAGGCCATCGACGGCGACACCGCCCAGGTGGGCCCCCAGATCGCCGAGAAGCTGCACCTGCCCCAGGTCTCCTATGTGGCGGAGATCGCGGTGGAGAACAAGGCCGTCACCGTGAAGCGTCTGCTGGAGGACGGCTACATGACCATCAAGGTTCAGACGCCCTGCCTGCTGACCTGCGTGAAGGAGCTGAACGACGCCCGCTACATGAGCGTGGGCGGCATCATGGAGTGCTACAACAAGCCTCTGGAGATCTACAACTACGAGACTCTGAAGGACGATCCCCTCATCGACGTGGATACCATCGGCCTGAAAGGCTCTCCCACGAATGTGTACAAGTCCTTCTCTCCCCCGGTGAAGGGCGCCGGTATGATGATGGAGGGCGCCGACAAGGCGACCGTCGAGAAGCTGGTCTCCATCCTCAACGACAAGCACATCATCTGATAGAGTGAAAGGAGAGCAACACAATGGCTTTTGATAGTAAGGATACCGCCGCCTTCAAGGGCGTATGGGTTTTCTGTGAGCAGCGCGAGGGCGTGATTATGTCCACCAGCTACCAGCTCCTCTCCGAGGGCCGCAAGCTGGCCAACGACCTGGGCGTGGAGCTGTGCGGCGTGGTGCTGGGCAAGGACATCAAGGAGGACTACCTGAAGGCCCTGGGCGGCTACGGCGCCGACAAGGTGTACTACTGCAACCACGAGCTGCTGGACGTCTACACCACCGACGCCTACACCAAGGTCATCTGTGACCTGGTGGAGGACAAGAAGCCCGAGATCTTCCTCATCGGCGCCACCAACATCGGCCGTGACCTGGGCCCCCGCTGCGCGGCCCGCCTGCATACCGGCCTGACCGCCGACTGCACCCACCTGGACGTGGACGTGGAGAAGTACAAGGCCTTCCTGAAGACCACCTCCACCATCGACGTGGACAACACCAAGTTCGAGGAGAACACCAACCTGAAGATGACCCGTCCGGCCTTCGGCGGTCACCTGATGGCCACCATCATCTGCCCCCGCTTCCGTCCCCAGATGTCCACCGTGCGCCCCGGCGTTATGCAGACCCAGCCCTACGACGAGGCCGGCGCCGCGAAGACGGAGATCGTCAACGTGGACGTGAAGCTGGACAAGTCCGACATCCATGTGGATGTGCTGGAGGTCAAGAAGGCCGCCAAGAAGCTGGTCGATCTGATCGGCGCCGACGTGGTGGTCTCCGTGGGCCGCGGCATCAGCAAGGACGTCGAGGGCGGCATCAAGCTGGCTGAGGAGCTGGCGGGCGTCCTGGGCGGCGTCGTGGGCTCCTCCCGCGCCTGTGTCGACGCGGGCTGGATCTCCGCCGACCACCAGGTGGGCCAGACCGGCAAGACCGTGCACCCCCGCATCTATGTGGCCCTGGGCATCTCCGGCGCCATCCAGCACCTGGCTGGCATGCAGGACTCCGAGTGCATCATCGCGGTGAACAAGAACGAGTCCGCCCCCATCTTCGACGTGGCCTCCTACGGCATCTGCGGCGACCTCTACAAGGTCACACCCATGCTCATCGAGGCCATCCGCGCCGCCAAGGCCGCGAAGTAAGAGGCACATTGCGCCACCAATACAGCGGAGGCCCTCCCTGGAGGGCCTCCGCTTTCTATCACAGCGGGGGAGGGGTTCCATAGCGGAGCGGAACGCAAAACTGATTCTCATGGTGGGTGTGCTGGGCGTCTCCGCCTCGGCCATTCTGGTGCGGTTTTCCCAGGCGCCGTCCGGGGTGACCGCAGCCTACCGCCTGGGCTGGACGGTGCTCCTGTTGCTTCCGGTAGTGCTCCTGCGGTGCCGTGCGGAACTGAGGCGGGTGACGGCGCGGGATTTGGTCCTGTGCGGGGCCAGCGGCGTTCTGCTTGCACTCCACTTCCTCACATGGTTTGAGTCCCTTAAGCGTACCAGCGTGGCCTCCTCCACGGTGCTGGTGAGCACCGAGGTGATTTTCACCGCCCTGGGCTTCGCCCTGTTCCTGCATGGAAAAATCCCACGGCTGGGGGTGTGGGCCATTCTCCTGGCCTTTGGGGGCAGCGCCCTGCTGGCCCTCTCCGGAGGCGGCGGGGCAGGGGAGCTGTCCGGCAACCTGCTGGCCCTGGCTGCGGCCTCGGCCGCCGCCGTCTATACCCTCATCGGACGGATACAGCGGGGCCATCTGTCTACCACGGTCTACACCTTTCTGACCTTTCTGACCTATCTGGCCTGCTTTCTCACCCTGCTGTTGGGCACCGCCGCGGCGGGGACGCCCCTGACGGGCTACGGCGGCCGGGAGTGGCTCATCGGTCTGGCGTTGGCGGTGCTGTGCACTCTCCTGGGACACAGCCTGTTTAGCTGGTGCCTCAAGTACCTGTCCCCATCCTACGTGTCCGCCGCAAAGCTGTGTGAGCCGGTCTTCTCCTCCCTGGCGGCCATCCCACTGTTCGGAGAGGTGCCCGGTCCACTCCAGCTTGCCGGAGGCGCGGCGGTGCTGGGAGCTGTCCTCCTCTACACCTGGGCGGAGCGTGAAAAAACTCCTGCCGGATGAGTCCGGCAGGAGTTTTTTCAGTCGTTAGGCGCCGAGGGCGGCCACGATAAAGGGCTTGAACTTGTCCCAGTAGCCCATGATGAAGATGATGAGCACAATGACGGGCAGGACGTACTTGAAGTAGAGGCGGAACTGGGCGGGGAAGCGGACGCCTCTGCCCTGGTTTGCTTCTTCCAGGAAGTGGTCGTAGCCCCAGCCATACTTTTTGGATACACAGCAGAACAGCAGGTAGATCATGGAGCCGATGGGGAGCAGGTTGTTGCTCACCAGGAAATCCTCCCAGTCCATAATGCCCATGCCCAGGGCCTTCACGCCGCTCCACAGGTTGTTGCCCAGCAGACAGGGCAGGCTCAGCAGGAAGATGAGCACCAGATTGGCCAGTACCGCCCTGCCACGGGAGATACCGAAGCGGTCCATCCAGCAGGCGAGGATATTCTCAAACACGGCGGTTACGGTGGACAGGGCGGCAAAGAACAGGAAAACGAAAAACAGCGCGCCCCAGAGCTGGCCGCCCGGCATGGCGTTGAACACATTGGGCAGGGTCACAAAGATCAGGCTGGGGCCCTGGCCGGGGTTGACGCCGAAAGCGAAGGCGGAGGGGAAGATGATCAGGCCGGAGACAAAGGCAACGCAGGTGTCCAGAACGCCCACGTTGATGGCCTCGCCGAACAGGCGGCGCTCCTTGCCGATGTAGCTGCCGAAAATGGCCATGGCGCCAATACCCAGGCTGAGGGTGAAGAAGGCCTGTCCCATGGCGTCATAGATGGCGCGGAACAGCCGAAAGCTGCCGTCGGCATCGTACATCAGGTTGTGGAAGTTGGGCACCAGGTAGAACTTCACGCCCTCCATGGCACCGGGAAGGGTGAGGGCGCGGACGGCCAGTACTACCAGCAGGGCCAGCAGGCAGAGCATCATGGCCTTGTTGACCTTCTCCACGCCGTTTTTCAGGCCGCGGCTGCAGATCAGCATACCCAGCACCACCACGATGCCCATGAACAGAAGCTGAATTCCTACGTTGCCCTGCATGGCGCCGAAAGCGGTTTCCACACCAGCGGCATCCAGGCCCCGGAATTCGCCGGCAGCCACCTTGAAGAAGTAAAGCAGCAGCCAGCCGGCGATGGTGGTGTAGAACATCATCAGCAGGTAATTGCCCGCCATGCCGAACCAGCCGTACCAGTGCCACTTGCTCCCCTTGGGCTCCAGGACCTGAAAGGAGGCCAGGATGCTCTTCCGGCTGGCCCGGCCCACGGAAAACTCCATGGCCATGATGGGCAGGCCCATGATGACCAGGAACAGCAGATAGATCAGCACAAAGGCCGCGCCGCCGTACTGCCCCACGATGTAGGGGAACCGCCAGACGTTGCCCAGGCCGATGGCGCACCCGGCGGAGATGAGCACAAAGCCCAGCCGGGACGCAAAGGTCTCTCTCTCTTTCACAATTGCATACCCTCCTTGGATCAGCCGCCACACGCGCGGCATTACACACATAATAGCGGATTTTGGAAGGTATGTCAATCAAAAGCGGCGCGTAACCCTTGTGTCATGGCGGAACGGGTACTTTTAAAGCCAATCAAGAACCACGTCCCGCAGGGTGACGGGGGAGACGCAGTTGCGCCGGAGGAGCTCCAGAAGCTGGTCAATGCGCTCCACGCTGACCGTGATGTTGGGCACCGATGCCTCCTCTCCGTCCGGTCCTGCCACCTTAACTCCATAGCTCTCGCAGGACAGGCCGCCGCTCAGCTCCATCTCGTCCACCAGAATGTAATACTGGAAGGAGTGTGCAGTGCCGTCCTCCTCTTCCCCCGTACAGGTATCGACTAATAGTTCCCTCATCTTGTATCTGCTCCCTTCTTCTTTGATCCGTAAGACCATTATATTGTATTTTCCAGCATTTGTAAAGGACCGATCACCGCAGGTTTCGACACGGGAGGGCGGTTATGTCACCCGCAGAGAGGACTTCTGTCAACGAAAGCGCGAAGAAGGGGAGAGAACGGCGAGAATGGTCGAATTTGAGGGAGTGAATGTGGAAAGAAAAGAGGCGTCCGCCGGCAGCGGACGCCTCTTTGTGGAAAAAAGGGGCTAGGAGAGGGGAAAAGCCGCCTCCACGGCCTCGGAAATGGCCTCGGCAAAGGTGGGATGGGGGCGCACCGGGCGGAGCAGCTGCTCCGCCGTCAGCTCCAGCGTGACCGCCAAGGCGAGCTCGGAGATCAGATCGGTGGCCCGGTAACAGCACAGCTGAGCCCCCAGCAGGGCGCGGCTCTCCCGGTGAAATACCAGCTTGACAAAGCCCCGCTTTCCCCCCTCGATGAGGGTACGGGCGTTGCCCCCCAGCACACACTTGCCGGCGGCACAGGGGATGCCCCGGGCCCTGGCCTCGTCGGCGGTGAGTCCCACCTGGGCCAGCTCTGGGCTGGTGTAGACGCAGGCGGGGATGGGGGCCACTCCGCGGAGGGGGGGGCGGCCCAGCAGGAGGTCGGCCACAAAGCGCCCCTCCGCCTCCGCCTTGTGGGCCAGCATGGCCCCGCCGATGGCGTCCCCGATGGCGTAAAGGGAGGGGATGGAGGTGCGGAACTGTCCGTCCACCCGGAGGAACCCCCGCTCCAGCTCCGGCAGGAGGTCCCCGGCGTACGATGTCACGGATGGAAGCGATGTATTC
>OGXZ01002139.1_pt1 | contig 10420 bp, 12 predicted proteins | sample 1576431 | NCBI WGS metagenome assembly OGXZ01 (sample SAMEA3541590, study PRJEB24748) | human gut metagenome | biome: human gut; feature: human-associated habitat; material: faeces | place: China | collected 2012
AACATCAGCCTCCTTCACAAGAGGCAAAACACCATTATTCTCCAACAAGACGATACCGGGTCCTGCAAGAGCGGATTTAAGTCCGCGCCTTCAGCGGGCGCCGGGAACAAACGCAAGAACGGGTCCGATGTAAAGAGCATGAAAATCAAAAAGCCCATGCCCACCAAGCCCATGGTGCCCACCACACGAGCGACCATCTCAGCCGGTAAACGACGCGCAGCGAACGCTAGCGCTACCCCCCACCACGAAAGCGTCACGGTCCAAAAGAGGATCGAGCCTTCATGACTGCCCCACGTCGCCGCCACTTTGTAGTACCACGGCAAGAGCGAATTTGAGTTATTCGCCACGTTCAGCACCGTAAAGTCTGAGACGTAGAACGAATACGCCAATGCACCAATGGCAATCGTGCCAAAAAGCGCATTAGCGGCTGCCGCAGGGCGTGCCACCGCCATCAGGGCTTTATTCCCTGTGGCAGCGCCCACCATAAGCAGTACGCCCTGTATGAGGCTAATCGCCAGACATAAAATCAAGGCAAAGTGACCAATCTCAGGAATCACTTGTAGTCTCCAGTAGTTTTGTAACGTTGACCTTTGCTCTCCGGCCCTTCACTAAAAAAAGCGGAGAAGGACGCACCCTCAAGGGCAGCGTCCTTATGTGAGAAAAACGGCGCCGACACGCTCGGCCACGAGCTCGTTTTCCTCAACTCACTTGTGGGCCCAGGCGGTCAACCTCAGCCCACAGCGTTAAACCCTTACACGGGATTGGCACCCGGATGGTTGGGTGGCATCGGTGTCCCTGGGGGCATATCACCGTGCACCTTGTGTGCCTTTTCCACGCCCTTCTTGTGAGCATCTTCAAGGGCCTTAGCGGCCTCTGGCGGCATGTAGTTTTCGTCGTGCTTGGCTAAGACTTCGCTTGCGGTAAAGAGCCCCGTTTCATCTAACTTCCCTAACGCCACGACGCCCTGCCCTTCGGCAAAGAGGTCCGGCAAAATGCCACGGTACTGCACGGGCACGAGCTGCGCCGTGTCCGAAATCTTAAACTGCACCGTAACGCCGTCCGCAAGACGCTTCACGGAGCCCGGCTCCACCACGCCGCCCAAGCGGAACGTACGACCCTGCGGGGCCTCTTTCGCGGCGACCTGCGAAGGGGAGAAGAAAAACACGAGGTTTTCGTTAAAGGCGTTGAACGCAAGGTACGCCCCGACGCCCACAACGGCCACAGCAGCGCCAATGAGCGCCATTTTTTTACTTTGTGCATTCATGGGGATCAGATCTCCAAGGTCGATTTCATAGCACGGGCTTCACGCAAGAGTCGCTGACAAATGCGACGGCGGCGAGCACGTAGTGAAAAAATTTCGTAAATCACCGCCACAGTCAGTGCGGTGTAGGCCGACCAGACGTAGTAGCCGTGGCCACCCATGTGGATAAAATCAGAAAAACTCGTCCAATTCACAGCGTTCCCTCCAAAGCCGCTTTACGCGTCCAATCTTCACGGCGTTCACGCTCAAGGATGATGGAGCGAGAGCGCGCCAAAACCACACCAATGCCGTAGAACGTCCCTGCGAGCACCATGGTCAAGAGGGCGTAGAGCATCACCGGCGCAATCGATGTGCCGCGCGACGTGATCGACGCCCCTTGATGCAAGGTGTTCCACCACTGCACGGAGAAGTAGATAATCGGGACGTTCACCACGCCCACTAAGCTGATCACGCTCGAAGCGCGGTCAGCGCGACGAGAATCTTCAATGGCCGCATGCAAGGCAATAAAGCCCAAGTACAAGAAAAAGAGGATCAATTCACTCGTCAAACGTGCATCCCACACCCAGTACGTGCCCCACGTCGGGCGACCCCAGAAGGCACCGCAAAAGAGGCACACAAAGGCGAAAAGTGCGCCCGTTGGCGCCATGGCTTGCGCCAAAATAAAACTCATCTTGGCGTTACGTAACAGACCGATGGCGCTGCAAACTGCCATCAACACGTAGAGGAACATGGATAGCCAAGCCGCTGCCACGTGAATAAACATGATGCGGTACGAGTTACCTTGACGGGCATCCACCGGGGCTTCAAAAAAGCCAATGTAGAACCCAATCACAAAGAGCACCAGAGCAATCGTCAGGCAAATGGGAGCGATTTTTCCTGCCCGTCGGTAAAAAGTCTGTGGGTCAAAAAAGCTCATCGTGGTTACACTCCGAGGAATCAAAAAAATTGTCGGTTGAGGGGGTTGGTTAAATGGTTAAGGTTTTAAGAATTAGTTTTCCGCAATGCGTAACGCTGCTGCAATGGCCATAGGTGAGAGCGCTGCGCTCGCTAACGTCAACCCGGCCACAATCATGAAGTGTGGCGCCGGGCTCATCGCAACCGCAACCGCTTGACTGGCGCCCGAGCCAAAAATCAGTACAGGAATATAAAGCGGCAACACCAAAAGACTTGTTAAGACGCCACCGGTGCGAAGTCCTAACGTGAGCGCAGCGCCCACGCCACCAATAAAACTCAACACCGGAGTACCTAAAAAGAGGCTCGCGACCATCACCACGGTCTCTTCGACCGAGAGGTCAAACATCACACCAAAAACCGTGGCAAACACCGTCATGGGCACGCCCGTCACCAACCAGTGCGCGAGCACTTTGGCGACCACAATCACGGGCAAGGGCTCGCTTGCGAGCAACATTTGCTCGAGCGTGCCATCGGCGTAGTCGGCCGCAAACATGCGAGGGAGCGACAGCAGCGCTGCAAGGAGCGCCGCAACCCACACCACGCCCGGTGCAATCGCGCGCAACGTATTGCTCTCGGCACCGACCCCAAGGGGCACCAGCGTGACCACCACGGCAAAAAAGAAAATCACTTGCGCGAGGTCCGACTTACGACGAAGGGCCAACATCAAATCACGGCGCAAAATCGTGAGAAAGAGTTTCCACATGGCTTACACCTCCCCACCCTGAGCATTGGTGGCTTCTTGCGCGGCTTCATCGTCAAGCGCCTTTTCCACGGCACTGCGACGACGCGGCGCCCAGTGTTCGGGCTCCACCAACAGGCGTTCACCGACTTTCAGCGGCACTTCTTGGTGCGTGACAAGCATCACAATGCCCCCAGCGGCCACGTGCTCCGCGATCAAATCCGCCAAGCGGGCCACACCGCGCACGTCCAAGGCGGTGAAGGGTTCATCCAACACCCAAAGGGGCGTAGCGCTCGACAACCACAAGCGCGCTAGGGCCACGCGACGACGTTGCCCCTGCGAAAGTTGTCCCGCGGGCACGTCCACAAAGTCTTCTAAACCCACCGCTTCGAGCGCGTCAAGGGCTTTAGCTTCCGTCGTTGGCACTGCGGCAATTTCGGCATTGATCAAGACATTTTCTAAGACTGACAGGTCGTCTTTCACACCGTTGCGGTGCCCGATGTAGCAGAGCTCTTTCCAAAAGTCTTGCGAGGCTTTTTGCACGGGTGTGCCGCGCCACAGGATTTCCCCTTCGAGCGGGCGCATCAGCCCCGTCATTAATCGCAAAAGGGTGGTTTTGCCTGCCCCGTTGGAGCCAGCAATGCGCACGAGGGTGCCTGGACGTACAGCAAAATGGAGTCCACGAAAAAGCACGCGTTCACCGCGCTCACAGGTTAAATCGCGAACTTCGAGAATGGGGTCAGTCATTATCGATTGTCTACCTTCAATTCCCACCTAGGATGGGCTTGTCGTCAGACTCGTCGTCACGAGCCTTTTTTACGTTGATGTCAGAGTTTAGGTAGGGTGCATTAAGACAACCTTATTACATAGGGTAACACCCATGGGAGGGTTTTCACCTACTCACAATGTCTAAACCTCTGTCTAAGAAGGAAATAGCCCATCGTTAGAGATTTCTTCAATGACTAAGAAAAAGAAAATCTTTTGAAAAAAATTAAGGTTCGAGTAAGGCTCTATATCTAACTAAATTAGTCGGATTAAAGAGATACCCTCACCTTTGTCATATGGTGTTTTCGAGTACAATGGCTTCCATAGATCACTGCGGGCGAAGTGTCTGTGGTGAGGTTTTTAGATCCTTATTCTTCTTTTCTAGACTCACGGTCATGCGCTTATCTTTGACGTTACTCGCGGGGCTCTCGCCCTTGATGCTGCTTGTGGGATGCTCTTCGCTCTCGACTCTTCCCCTGCCTCACAACACGACCATCACCAACGTGGTGGGCGAAGTGTGGCGTATCGATTCCACTCGCAAAATTGCAGGTCGCTCGGAAGCGATGACAGACCTTTTAAACGAGATGGCCACCAGCCACTGCGCGCGCCGAGGCATGACCGCCCTGCCACTGCGTGGCACGGTGAGCTCCGACGGCACCAAAGGATGGATGGAATTTCGCTGTCAGCACCCCAATAACTATCAGCCCGAGTACCAAGGCTTGATGGGACACTTCAGTTTGGATGAAGAAGACGAGAAGGGCTCTCGCAAATAATTAAGCGCCGTCACTTGGCGCGACGCTCAAACGAAAAACCCCAAACGCTACGCTTCTTGGCACTCTGGTAGCGCAACAAGGCGTAGCGTTTCTTTTTCGCAATAACGAATCGCTTAGCGTCCGCGCCCGGCGTCGCTACCCTTAAAGAGCACTTTCCCAGGACGCGCGGCGGGTCCTGCCTTCACACGCGTGGCCAGCCAACACACAAAGGAGCCTGCCACCAAAATGAGCACCCCGCTCCAGAAGCTCGAGCCTAGTTGTGCATCCAAAATAAGGTTGCCAAATAGACAGGAGAGCACCGGCGTGAAGTAACTCACGATGGCCAAAAGCGTCATGTGCCCTTTCATCATGCCGTAGGTCCAGCAGGAATACCCGCACCCTGTGGCCAACGCCGTAATCACCACGCCCATCCAGCCAAAACCGTGAGGGTTGGCCACTGGCGCGGGTCCCAAGTCGAGCAACCACACCAAAGCGAAAATAAGTGCATCGACCGCAAAAATGATCACCACCGGATTCTGTCCATTGCTCAACGCGCGCGTAAAGGAGCAATACGCCGCCCACAGCAAGGCACCCGTTGCCGCCAGGGCATAGCACCAGGGGTTATGACGAATGTTCGCAAGAAGAGCTTCAGGATCAAACCCCTTGTCACCCCCCAGAACAATCACCACGCCCATCAGACACATCACAAGCCCAATCACCACCCACCAGTGGGCTTTTTGACCGTTAAACAAAATGGCAAAAAGGATGGTGAGGCAGGGCCAGAGGTAGTTGACCATGCCAACTTCCATGGTTTGGTGTCCGCCGTCGCTGATCGCAAGCGAAAACACAAAACACACGGCGCTTAAATTAGCGCTCCCGACGCCAAAAATCAGGTATTTAGGATTAAACGCCCGAAAATTCGGGCGTCCAAAAAAGAGCAAAACAGCAAAAAAGGCAATGAGGTAGACCACCATGATTCCGGCGGAGACGCCGAGATTTTCAGTGATGCCACGCATCATGCCCACAGACATGCCCCAAAGAATGGGCGCTAACATGCCAATGGCGGTAGCCCGCGTTGTGGTATCCATTTGGGCCGAGAAGCCCTTCGCTCTGCCCCAAGTCTGGGCGGCGAAAGTCTTCCACACTCCTTTGAAGAAAAAAGTCTCGCGCCTTGTGTGTGTCACCTCTCTGAGACTAAGGCGCGATAAAACAATTGGTTGAACTCGCTATCTTACTGCCGGACGTCCCGAGAGCGGCTCAAACGGGAACAATTCGACGCTCGATCGAAGCGTTTTTGCTCACGAGTCGACCTTGATCAACATCGATAAACGACTTAACGCAGAGCTGAAGGCTTTTAAAGCGAGGGGCTTGGGTGAGCGTGCTCCACGCCCTCGCCCACGCCCCGAACGCACTTAGGCGCGATCGGGTAATTGCGCGGCTTTGGGTAGGCCGTACGTCAGCGTTGCGCGATCCGAGAGCAATAAGTAAAGCGTCACGATCGCTGAACCCAACACCATCGCCGAGGGTTCCCCGTTCCAGGTGAGCGGAATCTGCTCGAAGATGGCGCGCGAAACGGAAATCCCAGGGCCTGCCACCCAAGCGAGCACGATGCCAGCGTAGAGCGCCATCTTCGAGCGCCCGATTGTTAAGCAGAGCGCCGCAATCACAAAGCCGAGCCCCGAGAGTAAATCCGGGAGCATTGTCTGAAACACGGGCCAAACGTAGCCCGCGTCCATCATGGCAAAGCGCACGACTTCCGCGGCTTCGTGTCCCACGGTGTAAAGCCGCATGAGGGCGGCACACCAAAGGTAAACCGCCACGACCAACAAGAGTCCACCCACGCCAGAGGCGTAACCGGGTTTCGTCATGGCCGCTGGCGCCGCCTTGGCCACTTTGCTCACAGACCAAACGAGCAGAGCTAACACGGCCAACACAATCAGCGTGATGACCGCAATTTGAGCAAACGTAAAATGAATCACTTTGGGTATTCCTATTTTTTAGACAACGAGCAATCAAGGATTTCATCGCCGTTGAGCACATCAACCAACTCGCAACGCTCACCCTCTTGGTGATCTCCCCGGCACACCGCATCGAGCTGCATCAAGCTTTCGCGCAACTTGTTGAGTTCGGCAATTTGACACTTTACCGTATCCAAATGACCGTGAATCATGCGATGCGCCTCATTGGCTGACGTTGCCGTGGGTTCATACAAATTAACCATCAACATACGGATTTCCTCCAATCCCAACCCTAAGGTACGACAACGGCGAATGAAGTCGAGCTGCCTCACGTGAGCGTCACCGTAAATACGGTAATTGTTCGCCAAGCGTTCGGCAGCAGGCAATAAACCAATGCGTTCGTAGTAGCGAATGGTTTCTGTCGACTGTCCCGTCATACGAGCAAGTTCGCTGATTTTCATAAGCAAAACGTCCTTTGTCGCAGGGTTTTTCGCCGTCTTCATGCAGGAAAATGGAAGATGAGGAAAAACGCGTTTCTCGAATTATGGCAAAAAAGACTTGACCTTGTAGCGACTCCAAGGTATGTAATGATAATAATTCTCGAACAAAGGTGCTAGCAAGACCTCTGCTCGAGCGAATGTAACCGATTATTCACCCGAGGCGGGTGAGTCATATGTTGACAGGTACCCCAAGTTTTCCCTCTGGGCCTTGCCCGCCTCAGCAAAGGAGTTATCCATGGCGCAACAAACGCTCTCCATTCCCGAGATGGATTGTCCGATTGAAGAAGGTGCGATTCGTCGTGCGCTCGACGAACGCCAACTTCAAGGCGTCACCCTCAACGTTATGACTCGGACCGCGAGTTTCGATGCCAGTGTCAAGGCGCAAGACGTCATCGATGCGGTTGCGAGCGCGGGCTTTACTGCCACGCTCCCAAAGAGCGCGTCGCAGCGTCGCACCCTCGCGATTCCTGAAATGGACTGTCCCATTGAAGAAGCGGATATTCGTAAAGCGCTCGATGAGCGCAAGATCGATGGGGTGGAATTGAATGTCATGACCCGCTCAGCGCTCTTTCAAGGGGACGAGGCGAAAGTGCAAGCCGTGATCGACGCGGTGAAGGCCGCGGGCTACGAGGCGCACGTCATTGAACGACGCACCCAAGCCGTTGAAGACGTCAAAGTGCCCTATTGGCGTTTTGGTATTGCGCTCCTCATCGCCCTTATCTCGGAGTTTCTCGATCTTGCTGTGGACTACGAGGTCAATCCCCTGCCCCTTTCGCCCGAAACACTGGGGAACGTGAGTTTAGTGCTCGCCGTTGTTGCGATTTTAATGGCCGGTTTGGGCACACTCAAAGCGGGGATTCAATGCCTCCTGCGCTTTGAATTTAACATGAGCACCCTGATGGCCGTGGCCGTCATCGGGGCAATGTGCATTGGCGCGTGGCCTGAAGCGGCCATGGTGATGGTGCTCTTTGAAATCTCCGAGACGATTGAAGACCTCTGCATGACCAAGGCGCGCCGTTCCATTCGTGACTTGATGGCGTTTACGCCAAGTCAAGCCCAAGTGGTGAGTGCCAATGGGCAAACCCAGACAGTGGCGGTGAGCGACGTGGCCTCAGGCACGATCATTCGCGTGTCGCCAGGCGAACGCTTCCCGTTGGACGGCCGTATTCAGGTGGGCACCTCAACTGTCGACCAAGCCAATGTGACTGGAGAAAGTCTTCCAGTTGACAAGCTCCCGGGCGACGTGGTCTGGAGCGGTACCGTGAATCTCACGAGCACGGTTGACGTCGAAGTCACAGCGAGCGAAGCCGATTCGCTTACCTCTCGCATTATTGAAGCGGTGGAAAACGCTCAAGCAAGCAAATCACCCGTGCAGCGCTTTGTGGATCGCTTTGCGGCGGTTTACACCCCGATCGTCTTTGTGATCGCTTTGGCCGTAGCCGTTTTGCCTCCGCTCATCTGGGGCGACTGGATGGGCTGGCTCTATAAAGCGTTCTGCTTGTTGGTTATCGCTTGCCCCTGTGCCTTGGTGATCTCCACGCCCGTGACGATTGTTTCCGCATTAGCAACCGCCACGCGCTGTGGCTTATTGATTAAAGGCGGGCTCTATCTTGAACAAGCGCGCCGCTTACGCTACGTGGCGCTTGACAAGACAGGCACCTTAACGCGTGGGGAACCCTCCGTCACAGAGGCCGAAACGCTTGAGAACGTCAACTTTGATCATGCGCTCGCGCTCGCTGCGTCGCTCGCTGCGATGAACAAACACCCGCTCTCTGAGGCCATTGTGCGTTTTGCTCACCTCAAAGGCGTCACGATGCACCAGGTGGCAAACTTCACAGCGCTCCCTGGGCAAGGTGTGGAAGGGGAGATTCACGGCGTGAAGTATCGCTTGGTGAAACCCTCGGTGGTCAATAACGATCGCGTCGCGGAGCTCGCCCAAAACTATCAACGTCAAGGCATGAGTGCGGTGGTCTTAACGGACTTGTTGGGAGCTCAGATGATTTTCGCCTTTGCCGATGAAATGAAGGCTGGGATCCGAGATAGTCTCGCAGCCCTTCGCGCCGAAGGTATTACACCAGTGTTGCTCACGGGCGACAATGCCGAGGCAGCGACAACGCTCGCGGAACGCGTGGGTATTACCGATGTGCGCGCCAACCTTTTGCCTGACGACAAATTGAACGCCATTGAAGCCCTCCAAAAACAAGGCGTCACGGCCATGGTGGGCGACGGCATTAATGACGCGCCGGCGTTGGCCCGCTCCGACATTGGTATCGCCATGGGAATTCGTGGTACGGATAGTGCCATTGAAGCCGCTCACGTCGCGGTGATGGACGACAACATTGGCTCGGTCGCCACCCTCGTGCGTCTCTCGCGCATTACGTATAAGGTGCTCGTGCAGAACATCACCTTTGCCATCGTCATCAAGTTGATCTTCATGGCCATGGCCTTGGGTGGCGTAGCCACCATGTGGATGGCGGTCTTTGCCGACACGGGAACGTGCTTGATTGTGGTGGCCAACGGCATGCGTATGCTTCGCATGAAGGACACACTCGACAAAATGGCCTCGGCAAAAGCGCTCTAGCTTTTCGCTTTGGCCCTATATCCCAAAATAACCCAAAGATACTCCAAAGGCCTGGGAGGCTATATCACCTCTCGGGCCTTTGCCACATTGATACAGCAGCGAGCGATCAAGCCGTTGGAGCCCAACGCCATTCCACGATCAATTGTGCATTGTTCTCATGACCGGATGGTATCCGGTGCACGACCTATTCGACCTCACCCCAGAGCCAATTGAGAAAATCATCGCGATGAATAACGGTGGTGGACGTCGTCTCGAGAGCCATCCAAAAGTGTTCAGGAAACACCACTCGTCGCTCACCGTCTGGGTTCATCGTGACCTCAAAGACGATCGACAACAAATGCCGCAGTTTGTGTTGCAGCAGTCGATAGCGCTCTGCATGGGGAAACTCGAGGTAAAACCGCTCACATAGCGGTGCCATCAACGTCTCTAGCTTGAGAGCCGTCTCCGGCGCTCTGCTCGCGTGACAGAGCATCTCCAAGAGAATCTCGTCCAAACACGAATCTTTTTCACGCAACGCTTGTGTGAAAAGAGGCCTCAAGCTCGCCATGAGACGTTTATCTTCTGCCGAGATCTGAGGCAAGAAGGGCGAGACCGGTAATACCCAACGGCCAATAACCCGATTGTCTGCCGATCGTGACTGGGTCAGACGTGCAATCAATTCCGCGGGCATGGTCGGCATGAACTGCAGGCTCGGCGTTTCCTCGCTTGATGACGGCTCTTTGAAAGCCAAGGCAAGAGGCGAGGCGGGTAGTGACAGGGCGTATGAGGACAAAAGCGATATTGCGCTGCCTTTAGTCACCGTGGGGCTCACTCACGCCTTTGCGTTTTAGCCGTCCCGTGGTGTTGTCCATGCGGTACTCCATAATGTCGCCCGCCACGATGTGCTTCGCCACGTCGATGGCGGTGTCACGATCCACCGCAAACCATTCGGTGGGGTGGTATGGCACGCCTTTAGAGCTGAAGAGAGTCA
>OGXZ01002143.1_pt1 | contig 10405 bp, 9 predicted proteins | sample 1576431 | NCBI WGS metagenome assembly OGXZ01 (sample SAMEA3541590, study PRJEB24748) | human gut metagenome | biome: human gut; feature: human-associated habitat; material: faeces | place: China | collected 2012
GCCTTGAACGTGGTGCAGACGAGAACCGTTCCATAGGAATCATACTTTGTGCGGAGAAAGATCGTGTAGAGGTAGAACTTGCGCTTGAAGATATGGGAAAACCTATCGGAGTGGCGGATTATCAACTAATAGTACCGAAAGAGAAATTACAAAAAGTCCTTACTGACGAGATAAAGGCGTTTAGTGAGGAAAAAAGAAATATGAATCTAAATATATAAATATTCAGAAAATGAACCAACATATATCTATATCTGATAAATTATGCAAATTACTGAATGTCAATACATATGATCATTTTCGTGACATCACGAAAATGGTCGCATTTGACAGTGGATCTAAGCATTAAACAAATGCTATGGCAATACGGAATAAAAACCCGAGAACCTTCCTCCTGCTGAGGACATCAAGAAAGTGGAACGCAGAGTGGCAAGCAACGAGAAGAAAATAGAAAAAAACTTCAAGTAAATTGCCAAAGAAGGTTGAATGATATTGAATAATCTTAAGGCAGACAAATATAATAAGTGAGGTTATTTCAACACTCTCAGAAACCTTCTCGCAAGAAGATGTTTGTTTATAAAATCAACTTTTGTCGGTAGTGAGAAATAATTTTAAAGATTGGGCTGAAAAATAACAATGAAACAATATAAGTTTGTAGATTTATTTGCTGGATGCGGCGGTCTGAGTTTGGGATTGCAACAGGCTGGATTTACTCCATGGTTCGTTAATGAAATCGTGGAACAGTTTTGCAATACCTATAAATTTAACCATGATTTGAGTGATGACCACTATTTTGTGGGAGATATTGCGGAACTCAACCTACATCTTGAAGGATACAAGGATATGCTATCAGATATAACATTGGTATGTGGTGGACCTCCTTGTCAAGGTTTCTCTATGGCTAATCGTCAACGAATATTGGATGATCCTCGTAATGCTTTATATAAACAATACTTGATATTCTTGAAAAATACTCGTCCTAAGTTCTTTATTATGGAGAATGTAAAAGGGATGATGAACAAAATAGAAGAAATCAAACAGAATTTTGAGGAATATCTTGGCGGCGAGTACCAATATGATTATGCACTTTTGAAGGCACAAGATTATGGTGTACCACAAAATAGAGAACGTTTCATAATGATAGGCAATAGAGTTGGGGTAGAGCCAAAGTTGATATTTGAAGAAATATACAAGCATAAACGCAAGCCTTTCGTGCTGAAAGACGCTCTTGAAGGGCTTCCTCATTTAGTCGCGAAGAAAGAAAAAGGTTCAAAGGGAGTAGAATGTGCAGAGTCTGGCTTTACAGAATGCGATTTCTCGTACATCAAGAATGACTTCTATAAATTTATCAATGGTGACAAGGAGATTACAAAGCTCTACAATCATAAGAATCGTTATAATAATGAGCGAGACATAGAAATCTATCGTAGATTACCACAAGGCGCAAACTCCTTGCATGAGTCTATTGCAGACATCATGCCATATAAAAGGAGAAATGATATATTCAAGGATAAATACTTCAAATTGGATGAGACGCAAATCTGCAAGACGATAACTTCTCATATGAAGTTTGATTGCAATATGTACATCCACCCTTGGGATGCAAGAGGATTAAGTCCTCGTGAGGCTGCACGCATTCAGACGTTCCCCGATGATTATGTGATAACGGGCTCTCAAAATATGTGGTATGCACAAGTAGGAAATGCCGTTCCTGTAAAACTTGCCAAAGCCATAGGCGATGGCATCATGAAATTTATAAGATGAGACATTTAGAATTATTTGCTGGCATAGGTGGTTTTAGAAGAGCAATGGATTTGCTTACGCAAGACCACATCATGGATTTTCATTGCATTGGCTACTCTGAGATAGATGCCAAGGCCGTGAAAACTTATTGTGCCAATTACCACCCTGAGGTTGATGGCGAGTTGGCTATGGGGGATATAGTGGAATTTACTAGCAATAAAAACAACATGGACAATTTGCCTCAATTTGATTTGGTGACTGGCGGTTTTCCCTGCCAAACTTTCAGCATGATGGGAAAGCAAGCTGGTTTCAATGAGGATCGTGGGCAAATGTTTTTTCATATCATTGATATCCTTGCTGTAAAGATGCCAAGATATGTGCTTCTTGAAAATGTGAAAAACCTTAAGTCACATGATAAGGGAAGAACATTTGCACGTATCAAACAAGAGTTGGAGGCATTAGGGTATCAAGTCTTTACTGACATATTTAATACTGCACAGTTCCATTTGCCACAAACTCGTAACAGACTGTTGATTTTTGCGACAACAGAACCTGTCCCTGCAGATTTTGAAGTGCAATTTACTTGCGACAATATTGCAGGCTTGTTTGATCAAGTATATCAAGACTTGGGCACATACCATTATCAAAGCGTCAATGACATATTAAGTTTGGATGTTGATCAGAAGTATTTCCTTTCGGAAAGAATCAAACCGACCCTGTTAGCTGATGGTTCTGCCAACTTTAAGTCGAAGTCAGACATCAATATGAGTATAGCTCGGCCTTTGACCGCAACGATGCACAAGATGCACCGTGCTTGTCAAGACAACTATTATAGTCAAGACTTCATAGAGTCACATGGTGCTATCAATCCTGTAAAAACGATGACCAAGGAACAATTGGCACAGTTGCCTATCCGTAAGTTGACACCAGAAGAGGCTTTCATGTTGCAGGGTTTCCCTGCAAACTTTGCCATCAACGGCCGAAATGCGGGGGTTGCAGATGGCTCACTATACAAACAAGCAGGGAATGCAGTCAGTGTAAATACGATTTATGCTGTTTTGTATTACCTTATAACAAATCATATAATTCACGAATAGCTATGTTTTTTGAAGTTCACTCAGAAAAGAAAATTGGTTTCAAGAAATTAAGTCCTAACGACCTTGGTTTGAAGGAGTCTGGGCATCAAACTCATATTGGACTTTATCAGCACGTCTTGGATTTCTTGCCAGATAATCATGTGGAGAAAGCTGCCATATTGATTTATGACGACTATTGTGAAATCTTGAATTGTGACTATGGAAAGATAAACCGTAGTACTGGCAAGATGGAAGCTCCCAATATTAAGTCGGGGGCAAGAAACGAACATACGATTGTAAATCAGATTCGTGAATTTGCTTCCTTGAAACCAACTTGTGAGTGGTATCTAGTGTGGTTTGGCTTGCAAAGTGAGGAATTAGTCTTTTGGCTAATATCAAGTGACTCGGAAGATTTCCAACATGCTTCTAACATTTTCCCAACTCAGAACAAGGTCTATGATGAGAATAGTGCTTCTTTTTCGCTTGCTATAGACTTCTTGGAAAAGAAAGTGAATGGAGTTTCCATAAAGTTACAGGAAGAAATAGAAGTTGCTTCGCAGACAGGTAAACAAATTAAAAAGTATAAGAAACAAGATATTGAAAAGGCAAACAAACTTTTCAAGCAAATAGGTTATAGCGGAGAGCAAATTATTGCACAATACTTGGAAAAACAAAAGTTAGCTCATACGATAAGTAATTACAGATGGATGAATGCCAATACGGAGTCTGGTATGCCATTCGACTTCATCATAAACGAAGGATTGGAAGAAGAAAACTTTATTGACGTGAAATCGACTCGGTTTGATTTCAACCAGTATCTCTATTATAGCGATGAAGAAATCGGTTTTGTTCACGGCTTGAAAGAAGATAAGAAATATTCAGTTTACAGGGTGTTCGATATGGACAATGCTCAGAAAAAGCTCCGGGTATGTACGAACTGTATGAGTTATATTTCTTCTGTCAATGCTGACATAGCTGACCTTTCTTCCAAAATGGAAAAGGTTCAGACGATACTTCAATCCATAAAGATTGGAGTAAGACCTAATGACTGTTTTGTAAACATTCAACCGCAAATTATATTATAAGTATGGACGAGATTGTAAAACATATCAATGATACTAATGCCAGTTATCGACCATTGGGAGCTGGCGATGCCAAGAATACAGACTTGTTCTTGGATAATGAGCATTACCAACTCTTCGAGGGAGCAGGAGAACATATTACTGTAAGATACCACAAGGAAAATCTTGCAAAGGCGATTTTGTTCATTGCTTCAATCTTGCCAAGAAAGTTTGACCAATCATCAGTGCATTGCGTTGTTCCATATTCCAAGGATTTTGTTATAAACCAATTATCTTTGCTCGATGCATTGTTTGTCGAAGACGGTAAAAATGTAGAGACTATTACGCAAGAGTGGAATGCTCGTAAAGATGTGCCGCAGAAGAATGGAAAGATAGATACTCGCTTCTATTTCAATGGATTGTTGAAAGATGTTATATATAGAGACGCTACAGGCAAAGAACAAAAGGGAAAGTTTACCATCCGTAATTATTTTGCAGGTGGGTATTCTGAATTACATATCAAAAAGGCTAATGATGGTATTTTTGACATTGAGATTACAAATGTAAACACACCATATGATGATGGAAAGGAAGATGGATTGGAAGAAAAAGAAATGATGGCTAAACCTTCTTTGTCTTTGCAGCAAATCTTTTATGGTGCACCTGGTACAGGAAAGTCGTATACAATTAAGGAGGAAACAAAGGAGTCGGATGTGATTCGTACAACTTTCCATCCAGACACTGACTACTCAACTTTTGTTGGGGCATACAAACCAACAACGGCATTACTACCTATTTGTGATGAACTCGGACAACCAATGAAAATTGGTGCGACAACATTACATAAGGAGCAAATTGTCTATGAGTTTGTGGCACAATCATTTCTGCAAGCATACGTCAATGCTTGGAAAAAATTCGACAAGGACGATAAACAGTACCTTGTCATAGAAGAAATCAACAGAGGTAACTGCGCTCAAATCTTTGGCGACCTGTTCCAACTTCTCGACCGTAATGATTATGGTTTTTCTGATTATCCGATAAAAGCGGATGCAGATATGAAGCGACAACTTCAAAAAGCATTTGCAGGATTGGTTATTGCGCAAAAAGACAAAATTAATGCCATGTATGAAGGCAAGGATATTGTATCACAAGTGTTGAATGGCGATATTCTACTATTGCCTAACAACCTTTACATATGGGCTACCATGAACACAAGCGACCAGAGTTTGTTCCCAATAGACTCTGCTTTCAAGCGTCGATGGGATTGGACTTACATGCCTATATCTGATGCGGAAAAGAACTGGATTATAGAAGTTGATGGAAGCAAATATGATTGGTGGCAGTTCCTTGAAAAGATAAACGAGAAAATTGGTTCCATAACCAATTCTGAGGATAAGAAACTCGGCTATTTCTTCTGCAAAGCACAAGATGGTGTTATATCGGCAAAAACATTTGTCGGTAAGGTTATCTTTTATCTGTGGAACGATGTGTTTAAGGACTATGAGTTTGGTGATGCTATTTTCAATGATGAGGATGGTAGCAAGTTGTCTTTCGATAAATTCTACACTTCAGAGGGTAAAAACTCAAAAGTCGTTGAAAAGAAAGTCGCCTTGTTCTTAAAGAACTTGGGTATTGAGATTATCGCTACGGAAATTATGTCAACAGATGATACCATCAACACTACTTCTATTATTAAGGTAAACGGCAAAGAAATCAAAAAGGTAAATGCCATACCTTATACTGTCATTGAGGAATACGTCAAACAAAATCAAGGAAAGACTGCACAAGAAGTTATTGATATTTGGAAACCTTTCAAGAAATACTCTATGCGCAGTTGGATTGTTGCGAACAAGGAAGAACTTGCCAACATGGATGAACGTTATGCCAATTATTCGTATAAGATAGATTGTGCGGATGGAAATTCTCTTTGGGTCAATAAGGATGGTTGGATGCACAGACCTGCTAATCCGTCTTTGAGAGATACAATCAATGAGTTTATTCATGCTGTCAACGAAGCGAACTTGGGCATTATTATTACAGAAGAAAATATCTAACAATGCGCATACTGATAGAAGAATATCAATACAACGTTGCCAATATAAAGAACATTCTCTATGGCATTGATGCTTTGGAGAATGTTGAGGGTAAGGTGTCCGTTCACTATGTGGGGTATTTCTATAATACTCTACTGAAGGATTGTGTCTTTATCCTTCCCAAGGTATTGCTCAAAGATGTGGTGGGGCAAGAACTTGTATTTGGGAAATATAAGCCAGAAAGCATAGCTAACTTGGATGAGAACAATCCTCTTGATGCTGTTGAGAGAAATTTTCTCTACAAGTTTGCAGTTTGGATTTATCGTGCCATTGTGGTTTACAAGAACGACAAACGCAACGATACCGATATTGTATATCATTCGCAAATAGCCCAAGTTGGTAATGGGCAGCGTAGATTGAGCAATACTTATCTTGATATTCTTCTGTCGTTGTTACAATTCAATCGTAACAACCAAAGTTTCTTCTTTTTCATTGTGAAGAACTTACATAGTGGCTTGAATAAAATCAATTGGACTCGAACCATCGGAACGCAAGCAGCCATTGTGCAAGATGGACGACCTATATACTTGAATCCTGTTAACAAAAAACGACAAATCAACTTTGATGAAGAACTGCTCGTTATCTTCTTCTCAATTTTGAATTATATAGGTGAGACTTATGGCTTTCCAAAAGAAATCTGTTGCCAGTTTCAGTTGATAACGGGAAAGAAGTTTGAGACGTACTTGAATGGCTTCGGCAAAACACGTTTGCGCCAAATTAAGTACAAATATTTCTCTGACAAAGCACTACAACTGTGGCAATTGTGCTATGCCTTCTTTGATGAAGCACGACAAGTATTCATCACGACAGAGCAGAAAGAATATCTGTTGGTCAAGAATTTCTATATTGTATTCGAGGCTATTATAGACGAGTTAATTGGTGACAATCCATTGCCAGATGGTATGGAGAAAAAGCAAGAGGATGGAAAAATCGTTGACCACTTATTTACAGCCAAAAGTTTGATTGAAAGCGAGAACAAGCAGACCTATTATATAGGTGACAGCAAGTATTACAAGATGGGGCATGAACTCGGCTCAGAATCCATCTACAAGCAATACACCTACGCAAGAAATGTCATTCAATGGAATCTTGACATTTTCAATAATGGTAATACAACGGAGTCGGGCATTCGTATTCGTGATGATGTGACGGAAGGATATAATATCATTCCGAACTTCTTCGTGTCAGCAAAAATGGACGAAAGTTTTGACTATACAAATGATGGTATCGAAAAGACAGATCGCAAGAAGAACCGTCACAAACAAGTACAATTCAACAACCGCTTGTTTGACCGCGACACCTTGCTTCTGTTCCATTATGATGTAAACTTTCTTTTTGTCCTGTCGCTCTATGCAAGAAATAACACGGATCAAAAGACGCAATGGAAGCATAACATTCGTGAGCGTTTTCGCACAGAAATACAAGAATGGCTACAAAAGGATTACGACTTCTATGCAATGAAGGCACATCCCGATGTGAATGGAGAAGAATACATCAAGACACATTTCAAAGAGTTACTTGGCAAGGTTTATACTCCATTTACGGACGAAAAAGTCTATTCTTTAGCATTAGACACAACAACAGATGCAAACAAGGCGGAGAATGAACAACTGCTAAGTGTATTGAAGAAATATTTCTTTGTAGCAGATTGTAGACTTGGCGAACACCCTGACAAGGTTCTGCAAAAGCCTATAGCCGAAGGATACTTACCCGTTGCTGACGCAACAAAAAATGGTGTATTAATGGTGATGATGGAGAACTACGAAGGAAAGAAACAAAAGTTCCTGCCAACAGGGAAACTTGCTGTCGGTATCAAATACACAAGAGACGGCATAGAAATTGCCGAGAACTTACAATCCATTGGATATGTATTGTTCCATACTCGTAAGGATATCGGTCAGCATCTTTTCCGTGTAAAGAGCGTTCAACTCATAAAGTCAGTGGACGACTTGCCTGTTGGAATATACAAGAATGTCAGCACAACGGAAATGTATGTCGTGGTTGATGTTGATACATCCTATGAAATGGATTCATCTGAGATACATTCTTCGAAGAAGGCATATACTCCGAATACGAGATACGATGCACAATATTTCAAATTATCACAACTAAAGAGTCCGAAATAGAGATATCCTAAATATGGTAGATAATAAAAGGAAACATAAATATACTAATTCAAGAAATAATGCATATTCATTCTCGAAGAAAAAAATAGCATTTCTCAAAAAGACTGGCTATTTGGAGCGTGTCGGCAGCCTTAAAACAGGACATTGGATAGTTGTTTCAAAATAATTGATTTTGGTTTGTGAACCCAAATGTTCAAAAGTCGCATCGTCACAGTTGTTACAGCAAAGACCTCCGCCGCCTATGCCCATCATCTCATATAATAACATAGTACGAAGCATAAATAACACTGTACGTGAAAAAATCTGCCATATCTCCCAGCTTCTGTATAACTCGTTGTATATAAGCAAAATAAAGGCTGGCAGACAACTCGATAATCGGGTTATCTACCAGCCTATCCTCCAGCCTTAACAAGCTATCCTCCAGCCTCAATAATCCTTCTGACAGCCTCAACAATCTATCTGACATGGTAGTTCTTTACAAGTGAGCACATTTTTATACAATTCTGTTTGCATTTTATTGTGACACCTCAAAGAAAAGCCTTTGCATTTAGTATCATTGCAAGGGAAAAGCGTATTGCCACAACTGACCTATCAAGGACTCTCCAGCTCTCTGCCGAAGAACGCCCAAGAAGCTATGTAGATAATTTAGACAAAAGTCACTTGATAACAAAAGGTGGAGTCAAAAAGGGATCATACTTCCAAATCAACCCAACTTTGTTACGTAATGCAAAGTCAAATATCGTAACAACATTGAAGACGATCGAGCCTCATGTACTCAAAGCCCTCATCAAGGAAGACATACGCATGCACCCAATGAGTAAAATTTCAGATATTGCCAATCGTATCCCTGATGTTGACATAAAAGAAATTAGAAAGCAACTATACGATATGATAGGAACTGATATAGAGAAAGAAGGAACACGTTTTGATGGTAAATACTATATCAAATAGTGGCATAAAAAAAAAGGTTCGAAAAAGCAAAATTTGTTAAATGACCCATAAATAATTGACTATCAGCGAAGTCGCTTTTTTGCTTTTCTTTTTTATTGCTTCCTTTTTGAAAAAGGAAAAATAAGATAGTATGCGAAATAATTGACTTTCACATACTATCTTATCCTCTTGATATGATATCAAAGCCTTCATATAATTTGTGCCGTTTGAAACGGCACAAATTACTGGAGGCAAATCACCAGACATACAAATAAGCATATATCCTGCCGTAGCCCAAATCACTTGGACTTGGGAAGATGAAGAAGGTATTGTGCAAGATTATGAACACTTCTCCATTCCCTTCATCTTGACTGTAGATAAGGTGTTGGGCAAGATACGCAACAAAACCATGCGCGAACTGCCAGGCGGAACCCTTTTTCCTGATACGATGAAGCAGTATGATGAATATACCATACGTGAGGCTCTACATAATGCCATCGCCCATCAAGATTACACCTTGCAACAGCGCATAGTTTTCGTAGAAGGTCCAAGCACCTTATACTATGGCAATGGCGGTAGCTTTATTCCCGGCACCATAGAGAATGCTTTGGAGCATAAAGGTCCTCAGTTTCACTATCGCAACGAATGCTTATGCCGAGGCATGGTCAACTTCAACATGATTGATACCGTAGGACGTGGCATCAAGAAGATTTACACTGAACAACGCAATCGTTTCTTCCCCATGCCTGATTACGATATTGACAATGAGCATCGTACTGTAGGAGTCACTATCTATGGCAAGATGATTGACGAGAAATATACCAACTTGCTAAAGAGCAACCAATCCTTATCATTGAAAGAATGTCTTTGGCTGGATGCCGTACAGAAGTATCATCCTATTACCAAAGAAGCAGCCAAGCATCTTTATGACAAAGGCTTGATAGAAGGTCGTGCGCCTCATTATACAATATCTCTTAAGGTTGCCAAACTGACTAAACAGATAGGACATTACACTAAGGAGAAAGGACTAAACGAGACCAGCATCCAAAAGTTGGTACTTCAACTAGCACATAATGCAGGAGAATTGGGATTTAAACGCAAAGATGTTTTTGAAAGCTTGCAGCATGTTCTTCCCTCAAGCTACACATATGATGAGAAATTAAGAAAGATAGGTTATCTTCTTAGAAAAATGGCTAAAGACGGATTTATCATCAAAGCATCCAACGGCAAGCAATGGAACATCACCACAAAAGGCGAACAAGAACTTAGCTAAAACGACCATTTTAGTCGTTTTTAGTCGTTTTTTAGTCGTTTTTAGCCGTTCTTGTAGTTTCCTGATTTAGGTTGACTACTTGTATGTCTTAAACCTTGATAAAGTT